>Ga0196964_10001408_pt1 | contig 12265 bp, 13 predicted proteins | sample S1_10metaG_FD_148615 | JGI IMG/M metagenome (GOLD analysis project Ga0196964, IMG submission 148615) | Soil microbial communities from Anza Borrego desert, Southern California, United States - S1_10 | ecosystem: Environmental > Terrestrial > Soil > Desert | place: USA: California | collected...
TCCAGCGCCGGCTGGACGCCGCGCTCAGCTGCCCGACGTCCGGCGACGTCCTGCTCAGCGCCGCGCCGGGGTGGGAGTTCCTGGACTGGGGCGGCGGCCACCACGTGGGCGGCAGCAGCCACGGCTCGCTGCACCACTCCGACTCGCTGGGGGCGCTCGCCTTCTGCGGCGTGCAGCCGCCGCACGGCCACACCGGCGCCTGGTCGATCACGGATGTCGCGCCCATGGTCCGCGCGCACTTCGGCCTGTGACCCCCTACCCTGGTGCGGCGATGACGGACGAGATCGCCGCCGTCGCCCCCCGGCTGCGCACGCGGGTGCGCCTGGGTCTCCGGCGCCCGGGCAACTGGCTCGAGCTGCTGCGCTTCGCCGTGGTGGGGGCCTCCGGGTACGCCGTGAACCTCGCGGTGTTCACGCTGTCGGTGCACGCGCTCGAGCTGCACTTCCGCACCGCCGCGGTGCTGGCGTTCCTCGTGGCCGTGACGAACAACTTCGTGCTCAACCGGCGCTGGACGTTCAAGGTCAGCCACGGCCACGCCGGCTTCCAGGCCGCCCGGTTCTTGTTCGTCAGCCTGGCGGCGTTCGTGGTGAACCTCGCGGTGCTCGAGGCGCTGGTCAACGGCGCCGGCATGGCCGAGGTGCCGGCGCAGGCGATCGCGATCGCGGTCGCCACCCCGTGCAACTTCCTCGGCAACAAGCTCTGGTCGTTCGCGCGCTAGCGCTCGCGGCGCTGCTCGTCGCGGTCCTGCTGGGCGCGCCGCTCGCGCAGGCGCAGACCGCCTCGCCGCCGACGACCGCGACGGTGGCGGGCCCGGCGGACCCCAACGGCACCCAGCGCGTCGGCAACCTGCGCGTGCGTCCGGCCGGCCACCGGCTGACCGGCAACCGGGCGCTGCGCATCGCCCAGCGCGTCCCGGCGATCCGGGCCGAGCGCCGCCGCCACCCCGGGTCGTACCCCAGCGTGCTGCTGAAGGGCCGGACGCGGTGGCAGGTGTCGTTCTACTCGCGCGCCAGGCCGCCGGCGGAGATCGCGCAGGTGCTCATCGACGACGCGACCGGCGCGGTGACGGAGGCCTACACCGGCTACAAGGTCGCCTGGACGATGGCCCGCGGCTACGACGGGGCGTTCGGGCGCAAGGTCAACGAGCCGTGGGTGTGGATCGGGCTGAGCGCCCTGTTCGTCCTGCCGTTCCTCGATCCGCGCCGGCCGCTGCGGCTGCTGCACCTCGACCTGCTCGTGCTCGTGGGCTTCGGCGTGTCGCTGGCGTTCTTCAACGCAGCGCAGATCGACACGTCCGTGCCGATCGTGGCGCCCCTGCTGGCCTGGCTGCTGCTGCGCATGCTGTGGGTCGGCTGGCGCCGGCGCGACGACGGGCTGGACCGGCGGCCGCTGCCGCTGCTGGTGCCCGTCGCCTGGCTGGCCGTGGGGACGTTGTTCCTCGTGGGCTTCCGCGTCGGGCTGAACCTCACCAGCTCCAACGTCATCGACGTGGGCTATGCGGGCGTGATCGGCGCCCAGAAGCTGGTCGACGGCGAGCGGCTCTACGGCGCGTTCCCCCAGGACAACGAGCACGGCGACACCTACGGCCCGGTCACCTACGCCGCGTACGTCCCGTTCGAGCAGGCCTTCCCCTGGAGCGGCCGCTGGGACGACCTGCCCGCCGCGCACGCCGCCGCGATCACCTTCGACCTCGCCTGCATCGTGCTGCTCTTCCTGCTCGGCCGGCGCGTGCGCGGCCCGGGCCTCGGGGTCGTCCTGGCCTACGCGTGGGCGGCCTACCCCTTCACGCTCTACGTCTCGAACACCAACTCCAACGACGCGCTCGTGCCACTGCTGCTCGTGGTCGCGCTGCTGGTCGCCGAGCGGCCCGCGCGCCGGGGGGCCGTCATGGCGCTCGGCGGCCTGACGAAGCTCGGCACGCTGGCGCTGGCGCCGCTGTTCGCCACCCACGCGCTGCGCCGCCGCCGCGGGATCGTGCCGTTCGCCGCCGCCTTCGCCATCGTGGCTGCGGTCGCCATGCTCCCCGTGTGGTTGGACGGCCCGTCGCTGCGCGCGGTGTACGACCGGACGCTCGGCTTCCAGGCGACGCGCGACGCGCCGTTCTCCATCTGGGGCCTGTACGACCTCGAGACCCTCCAGCGCGCCTGGCAGGTGGGCGCGGTGGTGCTGGCGCTGGCGGTCGCCGTGCTCCCGCGCCGGCGCGACCTGATCGGCCTGGCGGCGCTGGCCGCCGCGGTCCTGATCGCCTTCCAGCTCGGCGCCGGCTACTGGTTCTACCTCTACCTCGTGTGGTTCTTCCCGCTCGTCATGCTCGCGCTGCTGGGGCGCTACGCGCTGCCGGCGCGGTGAGGCGCTTGGCCCCGGCCGCCGCGATGGCGGCCGCGTGGGCGCTGACGCTGGCGGCCGACGACCGCATCAGCGACCTCTACGTCTACTCCGTCGTCGCGGAGCTCGTCCGCGACGGCGCCGTGCCCTACCGCGACTTCGCCTTCGAGTACCCACCGGGGGCGCTGGTGCCGCTGGCCGGCCTCGGCGGCAGCGAGACGGGCTGGGCGCTCGCCGCCCTCGCCGCGCTGCTGGCGCTGCAGCTCGCGGCGCCGCGCGCGCGGTGGTGGCTCGTCCTGGTCCCGCTGCTGGCGGGCGCGCTGGTGCGCACGAAGTTCGACCTCCTCCCGGCCGTGCTCGCCGTCGCCGGCATCACGGCGCTGGAGCGCCGGCCGCGCGCGGCGGGCGTCCTGTTCGGCCTCGGGGCGCTGGTGAAGCTGTGGCCCGCGCTGCTGCTGGCGCTGCGGCCCGCGCGCGGCGTGCTCGTCGCTGGCGCCGCCACGATCGCGGCCGGCTGCCTACCGTTCGTCGTGGCCGGCGGGTTCCCCGACGTGATGGCCGACTTCCACCTCGAGCGCCCGGTCCAGATCGAGTCGACGCCGGCCAGCGTCCTGTTCGCGCTGGGCGGCTCGGAGGTCACCGGCACGCCGCAGCGGCCGGACCGGTTCAAGTCCAACGGGCTGGACGGCGGCGCCGCCGAGGCCGTCCGCGCGCTCTTCGCGGTGCTGCAGGCGGCGGCCGTCGGCGGCCTCGCGCTGCTCGCCGCCCGGCGTCCGCACGCGCCCGCGCTCGGCGCCCTCGCGGTGGTGCTGGCGTTCGTCGCCCTCGGCGCGGTGCTCTCGCCGCAGTACCTGCTGTGGCTGCTGCCGCTCGCCGCGCTCGTCGCCGCGAGCGGCCACCTGGTGCCGGCGGCGCTGGTCGCGGCCGCGGCGGTGCTCACGCGGTTGTGGTTCCCCGCGCGCTACTTCGATCTCGTCGCGCGCGACGACGCCGTGGTGGCGTTGGTGGCGGTCAGGAACCTGCTGCTGGTGACGGCCCTGGGCGCCACGGCTCGAGCACTTGCTCGATCGAGGCCGCCCGGCGCGGCTGGGGAGCGGTGCGGATGAGCACCGCGTTGAGCCACGGGTCGTCCTCGGAGGTGTCGAAGCGCACGCGCATGTGGGTGCGCATCGACTCGATCGCCTGCTCCTTCTTGACGCCGATGACCCCGCCGCGCGGGCCGGTCATCCCCACGTCGGTGCAGTACGCCGTCCCGCCCGGCAGCACGCGCGCGTCGGCGGTCGGCACGTGCGTGTGGGTCCCGACGACGGCGGTGACGCGACCGTCGAGGTGCCAGCCCATCGCGACCTTCTCGCTGGTCGCCTCCGCGTGGACGTCGACGAGCACGTGGTCGGCCGCGCCGTCGAGCTTGGCCAGGACCGCCTCGATCTCGCTGAACATGTGGCGGCCGGTGTGCAGGAAGACGTTGCCCTGCAGGCTCACGACCCCCAGCCGCACGCCGTCCTTCTCCACGACGCACCAGCCGCGGCCGGGCTGCGCCGCGAGGAAGTTGGCGGGCCGGATGATCGGGCGCCCGGAGTCCAGGTAGGGCCCGATCTCCTTGCGCTGGTAGGTGTGGTTGCCCAGCGTGATGGCGTCGACGCCGCTGGCGAACAGCTCGTCGGCGAGCTTGGGCGTGATGCCCAGGCCGCCGGCGATGTTCTCGCCGTTGACGACGACGAAGTCTGTCGCGTAGCGCTCGCGCAGCCCGGGCAGCAGCCCGAGCAGCGTCCGGCGGCCGAGGCCGCCGACGATGTCGCCCACGAAGAGGATGGTGGGGCTGCCCTCTCCCATGACCGCGGCAGTCTGCCAGCCGCGGGTAGCCTGCGGGCAGTGATCGGCGCCGAGGGCCTGGGCAAGCGCTTCGGCGAGCGCACGGCGCTGCGCGACGTGACGTTCGCGGTGCACCCCGGCGAGCGCGTCGCGGTGATCGGTCCCAACGGCGCCGGCAAGACGACGTTGCTGTCCCTGCTGGGTGGCGTGCTGCCGCCGTCGGACGGGCGGGTGCAGGCCCCGGCGGCGCTGGGCTGGGTCCCCCAGCAGCCGGCCGTCTACCGCAAGCTCTCGGTCCGCGAGAACCTCGAGCTGTTCGCGCGGCTCGAGGGTGTCGGCGAGCCGGACGCCGCCGTCGAGCGGATGCTCGACCAGACCGGCCTGCGTGACCGCGCGGGCGACGAGCTCGGCCGGCTGTCGGGGGGCAACCAGCAGCGCGTGAACATCGCGGTCGGCCTGCTCAGCGACCCGGAGGTGCTGCTGCTCGACGAGCCCAGCTCGTCGCTGGACCCGCTGCAGCGCGCCCGGCTGTGGGAGTTCCTCGACGCCATGCGCACGACGATCCTCTTCACCACCCACGAGGTCTCCGAGGCCGAACGTCACGCCGACCGGGTCCTGGTCCTGGCCGACGGGGACCTGGTGTTCACCGGCTCGCCCGGCGAGCTCCACCGGGCGGTCGGCGACGAGTCCGAGGGCTTCGAGGCGGCCTTCGTCCGGTTCCTGCGCGAGCGGGGGCACTGACGCGTGCGCTGGCTGCTGCAGAAGGACCTGCGGATCCTGCGGCGCTCGCCGCTGCTGGTCGGCCTGCTCGTGGCGTACGCGGTGGGCGTCGGGCTCGCGGTCGCCGTGGCCCTCGACGACACGCCCGACAAGCCGCGGGTCGCGTTCGTCAACGAAGTCGGCGACGACGGCGGCGAGTTCTCGGTGGGCGGGCAGACCTTCGACGCGGCGTCCTACGCGGGCGAGCTGTTCAAGTCCATCGAGCCGGTGCCCGTCGACACGCGGCAGGAGGCGGTCGAGCTCGTCCGCCGGGGCGAGGTGCTCGGCGCGCTGATCGTGCCCGAGGACGTCGTCGATCGGCTGCAGGACACGATCAACCTCGCCGGGTCGGGCGAGCGCCCGACGCTCGAGGTCCTCTACAACGCCGAGGACCCGCTGAAGACCGCGGAGGTCCAGTCGCGCATCGACGCGCGGCTGGCCGACGCCAACAAGGCCCTCAGCGACCAGCTCACGAAGGTGGCGGCCGGCTACCTCGACATCCTGCTGCGCGGCGGCGAGTTCTCGATCCTGGGCCGGCAGTTCACCGTGCTCGGCCTGCAGAACACCGAGCGCATCCTGCGGGCGGTGGCGGCGGACCTGCCCCGCGGCTCGGGCGACCGTCAGGCGCTCGAGCGGATCATCCGCTTCGCGAGCCTGGCGGTCTCCAACCTCGACATCGCGAGGCCCGTGCTGCAGACGGTCGGCACGCCGCTGGCCGTCAAGCAGACGATCGTGCAGGGCGCCGACACGCCCCTTGAGGACTTCTTCTTGGCCATCGCGGTGACGCTGTCGCTGATGTTCGTCGCCGTGCTGCTGGGGGCGGGCATGCTGGCGCTCGAGCGCGAGGAGCACACCTTCGGCCGCCTCGTGCGCGGCCTCGCGTCACGCACCACGCTCGTCGTCGAGAAGGTGCTGCTCGCGGCGCTCTGCGCGGGCGCGGCCACGGTGCTGATGACGATCGTCGTCGCGCTGGTCTACGAGCTCGACTGGGCCCGCGCGCCGCTGTGGCTGCTGGCCATCGCCGTCGCGGCGATCGCGTTCGGGGCGATGGGCGTGGCCATCGGCGCGCTGGCCCGCGACGTGCGCGCCGCGTCGCTGCTGGCGTTCCTGCTGGCCCTGCCGGTGGCCTTCCTGGCCCTCATCCCCTCGGGGGCGGTGTCGGCCTCGCTGTACGACGTGGTGTCCGTCGTCAGCGCGCTGTTCCCCTTCGACCCGGCGCTCGACGCGGCCAACAACGCGCTCACCGGCGGCGAGCCGGGGATGGCCGGACCGCTGGCGCACCTGGCGGCGCTCGTCGCGGGACACGGGGTCCTCGCGCGGCTGGCGCTGCGGCGCTTCGGCTGAGAGGCTGCCGCGCCGATGACCGTGCCGCGCATCCGGCTCGACGCCCGCGGGACGGCGATCCGGCCGCTGTCGATGGCCGATGCCGACGAGCTCACCGAGCTGGTGCGCGCCAACCGCGAGCACCTGACCCCGTGGGACCCGGTGCGCCCGGAGCGGTGGTGGACGCGCGAGGGCCAGGCCGAGCAGCTGCGCCGCGACATGGGGGCCTGGGACGCCGGCGTCGGCTACGCCTTCGCCGTCCTGGATCGCACCAGCGGCGACCGGATCGTCGGCCGCCAGGCGCTGGCCAACGTCGTGCGCGGCCCGTGGTGCAACGCGACGCTCGGGTGGTGGACGTCCGCCGACGCGGCGGGTCGCGGCCACGCGACAGCGGCGGCGCGGCTCGTGCTGGCCTTCGCCTTCGAGCACGCGGGCCTGCACCGGGTGCAGCCGGCGATCATCCCGCGCAACACGCCGTCGATCCGGGTCGCGCAGAAGGCGGGCTTCCGCCGCGAGGGCCGGGCGCTGCGCTACCTCGAGATCGCCGGCCGGTGGGAGGACCACGACGTGTTCGCGATGACGGCCGAGGAGTGGGACGGCAGGCTCCCCTAGCGCTCGTCGCCCTCGCCGTCGCCGTCGCCGTCGCCGTCCCGGCCTGCGGGGACGGCGACGCGGGCCCGCCCGGCGTCCCGCGCGCAGCCGTCGTGCCGGCGCCCGCCGGCCTCGTCCGGGCCTGCGCACGGGTGCAGCGGCGCGTCGGCTTCCCCGTGCGCTGCCCGCGCGTGCTGCCCGACAACGGCGGCGGCTTCGAGCGCCCGCGCGCCTACCAGGTCAGCCGCTGCAGCTGGATGCTCAACCTCGAGCCGCGGGGCGCGCGCCGGGGCGTCTTCCACCTGCTGGTCGGCGGGCGCTGCCGGCCGTGGGACCTGGCGCGCCTACCCGGCTCGCCGCGCATCCGCGACCTCGGCCTCGTGGTCGGCGAGCTGCGCCCCGGCCGGCCGGACGAGATCCAGTACGCGCCCCGCGTGGTCCGGCGCCTGCGCGTCGCCGGCGGCCCGGGCGTCGTGCTGCGGGCTCGGCCCTATCCCCAGGGCGGCATCCACGGCGACCACCTGGTGCTGCTGCACAACGCCGGCGGCCACGGCCAGCTGGTCTCGGGCCACCGGGCGGACGTGGCGGCGCTCGTGGCCATCGCCGAGGGGTCGGACCCCTGATCTCCGCGGGGCGGCACTACCCTTGGCGGTGCATGGGCTTCCCCGCCACCCGGATGCGCCGCCTGCGCCGGACCGGTGCGCTGCGCGCGCTCGTCCGCGAGACGCCCCTGGCCGCGTCCGACCTCGTCCTGCCGCTGTTCGTCGAGCAGGGCCTCGACGGGCGCACGCCCATCGAGGCCATGCCCGGTGTGGAGCGCCTGTCGATCTCCGAGGCGGTGCGCGAGGCCGGCGAGGCGGCGGCGCTCGGCGTGCCGGGTGTCCTGCTGTTCGGCATTCCGGGACACAAGGACCACGAGGGCTCCGGCGCCTGGGACGACGAGGGCATCGTGCAGCTCGCGACGCGCGCGATCAAGGACGCCCACCCCGACCTGCTGGTCCTCACGGACGTGTGCCTGTGCGAGTACACCGACCACGGGCACTGCGGCCTGCTGCGGGCCGACGGCAGCGTGGACAACGACCCGTCGCTGGAGCTGCTGGCCCGTACCGCCGTCTCGCAGGCACGGGCCGGCGCCGACGCCGTCGCGCCCAGCGACATGATGGACGGGCGCGTCGGCGCCATCCGGGCGGCGCTCGACGACGACGGCCTGGCCGACACGCCGATCATCGCCTACAGCGCGAAGTTCTCGTCGGCGTTCTACGGGCCGTTCCGCGAGGCCGCCGGCTCGACCCCGGCCTTCGGCGACCGCCGCGCCTACCAGATGGACCCGGCCAACTCCGACGAGGCCGTGCGCGAGGTCCTCCTCGACGTGCAGGAGGGTGCGGACGTCGTCATGGTCAAGCCCGCCCTGCCCTACCTCGACGTCGTGCGCCGCATCAAGGACGAGACCCGGATGCCCGTCGCCGCGTACAACGTCAGCGGCGAGTACGCCATGCTGAAGGCGGCTGCCGCGGCCGGCTACCTGGACGAGCGCGCAGCGGTCCTCGAGACGCTCACGTCGATCCGCCGCGCCGGCGCCGACATCGTGATCACCTACCACGCGAAGGACGCCGCCCGATGGCTGCAGCAGACGTGAAGACCGCCACCCCGAAGGTCCGCTCCCGCAAGGACGGGTCGGCGGTCCCGCTGGACGACTTCGACCGGCGCCTGCTCAACGTGATGCAGGGCGGCTTCCCCATCGAGCCGCGGCCGTACGCGACCGTGGCCGCCAAGCTGGAGGTCCCGGAGGCGCAGGTCCTGCAGCGCGTCGGCGAGCTGATCGAGCAGCGGATCATCCGCCAGGTCACCCCGATCTTCGACACGCGCGCGTTCGGCTACGCGTCCATGCTCGTCGCCGCCAAGGTCGACCCCGAGCACCCGTGGCGCGCCGCGAAGATCATCAACGAGCACCCCGGCGTCTCGCACAACTACCTGCGCAACCACGACTTCAACATGTGGTTCACGATCGCCACCGAGCCCGACTCCGAGCTGGGGCTCGAGGGCACGCTGGAGGTCCTGCAGCGCGAGACGGGCGCCGAGTCGGTGCGGATGCTGCCGACGCTCAAGCTCTTCAAGATCCGCATGGACCTCGAGATGGAGGCGGGCACCGACCGGCTCGCGTCGGCCTCCGCCGAGGCCGTCGAGCCCGCCGAGACCGAGCCCCAGCCCTACGACGAGCGCGACAAGGCCGTCGTGCGTGCCACGCAGGGCGATCTCCCCGTCACGTCCGAGCCCTACGCGCAGGCCGCCGCGCAGCTCGGCATGACGCAGGACGAGGTCGTCGAGCACCTGCAGGGGATGGTCGACCGCCGCCTGCTGCGCCGGGTGGCGGCCATCCTCTTCCATCGCCGGGCGGGCTTCAGCGCCAACGGCATGGGCGTGTGGAAGGTCCCCCAGGACCGCGTGCTGGAGCTCGGCGGGCGGATGGCCGCCTTCCGCGGCGTCTCGCACTGCTACCAGCGCCCCACCTACGCCGACTGGCCCTACCAGCTGTTCACCATGGCCCACGGGCGCTCCAAGGAGGAGTGCGACGCCATCCTCGACGCCATCGAGGCCGACATCGGCTGCGTCGAGGCCCGGGCCACGCTGTACTCGTCGACGGAGTTCAAGAAGGTGCGCCTCCTGTACTTCACCGACGACTTCAAGTCCTGGGAGCGCGAGCACGCGCAGCGGTGACGGCGCAGTGAGCGTCTCCATCACCGACACGAAGTCCGCCGAGCTCTACGCCCGGGCGCTGCAGCGCCTGCCGGGCGGCGTGAACTCGCCGGTGCGGGCGATGCGCGCGATCGGCCGCGACCCGCTGTTCGTCGAGCGCGGCCAGGGCCCGCTGCTCTACGACGTCGACGGCAACAAGTACGTCGACTACGTCTGCTCGTGGGGCCCGCTGATCCACGGCCACGCGCACCCGGAGATCCTCTCCGCGGTCTCCGAGGCCGCCGTGAAGGGCACCACGTTCGGGGCGCCGACCGCCGGCGAGGTCGATCTCGCCGAGGAGGTCTCCCGGCGCATCCCGTCCGTGGAGATGCTGCGCATGACCTCGAGCGGGACCGAGGCCTCCATGAGCGCCATCCGCCTCGCACGCGCCGCGACCGGCCGCACGAAGGTGCTGAAGTTCGCCGGCGCCTACCACGGCCATGTCGACGGCCTGCTGGCCGACGCGGGGAGCGGCCTGGCGACCGCGGGGCAGCCGGCGTCGCCCGGCGTGCCGGAGGAGGCCGCCGCCCAGACGATCGTCGTGCCGTGGAACGACGGCGAGGCGGTGGCCCGCGCCTGCCGCGAGCACGAGCTCGCCGCCATCCTGGCCGAGCCCTATCCCGCCAACATGGGCCTGGTCCCGCCCGTCGAGGGCTTCCTGGAGCTCTTGCGCCACCAGGCCACCGAGACCGGCGCGCTGCTCGTCCTCGACGAGGTCATCACCGGCTTCCGGGTCGGCGAGGGGGGCGCCCAGGAGCGCGAGGGGATCGTCGCGGACCTCACGATCATGGGCAAGGTCCTCGGCGGTGGCCTGCCCGCCGCCGCGTACGGCGGGTCGCGCACCCTCATGGACCGCATCGCGCCCGCCGGCGACGTCTACCAGGCCGGCACGCTGAGCGGGAACCCGCTGGCGGTCGCCGCGGGCCTGGCGACGCTGCGGCTGCTCGACGACGAGGCCTACGCCCGTCTCGGCGCGGTCACCGACGCGCTCGCCGGCGGCCTGCGCGAGGCCGCCGAGACGGCCCGGGTCCCCGTGTCGGTCGTCAGCGTCCCGGGCCTGTTGACCGTCTTCTTCCGCGAGCAGGCGCCGCGCGACTACGCCGAGGCGCGCACCTGCGACGCCGATGCCTACGGCGAGTGGTGCCGCGCGCTGCTGGCCCGGGGCGTGTACCCGCCCCCGTCGCAGTTCGAGGCCTGGTTTCCGTCGCTGGCCCACGAGGCCGAGCACGTGGAGCTCACCCTCGAGGCCGCCGCGGCGGCGTTCGCGCAGCTGTGAGCCCCCTCGCCGAGCTGGCCGCCGCCCTGCGGGCCGACGCCGGGCTGCTGGCCGCCGCCACGCGCGACCCCGACCCGTCCGCCGAGGCGGGCTTCGGCGCGCTCGCGGCCTCGGGGCCCCGGGCCGCCGGCCGCGAGGCGGAGCTCGCCTTCGTCGTCGAGGCGGTCCGCGAAGGTCACCTGCTGCACCACGAGCGCGGGCGGGTCGTCGACCAGGACGATCCGGACCTGGCCCTGCTGGCCGGCGACCGTCTCTACGCGCTGGGCCTCGAGCGCCTGGCCCGCGCCGGCGACCTGGTGGCCGTCCGGGCGCTGGCCGACGTCATCTCGCTGAGCGCGCAGGCGGCCGCGGCGGCCGACGCCGACCTGGCGGCTGCCGTCTGGGAGGCCGGGGCGACGGAGGTCGGATGGGGTCCGGCGGAGGACCTCGGACACGCCAAGGAGCAGGCCCGATGCGGCCATCCTGGCGCGGCTGCGGCCCTGCGCGACGCAGCGGCGAGCCTCCGGGGCTGAACCACCGATAAAGTTCTGCGAGGCGGGCGCCCCCCTAGCGCACGCCGCGGACGCCAGGAGCGTTCTTCCACGTGCCGAAGAAGCAAGCACCGAGCAAGTACACCGCCGACCGCCGGATCCCGGGCGCCTTCGAGGGCGAGACCGTCACCCGCCGTCGGTTCATGACCGGCTCCGCCCATACGGCCGGGGCCATCGCGGCTTCCGCCTTCCTGCTGCCGTCCCTGGGCTTCGCCCTCGGGCCGGTGTTCGAAGAGACCGAGCAGGAGTGGCAGTCGGTCGGGACGCCCGACGACTTCACGGCCGACGAGTACGTCCCCAAGACCATCACCCTGTCGCCGCGCATCGGCCAGTCGGGCAAGTCGACGGTGTACGTGCGCAAGCGCGACCCCAAGGTCGACACGGAGAAGCTGCCCGAGGGCTTCGAGGCCGAGCAGTACGTCGCGATCTCGACGCGCTGCATGCACCTGGGCTGCCCCGTGCGCTACGTCCAGGCCGCGCAGCGGTTCATCTGCCCGTGCCACGGCGGCGTCTACAACTTCCGCGGGGAGGTGGACGGCGGCCCGCCGGTCCGTCCGCTCGACCGCTTCTACACCCGGGTGCGCAACGGCCAGGTCGAGGTCGGCCCCCGGTTCTCCGTCAACGGCGAGCTCGAGCGGTTCTCCCCGCGCGACCCGGGCGAGCCGCTGGACGGCGTCGGCGAGTACCTCTACCCGTCGCGTCCCACCATCCGCAAGCTCGAAGCGCCGGAGTAGGTCATGCCCAAGCTCAAGCTCCCCGCCCCGCCGCTGCCGCCGCAGATGCGGCCGGCGCCGCCCAAGCCGGGCACCCCGAAGCAGACCCCCCTCGACAAGGCGGCCGACGCGGGTGCCAGCGTCGTCGACTGGGTCGACGAGCGCACGTCGCTCTCCGGCGGCCTGCGCTGGATGATGTTCCG
>Ga0196964_10001409_pt1 | contig 12263 bp, 11 predicted proteins | sample S1_10metaG_FD_148615 | JGI IMG/M metagenome (GOLD analysis project Ga0196964, IMG submission 148615) | Soil microbial communities from Anza Borrego desert, Southern California, United States - S1_10 | ecosystem: Environmental > Terrestrial > Soil > Desert | place: USA: California | collected...
AATTGGCACTCCCAGGAATGGAGCCTATAATGAAGCTCTCTTTGATGTAGGTGCCTCGTATGGCGTGTATAAGCTGCTCTATCGCGATCCTCCCCACTGGTCATATAACGGGTATTAATATCACTTCCGTTTAGAATGACGACCTAAACGGAAGCGATATCGCGCCCCAACAAAAACCGATTCAACTTCCACGACTTCCAAAAACTCGGAAGTAGTTTATTTAGAAACAGCCTCTTAAGGAAAAATATGAAACTTACTAGGGATTCCAAAATTTCTTTGTCCCAAGAAATACTGTTCCAAAAGCTCATCAGCGAGGGAGCGCTCATGCACTTGGAAATTGAGGAATATTTTACAGTCAACGAAATCGGCTCAATAATTATAGCTTTACTGGAGGAGAAATCTCACTCAGTGCAAGAAATTTGTTCGCGGGTAATAGAAGAGTACGAAGTTGAACCGAATCAATTGGAACAAGACGTAATCACTTATTTACAGGAATTAGTGGATTTAGACATTATAAAAGTCCAAGAAGAGTAACTACACGAATAACAAATTTTATGAGCGGTATTGTTGGTATTATTTACCCTGAAAATCGCCCCATTGAGAGCAAATTGTTAGAACAGATGGCTGCAAAAGTTGCCCATCGAGGACCTGATGGCATTCATATTTGGCATCAGGGAGCGGTAGGATTAGGACATCTGATGTTGCGGACAACGCCGGAGTCACTTGAGGAACAATTACCCCTGGTTAACTCAAGTGGGAACTTGGTGTTAACGGCTGATGTTCGCATTGATAACCGAGATGAATTGATTGACAGTTTAAGGCTAGAAGGTAATGTTACCGATAGTCAGATTATTTTAGCTGCCTATGAGAAATGGGAGACAAGTTGTTGCCAATATCTCATAGGAGATTTTGCCTTTGCTTTGTGGGATGAGCATCAACAGCGACTTTTTTGTGGTAGAGATCCTTTAGGAGTCAGACCTTTTTTCTACTATCACAGTCCAGAAGTATTTATCTTTGCCTCGGAAATTAAAGCGTTGTTTTGTCATCCCGACGTCCCTAAACAGCTTTACGAACCGTGGGTGGCTACTCATCTCACATTTGTAGATTGCCACGAACCAGGAACAACTTTTTATCAAGATATTAGGCGACTATTACCCGCTCATCAACTCGTATTTACTAATAACCGCATCTATCTAGAGAGTTATTGGCAACTCGATCCGACAAACACTATAAAGTTGCAATCTGATGCCGAGTATGCTGAGGCATTTCAGGAGATTTTTACGGAAGCAGTGCGATGTCGTTTGCGAACTTTGTCCCCTGTTGGCAGTATGTTAAGCGGCGGGTTAGATTCTGCCTCCGTAACTTGTGTGGCGGGTAAGCTTTTAGGGGAAAATCAACAACAGCCTCTATATACATATTCAGCTTTTTTTGCCCATAATCAAGACTCGGACGAACGCCCTTATATAGATGCAGTCTTAGCACAGGGGAATTTTATTCCTTATCGCATTGATGGCAATCAAATTTCATCAAACGAAGATATCGAAACCATACTTTGGCATCTCTACGAACCGTTCTGGTATCCTTTTCTTTTGGTGAACTGGCAGCTTTACAAGCAAGCGCGATCGCAAGGAGTGCGAGTATTATTAGATGGGATTGATGGGGACACTACAGTGGCGGCTTGTGGAACTTCCTATCTAAAAGAACTACTTTTTACCAGACGTTGGTTGCAACTGCTGGCAGAAATTCAGGGGATGAATCAGCGCTTTGGCGGTTCCCGTTTCGTAAATTTAAAACAATATGTACTCAGCCCGTTATTGAAAAAACCAACGCTGAAAGTTTGGGATAAGCTGCAGAGAAATACGCCTTGGAAAAGCGGATTGATTAATCCTGATTTTGCTACTAGGATGGATGTCTTTCGCCACTTTCACCAACAAGGGGGGTATGCTTGGGAACCAAGAACAAGCGCACGGGAAACCCATTATCGCCTTTTTGCCACTTATCCAATTATTCTAGAGTTACTCAATAAAAGCGGTGCTGCCTTTGGGATAGAATATCGGCATCCTTTTACCGATAAGCGTTTAGTTGAGTTTTGCCTTGCCGTGCCAGCAGAGCAGAAATTTCATCAAGGAGTAACGCGGGCAGTGATGCGAAGAGGGCTGGCTGATTTTCTTCCCGAAAACGTCCAGCAACGGCGGGGTAAAGGTACAGTAACTCATCAATACGTCCGCACCTTATTAACTGCCCCTACGACTAATTGGGGACAAGTGATTCTTAACGATGTTAAAAGCCTAGAAGCTTATGTAAGGATGTCCAAACTACGAGAAATGTACCACAGTTATCTAGATTTGGGGCAAGAAAAATTTTCCGTCGGTGTTTGTCACTCAGCCAGTCTCGCGTTATGGTTGTACCAGGCAGGATTTCAGGGTATGTAGTCACAGCGGTTGAAATCCTTTCTCCCAAAACTAAACGCGCAGGAATTGGACGCAATAAATATGAATAGGACTTACGCACCGAAAGCTTGAAACCTAGATACCCCCTAGCCCTCCTTAAAAAGGGGGGAAATTCAAAGTCCCCCTTAAAAAGGGGGATTTAGGGGGATCTCTGCGTAAGTCCTAATTTTGATTCAGTGACCTGAGACTGACTAAGCCTAAAAAGCGGATTACAAGGATTAATACGTTTAATCACTGACAATCAGGTTGAAAGATTAGTTTTAACTCATGTCTAAAGATAGATTACTTAGATTTGGTGCGGAACTAATTTTTAGTTTATGTGAGCATTTTGGGGTAGAATTATTAATTATTACTTAAACAGTAATAACTATAAAATAAATTTTATAGCAAACGTTCCTAAAAACTCATAAACTATGATATAATTAATGTGCTGAGAGGTAAAAAATCATGAACCAATCTACAAGCCAAGGCAAACAAAAAAAACAGTACGTACCGCCCAACGTAAAAGCTCATGGAAAGGTTTATCAGCTTACGCAAGGAGGGAGACCACCAAGTGGACTACTAACGGAAGCCTTCGGTTATTCGCCTGGGCCATAACCTATAACAGGGTTTAAAGCGCTTGACTGCTGTCTCTTATACCGATACCCTTGAAAACATTTTAATAGTGCAAGCGTCCAACAAATACCTAATCTATGGGTTGAAAATCTGCACTAATCAACCCATTCCAGGTTTAGTCCCTGTCAGCAACTGGGAATTTGCTGATATTAATATTCAACTTCTTGGACAGCAGGAAAAACAACTGCCATTTCTAGGTAAGTTAGATTGGGGTACTTATCCTAATAGCAGGCAACAAACAGGCGTTAACATTTGGCAAGCGCAGGGTGCTGACGGGACATACTCGTGGCTGGAATTTTTACCAAAATCTCAACCTATCGACTTTATCATCAATTATGACGGCAGTCAAGTTTGGGTTTTCTGGTCTGAGGAAAAGCAGTATCCGACTGTCGTCTCCCTGCTGCTCGGTTCAGTTCTATGTCGTATATTGTTGTTGCGGGGGTGGCTGTGCCTCCATGCAAGTGTTGTAGGTATTGATGGCAAAGCTATTGCTCTCCTGGGACACTCATGTGCAGGGAAATCAACCACTGCTGCTGCTTTAGCACAAAGGGGTTTTCCTGTCCTCGCTGATGATATTGCTGCTTTGTCGCCGGATGGGACAAAATTTTGGGTGCAACCCGGTTATCCCCGCCTGCGACTGTGGCAGAATTCAGTTAATGCTTTAGGCTTCTCAGTCGAGGAATTACCAAAAGTTACGATATACGCAGAGAAGCGCTACTTAGATTTGAGCGTTAACAGTGACAACTTGTGGCAGTTTCAAACTATGCCTTTACCTCTGAGTGCGATTTACCTCTTAGAAAAGCGAGACTCAACTTTAGTTGAACCAAAGATTGTTCCTATCTCTCCAGCAGAAGCACTCGGAAAATTAACAGCTAACGTATATGGCAAGACAATGCTAGATAAACAGCGTCTTGGTATTAATTTTCAGCAGTTGAGTCAGTTAGTCCAGTTTGTGCCAATACGCCAGTTAGCGCGTCCCGACGATTTAGGAAGTTTGTCTTTAATTTGTGATGTCCTTTTAGAGGACATTCAACCGTTAATTTCTTTGCTTAAATAAATGGCTAAGCCAACTGTTAGTGTAATTATTCCCACCTATCAACGGCCGCATTGGGTAAAAGAGGCGATTGAAAGTGTTTTAGCCCAAAACTACAAAGATTATGAAATTATTGTTGTTAACGATGGCTCTACTGACAATACCGCAGAAGTCTTAAATCAATTCCAAGATACAATTAAAATTATTACTCACAAGCGAAATAAAGGTCAAGCTGCTGCTCGCAATACTGCGATCGCATCTTCGCAGGGACGTTATATTGCCTTTATAGATGATGACGATATTTGGCTTCCTAGTAAGTTAGAAAAAACAATTACTTTACTTGAAGCTAATCAAAAAATCGGTTTAATTTATTCAGATATGTTTTTTTTTAATGAAAAGGAGGTCTTTCCAGAGCCACAAAGTAAAAAACAGCCTCTACATTTAGCTTGTGTTCGTTGGATGCTTTTTCTTTTTGGCAATATAGTGCCTATGCCCTGTACTGTGGTCGTGCGTCGGGAAAGTTTAGATCAAGTCGGTTTATTTGATGAAACAGTAAACTTTTGTGACGATTACGATCTATGGCTGCGAATTAGCGAGAAATGGTTACTTTATTATTTAGATGAGCCGTTAGCGATGTATCGGTTATCTGAAACGAATGCTAGCAAAGATAAAGAGCGAATAACACGTATGGTTTTGGCTGTTAAAGAAAAAGCTATTCACCGTCACTCGGACTACCGCCGACTCTCACCTCATCTGCTAGAACGGGGTTTTTATAAATACTATTTCAAACTTGCAAATTTGTATATCGACCGTTCAGAAGGTGAAAAAGTCCGCGAAGTTATCCGACGCTATCGGCAGTATCGCCAGCTTTATTCTTGATAATTTACCAGCTTTATATCTTCAAGTTATTTTTGCTTTATGATAGCTGACAAGCGGATTAATATTCTTATCCCAAGGAGAGATACAAGATGCCAACTGTTAGCATAATTATTCCGACCTATCAACGATCACATTGGGTAGGCGAGGCGATTGAAAGTGTTTTAGCCCAAACCTACAAAGATTATGAAATTATCGTTGTTAACGATGGCTCTACTGATAATACCGCAGAAGTATTAAATCAATTCCAGGATAAAATTAAAATTATTGAACAGGAAAATAAAGGTGGTTCGGCTGCTCGTAATACTGCTATTGATAATTCACATGGGCGATATATTGCCTTTTTAGATGATGACGATCTTTGGCTGCCTAACAAGTTAGAGAAACAAATTGCTTTACTAGAATTTAATGACAAAATTGGTTTAATATATTCAGATATGTTTTGGTTTAATAAAAAGGGAGTATTGCCCAATACAAAAGCTCAAGCTTCTTCTCTACATCTCGCTCGCTTATATTGGATGCATTTCCTTAATTTTGATTTTTTAAGTAGCCCTACTTCGTCTACCGTGATTGTGCGTCGTCAAGCATTGGATGAAATGGGGTTATTTGATGAAAGCTTAACAAATTGCCACGATTATGATTTGTGGCTGAGAATTGGTGAAAAATGGTTATTCTATTACTTAGATGAGCCGTTAACAATGTATCGGTTATCTGACACGAATATGACCAAAAACCGAGAGCGTGTATTAGCCAGTTTTTTGCGTGTCAAAGAAAAAGCCCTCGATCGCAACCCTGATTACCGTCGCTTATCAGCTAATATGCTCTATCAGGGTTTTTATAGATTCTACATTGATTTGGCAAATTTGTATATCAACCGTTCAGAAGGTGAAAAAGCCCGCGAAGTTATCCGACGCTATCGACAGGCTCGACATCTTTATTCATCAAATTGATAATTTACCGCTTTTATATGCAACTCATTTTATTGAACTCCGGATGCTTAAACTACTTTATTTACCAGTTTTTTCAATAATGATTTGATGAGATTTATGTATTATTTTTATCTGACTTGAATAGAAATTTAAGAAAGCATCAATACCTATACAAGTGTTTTGGCTAGGATTTTCATCAAAAGTCATATCGTAATCATCAAAAATAATGATTCCACCTACTTTAAGCAATCTCCAAGTCAATTCAGCATCTAGAAGCACATCGCTAGCTAAATGGCTACCATCAATATAAGCTAGATCATAACTAAGCGGTAGGAGCGTTGGCAAAACTTGATGAGAGTTGCCAACAATTTTTTCTACCTTAGATGCTGCTCCAGATTGCTTGATATTAAAGTCAAATCTGCTTTCAATATTGCTAAAATAACTAGCATCTAAACGTTGTTTAAGTGAGTACGAGCCTTCAAATGTATCTACGCAGGTAATTTTTGCCATCTCGTTAGTTAGTATGTTATTTAACAGCCAGCAAGTCGAATAACCTTCCCAGCTACCAATTTCTAACACTTTTATTGGCTGGTTTATAAAGTGCTGTAAATACTTAGTCCAATTTTCAATATTTGGGGTAAACCAATATGTAGTAAAATCATAACCTTTGTGCTTATTTTCTATTTCGGCTCGGAGTTCGTAAAATTTATTTGTGTTTTTGAAACCCTCTAACTGTTGTACCTCTTGAAAAATTTGCTCTGCACGCTCTAAATTATCAGAGCGCAAAAGTGCCATTATCAAATAATAATGGATAGCGACAACTGAATTTAAGTCTAACCTAGAACTTAACGCTAATGCTTTCTCAAAACAATGAACGGCAATTTTGAAGGCTTTTTGCTTGTAAAGCGTATAGCCACTATGATAATAAGATAATGCTAATTGATTTGTAGAGTTTGTATCTTTTGTAGAAACCATGATAGTGTGATCGCTTATTTTTAATTATGTATCGTATTGAAAAATGTGAAGAAAAATAGAATTGTGCCGTGCTTAATTAGCAGCCGAAAAGGACGAATCAAATAATACAAAGGAAATAGCCAACTGGGTAGAGATACCATTGTCAATTCTAGAGCAGTAGGAGTCATAAACAGCCTAAAATAAAACCAGACTCTCTCCCGAAGAGAAAGTGTTTTTATATAGATATCCCTTTGTTCAAAAACATTATTTATTTGATTTTTAGATGAAAACATCTCTTGTTGTACTTGCAGTGCCAAAGGTTTTATCAGTTGATTTACCTGTAATTGCTGAACCAGATGATCTGGCAATATTGTACCAAGTAGTTCTTGACATAAGTAAAGACCTAAAAAAAGCATCTGTTTATTACCAAGTTTCTCCGACTGCTTCTCTATCCAATGCCAATCTAAATCTGGATGGCTACTAATCAATTCTGCTATGTCGCAAAGAAATTTTAAGTCCGACCAACTGTGTTTAGTTCCATGAACGCAAAGATATAACAGCAAGGTTTCGACATTTATTGACTGAACTGCTGTGTTTCTTATATAAACTTGCTCGTTCCTTGACCATGCTAGCGTAGCGTAAGAGGAGAAAGGTTTTGGTAATAGTTCCCAGTGAAGATCCACAGCAATTTGTTTATCTTTATTCCAAAACGTTTGCTCATTATTGATTTTAGCATAGTTATTTATATGGACATCATTTATATTAAATTGAGAGTTGTAACCCTGAAGCTTTAATAAGTTACTCGATTCTCTAATGAATTGTTCTGGAATTAAAATATCTATGTCTACAAATTCTCTAAGTGCCAAGTTTTTGTAAACAGAAGTTGCTAGAATTGATCCTTTAAAGGGGATAATAGGAATACCGTTTTTTTGAAAAAGCTTGATTAGCTTTACCAACTCGGCAGTTAGAGCTAAGTTTTTTTGGGCGTTAGCGTCGAAGCGATCGCGTAGTTGCTCCAGCACATCAGTAGGAACAGAGTCAGGACAAATATCTTTAAGTTGCCAATAAACTAAGGGCAAGACTCCATGCCGTCGAGCAGTATTTAGTAAGTCATTCCAATCAATATTTTGGCTAACTAGATGACGAATGCGATCGCCATATTCAGGCGACATCTGGGTACGACTACAGCACAACAGCAGTTCAATTTCTGGAAGCTGTTTTATTGAGGATTCGCTAACAAAAAATTGATTCAAAAGTCCCATATTGTTATTATTGATAATTCTGTGATTGAAGCTTAAACAAGCGAGCATAAGTTCCGCCCATCTGTAACAATTCATCATGAGAACCACTTTCTAATATTCTTCCATGTTGAAGAACAACAATGCGGTCTGCCATTTTGACAGTTGACAAGCGATGGCTAATTAAGATGGCAGTTTTCCCCTGAGTCAGTTGACGGAATTGCTCAAAAACCTCGTATTCAGCTTTGGCATCCAAAGCGCTAGTCGGTTCATCTAGAATAATAATCTGCGCTTGTCGTAAAAATGCTCTAGCTATAGCCACCTTCTGCCATTCACCAATACTTAGCTCTTCACCCTGCTCAAATTGTGTGCCTAAAGTAGTGTCATAGCTGTAGGGTAATCGGGCTATAGCAATATCAGCACCAGCAAAACTGGCTGCTGCCGTAATTTCATCTTGATAAGGTGATAAGTTAATATTACCAAACCAAATATTTTCCCGTGCTGTCAGATTGTAGCGAACATAGTCCTGAAAAACTACGCTGATTTCTTGGCGTAAATCTACAGTGCTAAGTTGGCGCAAGTCAATGCCATCAATAGTAATTCGTCCCTTCATAGGGTCGTAGAGCCTACACAATAGTTTGATTAAAGTTGTTTTCCCCGCACCGTTTTCCCCCACCAAGGCAACCGTTTCTCCGGCCTTAATGGTTAAGTTGATATCTTCTAACAGAGTCCGGCTACTGTGAGGATATTGAAAATGGACACCCTCGAACTCAATACCAATTCGCAGAGGTTTCGGTAGAGTCTGGGGATGTAGAGATTCATCAACGGTGCGTTTTAAATCTAAAAACTCGTAAAGATTAGATAGAAACAAGCTATTTTCATAGAGACTGGCAAGATTCGTCAGCATTTCCCGCAAAAACCCTTGACCCCGCTGGAATGCCTGGTAATACATTACTAACCCGCCTAATGTAATAGCGCCTTGAATTGTCTGGTAAGCAATAAAGCCACAAGCAGCAAAAACAGCAACTGTACCACTGGCAGTAGTCATAAATTCTGTTATAGAGCGTTGGCTGGCAAGGGTGAGTTTTTCCTTATGAATTTGATGGCGCAGGTGACGATATCGTAAGCGAAACAAGGAGCCTAAGCCAAACAACCGCACTTCCTTGGCGTAGGAATCCTGGGTTAGCATCAGATGGAAGTAGTAGGCAATACGCTCAGAAGTAGTCCATCCCCGCTGCTGCTGGTATAGTTTACCTGTATATTTGACGCGCACTACCAAGCCAGGAACAGCTGCGACAAATAATACAGCAGCAATTACCCAGTGTAGGGAAAATAATAAAGCAGCGATCGCTACAATAGAAATTGCGTTCTGAGCTACTTGTACTAGGCTGGTAAGGATGCGAGTCGGACGATAGGAAGCTTCTTGCTGGGCGCGGTGTAGGGCGTTGTAATATTGGGAGTTTTCGTAATACTCCAGATCGACTTCAATTGACTTGGCATGGAGAACATCATGCACATGATCTGTTACTATCTGAGACTGAGCTTCGCTGGTATAGCCTGCCAAGGAGCGACATAGGTCGCTGCACAGAGCAGTTATTCCTGCTAAACTAACCAGCAGTAGCAAAGTCGAAAAGGCAGTAGCTTTGTCAGCCACAGTTATCGCTGTAGTGACTGTATCCACCAATAGCTTCATTAAATAAAGCGATAGCAGGGGTAAAAAACCCTGGATCAATAAAAGCATCATAGTGGCAACAGTCCAGCTTGGCGCACTTTGCCAAACTAAGCTGATAGCCCGTTGGAGATTCTTTTTCAGTTGGAGGAAATGTTTAAAAGTTGCTCGTGCAAGCATTATTTAAAGGCTACAGCTTTGGTTGTTGTTCATTTTTCTAAGTTAGAATCGGACGCTCAAACATAACAAACCGCGATCGCACATCCTGAGTGTCATTCAGTACAAGCCCGTCATATTCTACCCAGGCATGAGCAACAAAATTTTCCTGTTCGCGTCGTACTCCAATTCTCATATTGCTGGAAATCCCTTGACGACGCAGCAACCACCACAGCACTAAGGACTTTTTTAGGCAGTTAGCCCAAGGAGTACTCAGCCGAGCAGCAACCCTCACCATCCGCGCTGTAGCCAAAACCTGGGGTAGTCTCTCGGTACTTTGTTGAGAAATTACCGGAGTGGGTAGTAGCCTCGCCAGTGCGTTTTGTGTACGCCTTAGCCCCCAGAATTTTAGAGATATAGCAACTAACGGCAGCAACCCCAAAGCTTGCAATAACACAGTACGCTCTTTTCTGTCAATCTTCCAAAAGCTATACCATTTACGAACTACTAATTTCAACCAGTCCATATTCCATTAATTGCTCAATCAGATCGTTAATTTAGCTACAAAAATATTAATAATAAGATATTGTATTTTAAATAGGACTTTACGTATAAACTTATATTTAAAGTATAAGTGTTAATAACATGAATCCTTAAAAATTTTACCTTGCTTTCTACCTGCTACAGCGCAATCGCTCAGGATGAAGCTAGTTTTGGGGCTATTATCATAAATTTTTGTGAAAGTTGTAGTAATTGTTGAGCATCACTTCGCTCGTACACCAGATGGCTCGGTGTGGACGCCGACAATATACTCTCATAGCTTCTTTTTGCGTTATTTGGATGTTTTCGACCAAGTATGTGTGGTAGGACGTGTGCAAGATGTGCCTGCCACTAAAGACAACTGGAAACGTGTCGATGGTGAAAGAATTTCCTTTTCAGGTATACCGGACTATCTCGGTCCCTGGGAGTATCTCAAAAGAGCATCGCAAGTTCAGCAGGCGGCTATAGATGCTGTTGGTGCTGCTGATGCTGTGATTTTTCGCGTTCCCTCACAGCTAGCAACCTGTATCGAACCGATTTTACGCCATCAAGGTCATCCTTATGCTGTGGAAGTGATAGCAGATCCCTATGATGTCTTCTCGCCTGGTGCATTCAGGCATCCCCTACGCTCATTTTTCCGGTGGTGGTTCACCCGGCAATTACAGCAACAATGCCAAAATGCTTGTGCAGCCGCTTACGTGACTTCATCAGTTCTACAGCAACGCTATCCCTGTCCCAACTTTTCCGTGGGTGTATCAGATGTAGAACTTTTTGATGGCTGGCTGGTTTCTGCACCTCGTATATATAGCCAGGAGAAACGCACTCTTACATTAATTACTGTGGCAACACTCGCTCAACTTTATAAAGCACCATACATACTAATTGATGCTGTGGCTAGGTGCATCCGGGATGGATTGGATATTAACTTGATTATAGTTGGAGGTGGCAAACACCAAAGAGAATTGGAAAAGCGGGTTGCTGATATAGGCTTGGAGAAGTGGGTTGAGTTTCAAGGACAATTACCTAGTGGCGATGCTATCCGTGTGCAGTTAGATCGAGCTGATTTGTTTGTTCTGCCTTCTTATCAAGAAGGGTTGCCAAGAGCGATGATTGAGGCGATGGCACGAGCGTTGCCGTGCATTGGTTCTACTGTGGGAGGTATTCCCGAACTACTGAATCAGGAGGATATGATACCACCAGGGAATGTAGCTGCTTTAGCAAGTAAAATTCGTTGTGTATTTACTAATCCAGACCGAATGACCAGTATGTCTGCCCGTAATTGGAAGAAGGCAAAAGAGTACGATTATGAGGTGCTTCGCCAGCAGTGGAATGATTTTTATGGTCAGGTACGCTCACAGACACAATCTTGCAGCAACGGCTAGCTAACTTAATTAAGCTGTCACGCTTTTAATTTGTTTGTTTTGATTGAGTGGGAGAGGGTTTGATAACTTTTCCCCTAAATTAAAAATATCCAATTTAATTGCGTGTTAGCTTATCATTCGACACTTGGCGAACCCCACCCCCAGAGCCTCCCCGCGACAGGGAGGGAAGTTTTTCTCTCCCTTCCCTTGTAGAGGAATCGGTTGGGCGTTAGGTTTTTGTTGTGTTTATGCTTACCTAAACGGTTAGCCTAACCAAGGCATCTTTTACCGCCGATGGTAGCTGTCGCAAAATCTTACCTTTTTCCCGGTCAACTGCTACTAAAGTAACTCTGGCAGTCACGTAGAGATCCTGTCCATCCAAGGATTGAATCTGGTAGTCCCAATTGATACGGACGCCCTGCATTTCGGCCATCCGCGTTTT
>Ga0196964_10001410_pt1 | contig 12260 bp, 10 predicted proteins | sample S1_10metaG_FD_148615 | JGI IMG/M metagenome (GOLD analysis project Ga0196964, IMG submission 148615) | Soil microbial communities from Anza Borrego desert, Southern California, United States - S1_10 | ecosystem: Environmental > Terrestrial > Soil > Desert | place: USA: California | collected...
AAGGCCTCCCACCAGGTGATCTCCACCCGCCTGTTCGCCGGCCGCACGGTGATCCACGTCCTGTCCGACAACCACCCCGGCGACGGCTTCGAGCCGGTGACCGGCGGTCTCGAGGACGTCTACTTCTCGACGCTCTCGGCGTCACGCCGCGCGGCCTGAGGACACACAGCCATGTTCTGGAAAATCGCGGGCTTCGAGTTCCGCTACCAGCTGCGCCAGCCCGTCTTCTGGGTGGTGTTCGGCCTGTTCTTCCTGTTCATCTTCGGCTTCGTCGCCAGCGATCAGATCAGCATCGGCGGCGGCGGCGGCAACATCCACGAGAACTCGCCCTACTCGATAGCGGTGACGCACATCGTGGCCGCGGTCTTCTTCATGTTCGTGACCACGGCTTTCGTTGCCAACGTGATCGTGCGCGACGACGAGACCGGGTTCGGTCCGATCGTGAAGGCCACCCGGCTGAAGAAATTCGACTACCTGATGGGCCGGTTCGCCGGCGCCTACGCGGTCGCTTGCCTCTGCTTCCTGGCTGTGCCGGTCGGCATGATTGTCGGCTCGTTCATGCCCTGGCTGGACCCGGAGACGTTAGGGCCGTTGCGGCTCGAGGACTACGCTTGGTCTTACGTCGTGCTCGGCCTGCCCGGCGTGTTCCTGACCTCCGCGATCTTTTTCGCGCTCGCCACCGTCACGCGTTCGATGATGGGCACCTACCTCGGCGTGGTCGGCTTCCTCGTCGCCTACATCGTCGCCTCCGTGGTCCTGTCCCGCCCCGACCTCGAGCAGACCGCCGCTCTGGCCGAACCGTTCGGTCAAGGGGCGTACGGCGTGGCGACCAAGTACTGGACGGTGTTCGAGCGCAACGCCGCCAACCCGCCGCTCGAAGGCGCCCTGCTGTGGAACCGCCTGATCTGGACCGGCGCGGGCTTGGCCTTCCTGGCGCTGGCCTACGCCGCCTACCGGTTCGAGAGCCGCGCGGCCAAAGGCGGCAAGAAGCGCAAGCTTGAGGCCATGGCCCCGCCGCCGGCGCAGATCGGCCCCGTCGGCGGCCTGCCCAAACCCGCCTTCAACCGCCGCACCGCCTGGGCGCAGCTGACCGCGCGCACGCGCTTCGACATGGCCCAGGTGTTCAAGAGCCCGGCCTTCGTCGTGCTGCTGGCGCTGGGCATGGCCAACTCGGCCGGGAACCTGTGGTTCATCGGCGAGAGCTTCGGGGCGGACGCCTATCCGGTCACCCGGATCATGATCCGGGCGTTGAACCAGTCGTTCTCCATCTTCCCGATCATCATCACCATCTACTACGCGGGCGAGCTGGTCTGGCGCGAGCGCGACCGGCGCACGCACGAGATCGTCGACTCCACCGCCGTGCCCGACTGGGCGTTCGTGCTGCCCAAGACCTTGGCGATCGCGCTGGTGCTGCTCGCCACCCTGCTGGTCAGCGTGCTGACCGCGGTTGCGATCCAGACGTTCAAAGGCTGGACCGACTACGAGTTCGGCAAGTACCTGCTCTGGTACGTGCTGCCGTCGACCATCGACATGGTGCTGCTGGCGGTGCTGGCGGTGTTCCTGCAGGCGGTCTCGCCGCACAAGTTCGTCGGCTGGGGCCTGATGGTGATCTACATCGTCACCAGCATCACCTTCGGCAACATCGGCTGGGACCACAACCTCTACAATTACGCAGGCGCGCCGGGCGTGCCTCTGTCCGACATGAACGGCCAGGGCGACTTCTGGAAGGGCGCGGCCTGGTTCCGGGCCTACTGGACGGCGTTCGCGGTGCTGCTGCTGGTGCTGGCCTACGGCCTGTGGCGGCGCGGGACCGAAACCAAGCTGCTGCCCCGGCTCAAGCGCCTGCCGCGCCGCCTGCGCGGTCCGGCCGGCATGATCGCCGCCGCGTCCCTGGCGGCCTTCGCGGGCCTGGGCGGCTGGATTTACCTGAACACCAACGTCTGGAACGAGTACCGCAACAACCAGGACGGCGAGCGCTGGCTGGCCGACATGGAGAAGACCCTGCTGCCGTACGAGACGGCGCCGCGGCCTTCGGTGGTCAGCGTCAAGCTGAACGTGGACCTGCATCCGCACCAGACCCGCGCGCGGACGCTGGGCAGCTACATCCTGGAGAACCGCACCGGTGCGCCGCTCACCGAACTGCACCTGCGCTTCGACCGGGACGTGGAGGTCGACCGCATCGCCATCCCCGGCGCGCGGCTGAAGAAGGCCTACGACCGGTTCAACTACCGCATCTACGCCTTCGACGCGCCGATGCAGCCGGGCGAGTTCCGCACGGTCGCCTTCCAGACCGAGGTCGGCCAGCGCGGTTTCCGCAACAGCGGCAACCTGACCCGCATCGTCGACAACGGCACCTTCCTGAACAGCTTCGAGATCGCGCCGGTCGTCGGCATGACCCGCCAGGGCCTGCTGCAGGACCGCGTGACCCGCCGCAAGCACGGCCTGCCGCCCGAGCTCCGCCCGGCCAAGCTGGAGGACGAAAGCGCCCGCGCCTTCAACTACATCCGCGGCGACTGGGTGAACGCCGACATCACCGTCAGCACCGTCGCCGGCCAGACGCCGATCGCGCCCGGCTACAAGGTGTCTGACGTCACCGCGAACGGCCGCCGGACCGCGCGCTTCCGCACCGAGGCGCCGATCCTGCAGTTCTTCTCGGTCCAGTCGGCCGACTACGCGGTCAAGCGCGAGAACCACAAGGGCGTGGAGCTGGCGGTCTATTACGACCGGCAGCACCCGTGGAACGTCGACCGGATGATCGCCTCGATGCGGACCAGCCTGGACTACTACCAGGCCGCGTTCGGGCCCTATCAGTTCCGCCAGGCTCGGATCCTGGAGTTCCCGGACTACGCCCAGTTCGCCCAGGCCTTCGCCAACACCATGCCCTACTCCGAGGGGATCGGCTTCATCGCCGACTTCAAGGACCCGGAGAAGATCGACTACGTCACCTACGTGACCGCTCACGAAATGGGCCACCAGTGGTGGGCGCACCAGGTGATCGGCGCCGACATGCAGGGCGCGACCTCGCTGTCGGAGACGCTGGCCCAGTACTCGGCCCTGATGGTGATGGAGAAGACCTACGGTCCGGACGCCATCCGCAAGTTCCTGAAGTTCGAGCTGGATCGCTACCTGCGGTCGCGCGGCGGCGAGGCGCTGGAGGAACTGCCGCTGATGCGGGTCGAGAACCAGCAGTACATCCACTATCAGAAGGGCTCGCTTGTCATGTACCTGCTGCGCGACCAGATGGGCGAGGAGGCGGTAAACCGCGCGCTCAAGCGGCTGGTCGAGGCCTACGCCTTCCGGCCGGCGCCCTATTTGACCTCAAAGGAACTGGTCGCGGCGCTGCGGGCCGAGGCTTCATCCGAGCACCAGGCCCTGATCACCGACCTGTTCGAGCGCATCACCCTGTACGACGTGAAGACCACCGGCCTGACGTCCAAGAAGCGCGCCGACGGGCGCTTCGACGTGACCATGACGGTGGAGGCCAAGAAGCTCTACGCCGACGGCAAGGGGCGCGAGACCGAGAGCCCGCTGGCCGAGACCTTCGACTTCGGCCTGTTCACCGCCGAGCCGGGCAAGAAGGACTTCGACAAGTCCGACGTGGTGCTGTTCGAGCGGCGCTCGATCCGGTCCGGCAAGCAGACGTTCCAGTTCGTGACCGACCGCAAGCCGACCCACGGCGGGGCCGATCCGTACAACAAGCGGATCGACCGCAACTCGGACGACAACGTCGCCAAGGCGGGATGATACTGGGCCGGGGCATGACGGCCCCGGCCCTCTCCCCCTTACGGGGGGCGCCGGAAAAGGCGGAGCGGGCTGTCGGCGCATCGCCGCCCGGGCCCCTGCGCGGCCGCGCGTCCGGCTCAGGCCGAACTCCGCGAAGTCGCGAGCTCCCGTTAGATCGGCATCCGCATGATTTCCTGGTAGGCCTGGATCACCTGGTCGCGCACCGCGATCACCGTCTCCAGCGACGCCTCGGCCGAGGCGACGGCGGTGACGACGTCGATCAGTTCGGCCTTGCCGGCGACCTGGGCGGCCATCTGGCTCTCGGCGTGGCGGGTGGCCTGGGCGGCCTGGCCCAGGGTGTTCTGCAGGATGTCGGCGAAGCCGGGCGCTGCGGCCGGGGCGGCGCCGGAGGTCGTCACGTTCTGCGTCTGGGCGTAGGCCTTGGCGGCCAGCATCGGCGAGATCACGGCTCAGGCCCTCATTTCTTCAGCAGGTCCAGCGTGCGCCCTTCCATGGCGCGCGCGGTCTCGATCACGTTCAGATTGGCCTCGTAGGCGCGCTGGGCTTCGCGCATGTCCAGCGCCTCGACCAGCGAGTCGACGTTGGGCCGCTTCACGTAGCCCTTGGCGTCGGCGGCCGGGTGGCCGGGATCGTACTCCAGCCGGAACTCGCGCGGGTCGTTCCTGACCTCGGCCAGCTTCACGCCGTTGACCCCGTCGATCTTGGCGCTCTCGAACACCGGCACCTGGCGGCGGTAGGGATCGCCGCCCGGCGTGCGGGCGGTGGACTCGGCGTTGGCGATGTTCTCGGCGATCACCCGCATGCGCGCCTGCTGCGCCTTGAGCGCGCTGGCGGCCACGGCCATGGCGGAGTTGTGCGGCGGCTTCACCTCGGACATCGCCCGGCCTCCCTAACGTCAGCGGCCCGGCGGCTTGGCCGCCATCCGCAGCATGTTCATGGACTTCTGGTAGAAGCCGATCGCCGCGTCGTAGGCCATCCGGCTCTCGGCCATCTTCAGCATCTGCTCCTCCAGCACCACGGCGTTGCCGTCGAGCGTGGTCTCGGAGTCGGGCGCTGCCGTGCTCTCGAACCGGCTCGGGGCGCCGCCGCTGCCGCTCAGGTGCCCGGCGTGGGTGCGGGCCACGCCCGTCCCCCCGGCCTGCGCGGCCATCGCCTGCGCGAAGCTGAAACCCTTCAGGTCCTTGGGCACGTAGCCCGGCGTGTCGGCATGGGCGACGTTCTGGGCCACCAGCCGCTGGCGCTCGTTCAACCAGCCCATCCGGCTCTTCAGCATGGCGAACAGCGGCGTGTCGTCCAGGCGCACGGGCGAATCTCCCTGATCGGGCCGTAGGACAATTTTGCCGGGCGCATGGTTAACGAGGCGTTGCGGTAAAGGCGGCGTTAACCACGTCGCTTCACCTTCGTTCCGTCGGCCGGGGTCGACTCAGGGGCGGTGGGCGAAGGCCGATGGACTTTCTCGATTTCCTGCGCGCGGTGCTGGCCCTGGCGGTCACGCTCGGCCTGATCGGCCTGGCCGCCTGGGTCGCGCGCAAGTACGCGCCCGACCTGCTGGCGCGCCTGCAGGCCCGCAAGCCCGGCGAGCGGCGGCTGAAGACCATAGAAACCCTGGTGCTCGACCCCACCAAGCGGCTGGTGCTGGTCCAGGTGGACGGCGAGGAGCGCCTGATCCTGCTCGGCGAAGGCCGCGAACTGAACGCGCCGCTGCCGGGGAGGGCTCGTTGACCCGCCGCAAGTCGCTGTTCAAGCGCCCCGCCGCCGCCGATCTGAAGCGCGCCCTGCTGTGGTCGCTGATCGCGACGGCGGGCTTCCTGGTGTTTCCGGCCTTCGCCGCCGCCCAGGCGGTGAACGTCGACCTCGGCACCGGCGCGGGGCTGACCGAGCGGGTGGTTCAGCTGATCGGCCTGCTGACGGTCCTGTCGCTGGCGCCCTCCATCGTGATCATGACCACCTCCTTCGTGCGGATCGTGGTGGTGCTGTCGCTGCTCAGGACCGCGCTCGGCCTCCAGCAGAGCCCGCCCAACGCGGTGCTGGTGTCGCTGGCCCTGTTCCTCAGCGCCATCGTCATGGCCCCCACTTTCGAGCAGGCCTACGCCGACGGCGTGCGGCCCCTGCTCGACCAGGAGATGGAGCTGCCCCAGGCGTTCGACGCGGCGTCCGAGCCGGTGAAGACCTTCATGCTGAGCCAGGTGGACCGCGGCGACCTCGACCTGTTCGTGCGGCTGTCCAAGGTGGAGACGCCCCAGGCCGTCCAGGACCTGCCGCTGCGCGTGGTCACGCCCGCCTTCATGATCAGCGAGCTGAAGCGCGCGTTCGAGATCGGCTTTCTGCTGTTCGTGCCCTTCCTGGTCATCGACTTGGTGGTGGCCAGCGTGCTGATGAGCATGGGCATGATGATGCTACCGCCGGTGGTCGTGTCCCTGCCGTTCAAGCTGATCTTCTTCGTGCTGGTCGACGGCTGGCGGCTGGTCTGCGGCAGCCTGGTCGAGAGCTTCCAACGGGCGGCCGGAACGGGCTGACTCCCTCTCCCGACGGGAGAGGGACAGGCGGAGCGAAGCGACGCCAGGGTGAGGGCGACCTCGGGTTCAGGACGAGGAGCCGTCGTCCCCCTCATCCTCCCGCGCGGACCTTCACGCTCGCGCGCACCGGTGCGCGGGTTCCCTCCTTCTCCCGGACGGGAGAAGGATCAGAAGAACGGATCCTCCGGCTTGCGCTTCGCCGCCGGCGTGCGGGGGGCGGGCTTCGCCGGCGCCGTCGGCGCGACATCCGCGACCGGCACGGCCAGGGCGGCGGTGCGGACCGGCAGGGCGTAGGTCGGGCTGGAGGCCGGGCGGTCGCGGAACTTCTGCTTCATCGCCGCGACCCAGCCGGTGAAGCTGTCGGCCTGGGCGGCGACGCGGGTGAACTCGCCGGGACCGACCTTCTCGGCATCGAAGCCGAACAGGGCCACGCGCACCGCGTCCGGCTGGCGGGCGCCGGCGACGAAACCCTGCCAGCGCTGCGCCAGCCGCTTCAGGCCCGCGTCGTCGCCGGCCAGGGTGTAGGCAATGCCGGCGCGGATCAGGCGGGTCTCCTGCTCCGGCGTCAGCGGCGCGGAGTCCTTCCAGCGCTCGCCCAGCCGCCGTTCCAGCAGGGGCGCGGCGGCGGCCCAGTCCTTCTTGCGCCACAGCACCTCGGCCCGCGCCTCGGTCGCTTCGGGAGAGGCGTCCTTGCCCAGCACCTCCAGCGCGTGGTCGTGGCGGCCCAGGTCCGACAGGGCGCGCGCCTCCAGCACCCGCCGCTCGGCCGCCAGCGCGCTCGGCAGCACGGTGGAGCGCGTGCCCCAGATCGCCCGCAGCGCCGCCTCCGGGTCGCGGTCCATCAGCCGCACCAGCGCCAGATCCGCCGCGACCTGGGCCTTGGCCACCCCGTCGAGCCGGTTGTCCACCTGGTACTGCAGCAGCTCGGCGGCCTGGTCGAGCAGGTCCACGTCCACCAGCCGCCGCGAGAGCCGCCGCACCATCTCGTCGCCCTCGGCGCCGACCGGGGTCAGCTCGCGGAAGTCGAAGAACAGCGCCAGCGCCTGGATCGGCTCGAGCCCGTCCGCCTGGCCTTCCAGGAACAGCGCCCGGAACGCCGCCGACAGGTCGGCCTGCAGCTGCATCGCCGCCGGCAGGTCCGGCAGCCGCCCGCCCGCCGAGCGCAGCGCGTCCAGCGCCTCGCGGTAGCGGCCTTGGCCCAGATAGATGTCGCCGAGCGTGCGGATGATCTCCAGCTCGGTGGAGTCCCCGCGCCAGCGGTAGCGCAGCCCGTCCAGCTCGCGCACGCCCTCGGCCGGGGCGACCAGCCCCTGGTCCAGTTTGATCTTGGTCGCCCGCAGCAGGGCCGGCGCGGCGACCGCGTCCAGCGACGCGCGCCCGACCGCCTCGTAGACCGCCAGCGCCCGGCCGGCGTCGCCGTCCAGCTCGAACACCCGCGCCTGCACCAGCCGCGCCGCCAGCTGCTCTAGCGGCGCGACATCCTGTTCGAAGGCGTAGGCCAGCAAGGCGCGGGCCGCGGGCAGGTCGCCGGTCTCCACCGCCGCACGGGCGTGCTCGACGGCGAAGCGCGCGCGCCACTTGGGGCTGAAGGAGTCGATCACGGAGGCGCCCTCGGCGAAGGCCTTGCGCGCCTCCGCCCAGGCACCCTGCTTGGCCTCGACGTAGCCGCGCCACAGGGCCGCCGAACGGTCGCCCATGAGCGGCGGAGCCGCGAAATCGGCCTGGGCCTCCTTGTGGCGCCCGACCATGGCGCGGGCCGCGCCGCGCAGGCCGCGGAACTCCGGATCGCTCAGCACCGTCTCGTTGGTGCGGGCCAGCAGGTTCAGCACCCCGACCGCCTCGTAGGACAGCTCCGACCCCACCAGGAACCGGGCGAGCGCCATGCGCGCAACGACCGGCGCCGCGGCTCCCTCGGCGCCTTCCCTGGCGGCGAGATCCTGAAGCTGGGCGTAGCGGGCGGCGAAACCGCCCTCGCCGGTCTTGGGCCAGTTGTCGAAGTCCACGAGCGCCGGGGCGGCGGCGGGCTTGGGCATCTCGTCAGGCACGGTTCCGGCGGCGTAGCCGGGTCCGGACAGGTTCAGCCCGCCCGGCCGGGCGATCCGCACCTTCTCGCCTTCGATGGTCACGGCCAGGTCGCCCGCGATCGCCTCCACCGCGAGGCCGTGGACGGTGGTGGGCAAAGCGCCCTCGACGAAACCTCGCCTGCGCACCGACGCCTTGCGCGGGGCGAGCGCGGTGACCGCCGCGAACCGGTCGCCGACCATCGGATCGGTCAGCCACACCACCTTGGTCGCTCCGGCCAGCGCCGCGGTCAGGGCGGTGGGGCCGCTCCGGTCGTCGCGGACGGGCTTGATCTCCACCTCGGGCTTGCGGACAGGGGCGCCGAACGTGACCGTCCAGACCGCCCCTTCGGCTGCGGCGTCCACGCTCACGCCGTCCGGCGCCTGCACCCGTACGGCGGTGAAATCCGCGCCCGCCGCCCAGCGCACGCCTCCGGCCGGACCGAGTGTCTTCGGCAGGGCCGAAACGTCCAGCTTCGCCTTCGCGTCGAACACGATCCAGACCGCGTCCCCGCGCCGGAACACCGCCGAGCCCAGCGGCGTGCGCCAGGGAAAGCGCAGGGCGGCCTGACCGCCCGTGACCGCCGCCTCGATCTTCAGCACGCCGCCCTCGGGAGCGGGGTCGGGCCTGGCGGCCTTCGCCTCGCGCCCGCCGAAGATGTGGACGTAGGTCCCGCCGTCGGCGCGGCCGAAGGTGGCGTCCGCCCCCTTCTCCAGCGTCAGCAACAGTTCCAGCCCCTTGGGCGAGCCGCGCGTCTCGACCCGCGCCACGCCACGCGGCGGATCGACCCGCAGCCGCGCCAGGTCGGGCTGGGCGGTGCGCGGCAGGCGCACGATCACCACGTCGCCTTCGCGCCGCACGGCCGCTTCGGCGCCGTGGATCTCGACGCGGGAGACCTCGGCGTTCTCCCCGACCCGCACCTCCACGCCGCCCGCGGCCAAGGCGATCGTTCCCGCCGCCAGCGACCCGGCGCACGCCACCGCCGCCGTCGACAACAGGACGGCCCGCGAACGCGATTCGGCGACAGGCGGCTTCATGCGCGCGAGCGTGCGCGACCGCGGGTTAGATAGTGGTTAACGAGAAGTTGCGCTGGGCTCGTCCATGAATCGGGCGATCGCCGCGGCCACGGCGCCGGCGCGCTCCACCGGCGCCATGTGGGTCTCGCCGTCGAGCAGCTCCACCCTCGCGGCGGGGATGCGGGCGGCCGCCTCCTGCATGACCCCGTCGCCGAAGAACTGGTCCCGGCTTCCGCCCACGATCAGGGTCGGCGCCTTCACCGCTTCCAGGTCCGCGTCTCCCGCCTCCAGCATGGCCCGCAGATAGCGCGCCGCCGTCTCCCCGTCGGCCATGCCCGTCGCCAGCCGTCGCCCGGAAAGCCGAAGTCGAAGCGCGAGCAGGGCGTTGAACCAGGGCCGCCGGAACACGGCCGCGAACTCGCGCGTCAGGCCGACCGGGTCGTGGCTTTCGGCGAAGCCGATCTGGCGGCGGACCCGGCGCTCGCCTTCCGTCGAGAAGCGGTGCGCCCCCGCGATCAGCACCAGGCGATCCACGATCTCGGGGGCGGCCGCAGCCACGCGCACGGCGACCAGCGCGCCGTAGGAGATCCCCGCCAGCGTGACGGGTCCAGCGTGCCGCTTTATCAGCGCCCGGACCGCCGCCGCCACGACATCCTCCGCGTCGAGGCCGGGCGGGGGCGCGGGATCGTAGCCGAGCAGACCAAAGGACGTGCCTGGTGGCAGCAGCCGCCCGGTGCGGCGCGCGTCGCGGGCGATCACGGCCGGGTCGGGGCGTCGCATGAACCCCTGCCCGCCGTTCAGCACCACGACCGCTTCCGGCCGCGGGCCGACCTTCGCGTAGGGGATGCGCCCGCCGAGCAGGCTGGTGACGACTTCAGACATGCCGCGCCTGATGGCGCCGCTTCCGCCGACGGGCAAGGCGCGTGCTACGGTGCGGGACCCCGCTGGAGCCGTCATGTCCCGCCTGTTCGAAGAGCTCGACTACCAGCCCACCCCGATCGGGCCCGTCAGCCTGCGGCGTCGTCGCCTGCTCCACCTCGACCGCGACGTGGTCGAGGTGATGCTGGGCGAGGAGCACCTGATGTCCAGCCTGTTCACCGAAGGCGAACGGGCGCTGGCCTCCCTCGGCTTGGCGGCGGCGCAAGGCGAAAACCTGTCGGTCGTGGTCGGCGGCCTAGGCCTCGGCTACACCGCCGCCGCCGCGCTGGACGATCCGCGGGTGAGCGAACTGCTGGTGGTCGAGTACCTGGCGCCGGTGATCGACTGGCACCGGCGCGGTCTGGTCCCGCTCGGCGAGCGGTTGTGCGGCGACGCCCGCTGCCGGTTCGTCCAGGCCGACTTCTTCGCCGCCGCCCGCGCCGCGGCGCCGGCCTTCGACCCGGATGCGCCGGGCCGCCGGTTCGACGCGATCCTGCTCGACGTCGATCACGCCCCGGACCGGCTGCTGAACCCGACCCACGGCGACATCTACACCGCAGAGGGATTGGCGCGCCTGACCGAGGCGCTGAAACCCGGCGGCGTCTTCGCCCTGTGGTCCGACGACCGGCCGGAACCCGAGTTCCTAGGGCGCTTGCGCGCAGCGTTCACCTCGGTCGCGGCCGAGGTTGTCGAGTTCGAAAACCCCGTCACCGGAGGCGCCTCGACCTGCACGGTCTACGTGGCGAAAGCCGGCTGAGGCGGCGCCTTCACCCCTTCTTCGCGGGCGGCGGGGCGGCGGCGGGTTTGGCGACGTCGGCGGCTTTCGCGGCGAGGGCGTCGGACGCCGCGTAGCGGTTGGCCAGCTTCTCGGTCAGCTTCCGCGCTTCGTTCGGCGGCATCTGCGCCAGCACCGAGGCGAGGTTGCGCTCTTTCATCCGGCCGGCCACCTGCAGCCGCACCTTGTCGTCGAGCTGGGCCAGGATCGCGGCGGCGTCCTTGGGCTTCATGCTCTCGTAGACCTTCACCAGGCGGGCGATCTCGGCCTGTTCGCGCTGATCCACCTGGCCCAGCATGGCCGAGACCTCGGCCTTGATCGCGTTCATGGCCTGGATCTTGGCGTCCAGCTTGGCCTCGGCGGCGGCCAGCAGCTGCACCTGGGTGTCCATCTGCTGCTCGCGCGCGTCCAGTTCGCCGCGGCGCGATTGCAGGCTTTGCAGCACCCGCAGCTCGGCCGGCGAAAGCCCCGCCTCCTTGGCCAGTTCCGCGGCCGAGGGGGCGCACACCGGGGCCGGCGGCTTGGCGGCGGGCGGGGGCGTCGCGGGGGCCTTGGCGGCCGGGGCCTTGGCCGCGGGCGCGGCCTCCTCGGCCCTGGCGGCGGCGCTCTTCAGGAAGTCGGGCGCGCCCTCCAGGCCGGAGACGGCGCGGACGGCCAGGACGCCGCCGATCGCCACGGCGACCAGGGGCAGCAGGCGGGGGGTGCGGCTCATGGCGTCAATCTCCGAACGCGCGTTTCAGCCGCGTCAGGGCGGCGGCGTCCTCGAACAGGTCCTCGTCGGCGGCGGGGCGGCGCGGCGCCGCCTTGGGCGCGCGCTCGGTCAGCTCCAGGATCCCGCCCGGCACGCGCCGGCTTTCGGTCTCCTTCGGCGCCGGGGCGAGCGGGGTCGAAGACAGCCGCTCCGCCCGCTTGATCTGCGCCTCCAGTTGCTGGGTCAGCTCGCGGCCTTTCAGGATGCGGTCGTGCAGGCTGTCGTGCGCCTCGTCTGTGGCGCGGCGCAGCGCCTCCAGCCCGCCTTCGGCCCGGGCGGCGGCCTGGTTCAGCTCGGCCACGGCCTGGGCGAACCCGGCCTGGCCGTCGCGCAGCGCCTTCAGCTTCCGCTCCAGCCGCACGCCGTAGATCAGCGCCGACACCAACAGCGCCGCCAGCAGCAGGTCCAGGGTCAGGCCGACCAGGCTCATCCGCCGGTCACCGCGCGCTTGGCCGCGGGCGTCAGCGGCGCCTCCACCC
>Ga0196964_10001411_pt1 | contig 12255 bp, 15 predicted proteins | sample S1_10metaG_FD_148615 | JGI IMG/M metagenome (GOLD analysis project Ga0196964, IMG submission 148615) | Soil microbial communities from Anza Borrego desert, Southern California, United States - S1_10 | ecosystem: Environmental > Terrestrial > Soil > Desert | place: USA: California | collected...
AAAATGGAAGTTTCTGAGGCTGCAGAAACCTTTGGTATTTCTTCGTTACTGAAAAAGCAATTTAAAACCTTATCTGGTGGACAGAAACAGCTTGCCATGGCTGCGAGAAGTATAATTTCTAAACCACGACTACTGATACTAGATGAACCTATGGCAGGGGTAGATATTGAGCATAGTGGTACATACTTGGAAAAGCTAAAGTCGCTAAACCTTACTGGCACCGCTATTATTATGGTTACGCATGAATTGGACATTATACAAAAGGAAGCGAGCAAGGTGCTGTGGTTAAACAAAAAAGTTATTTTTTTCGGCGTAAAGGACGAGTTTCTCCGCCTTGCACATGAAACTCACATAGACCAACATCCCCATGACTGACATTTTTAACAATCCTTTCATTCTTAGAGGATTTATCTCTTCTCTTGTATTAGCCATACTTGCTCCCAGCATTGGTATCTTTCTGCTTGCCCGAAGATACACTGTAATAGCAGATGCACTTGCCCATTTCACCCTGGTAGGAGTGGCAATAGCTCAAATCCTTCACTGGCCTACCCCGGTTGTTGCACCACTAGTTGCAGTTATTGCCGCTCTTGGAATGGAACGAGTACGATTGTCAAAAAAACTCTTTGGCGATGCAGCTCTGGCAGTATTCCTCACAGGCGGGCTAGCGTTAGCCCTTATACTCTCAGCAAGCTCAGGTAGTTCTCAAGTTAACTTTAACGCATACCTTTTTGGCAGCCTTGCCTCCGTTAGCTGGAACGATATCTATCTTATGATAGCCGCTTGTGTCCTTTCTTTGGGTCTAATAACGGTACTCTATCCGTATTTTTTCCTACTCAGTCTGGACGAGGATCTAGCGAGAGCTGCTGGCTTGCATGTTACCGCACTCAGCCTAGTGCTTATTTTAATCACAGCCTCTGCGGTATCTTCGCTAATTACAGCAGTTGGCGCTCTGCTTGTCGGAGGGCTCATGGTTATTCCACCTTCCGCTGCTGCCCAGTTTGGCCTAAGCTTCAAGCGCACGTTGTATCTTAGTATACTTTTTGGTCTCATCTCTTCTATAGGCGGGTTTGCCTTAGCATATACCCTAAATCTTCCTGGAGGAGCAACAATTGTACTTTTCTCCCTCATCTTACTTGTGATTTCTTTTTTGCTTAATAGAAATGACTAAATTAGCTAAGTTACAGTACGCTGGAGCTGCACTACTCATTTTGGGTTGTGTTTTTTTAGTTACCTTTCATACTTCAAAAACTATACCAGGAAATGAAGCTGTTTTGCCGCATATCTCCTCTTACACCACACACTATATTGGCGTTGTGGGCTCTGCAACCCCCCTAGAGGACAGAAGCGTGGCAAATATCCGAAGATATACACAACGTGTTAGCTTTAGTGTTTTAGGAAAAACGCAGGAAGGTGAATGGGAAACAGGCAACCCTAGCGTATCACTAAACACCGGACAAAAAGTTCTTGTGGGGGTCGAGAGTGGAGATGAGGGTGAGTCGTATGCAATCCTTGATGTATACCGTTTACCTAAACTATATATTGTATTTTTTCTATTCTTGCTGGTTATATTTCTTGTTGCAGGCAGATCGTCTTTCCCCTCATTTGCAGGGCTTGGATTTTCAATTATCATACTTGAATACCTGCTCGTACCTGGGTTATTTTCACAACACCCATATGCCTTCGTCTTAATAACTGCAGGAATTTTGGTAAGCATAGGCACTGTACTTGCTCATGGTATAACAAAAGTAACAATACTTGCCGCCACTGCCGCCGCGTCTGCCTTTTGTGTTGCTGCCTTGTTATCTTGGGGTGTAATATATCTGCTGGGCCTGGACGGCAGCGGCCTAGAGGAGTCTGTCATGCTACAGTCCCTCACTGGGCTTAGTAGCCTAAGGGCTGTATTTTTTGCTTCGGTAGTTATAGGTACTTTAGGAGTGTTAGATGACGCAGTGATTACTCAAGTAGAAAGTGTAAAGCAGGTGTGGAAGTCAAAACCTGAAATTCTCAAAGTAGAATTATATCGCGCAGGAATGCATGTAGGTAAACAGCACATAGCTGCCCTCATAAATACCCTATTACTTGCATATGCCTCAGGTGCTTTACCACTCCTTATGATGCTCTATTCTACTAACCTTCCGTGGTGGGTGGTACTGAATTCGCCTTTAGTTATAGAAGAAATAGTTCGTACGGTAATTGGAACCTCTGCCATTATATTATCCATTCCTCTAGCTACATACTTCGCAGCCTGGTATTTTAGTAAAAAAATTGCTTAAAGCGAGGCGCTTTTGTAATATACTACTATGAACACTGAAGCGTTCGAAAAGATACAAAATATTCTCAAGGATTCTAATGTAGAGTTTCAGGTATATGAACACGAGCAATGCCGCAGCTCAGAAGAATCTGCGCAGGTCAGAAAAAGGCTCGGCATTCCAGACGCTGTTGGTGCGAAGGCGCTGTTATGTAAGCTGTATGTTACTAACGAAGAATTTTTCGCAACGTTAGTGCTGCCTGGGGTTCATGTCTTGGACAAAAAGAAATTAAAATCTGGTATGCCGGGTTTTAAGCTTATGCGGTTCGCTACTTCCGAGGAACTTACTGACCTTGCAGGTGTAACCTATGGCTGCATGCCGCCATTTGGCTCACAGGTGTTTCCTAAAATTAGCAAGTTCTATATTTCTTCACAATTAAAAAATTTCGAACGCCTGGCCTTCAACGCCGCATTTCTCGAAAAAAGCATCACCTTAAAAACTACTGACTACCTCTCTATAGTCAAACCAGACGCAATATTTGATTTCTCTAATCCAAAATAACTCTATGAATTATGCAAATTTATTCAAATTATTAGAAATTACCCGTTTTATGCCGCAATATGGCTACGCGCTCGCGGGTATGAGTAAGCAAGAGCAGTCTGACCTTGCCCAGCATCACTACTTGGTAGCAATGATTGCGTGGCAAATTTGTGATTTTTTGCAAGCACAAGGCTGCGATATAGATACAGCAAAGACGTTAAAATTAGCCATGCTTCATGACCTAGGTGAACTCTTTGGCGGAGACATTAACTGGTATTATGGTAGAGCAAACGCTGTGGCAAAAGCTCACGCCAAGGCTTTTGAAAAAGAAAACGCAGCCTTTCTTAGCACTTTCTTTCCAGAACATGGGCAATTTAAAAAACTTCATGATGAGATTTTTGCAGAAAAAACTATAGAAAGTGTTGTCGCAAAGCTAGGAGATTACCTGGAATGCTCGCACTACAAGTTTCTTGTTGGAAAAGGGTCGGAAGCAGACCGTAAGGCAGCCATGAACGCATCCCTTGAAAAGTCTGAAAAAATTACTGATGAAAAAAGCAAAGAAGCGCTTAAGACTTTTGTAACAGAGTGGTTTAACCAGTTTGACAACAATGAGATTTACGACTTTCTATTGACAAACAAATTGTAACCTGCTAAGCTGACCATAATGAAACACCTTATATCTCAATCTTCAATGATGAGCATGTCCGCGCTATGTAGCGTTGGCTAGCTTTGAGGTGTTCCACTACAAAGCACAAAACAAGCCCGACGCTACACAGCGTCGGGCTTTTTGTATTCACAAAAACTAGGAGATAAAATGCAATATAAAGTTCTATGGCACGGCGAAAGTGCCAACAACCAACGTGGCCACTTTTACTGGACCCCTGGGACTCCACCAGATGGAACCCGTTTGAGAATTATCCAAACTACAGTTTGTGGACAAGTTTCCGGACAGGGTAAAGGCACAGAAGCTACCTTTACCAGAGACCGCTGGCTGGTGGCAGATGACGGGCGTCCCGTCTCTGTGTACCATGAAATGACACTTGAAACAGTGTGAAGTTGACTTGGGTAGGAGTTAACTGTATCCTACCCAAGTTAACTGAACATAACCCGCTTGGGATTAAAAACAAATAGAAGGAGTAAGTTATGTCATATCAGGTTCAAATAAGTCTGCCAAATTTACCAGAAATACCAAAAGGTGTTCGAGGTAACCACATTTTCGAGATTGCTGATGACCAGCCGGAACTCGTAGGCAACCTGCTCGCAGGCGCCTATACCGCTTACGTCAATGCCTCTAACGACCACCCGACCGACATCACCATCTCTGCCCCAGGCATCGTGCAGGGGTTACCGCTTTTGCCGCAGGCCGAGCTGGTGAAAAGGATGAGAAGGATTGGAGGGTAAAATGATTAAGGTCATCTGCTACATGGGAATTGCTATTGCAAAGCTGGCTATCCTCTGCGGATGGCCGCATGACTACTCAAAAGGAAGATTTCAAAAGGCGAAAGGGATACCGGGGCAAGTCTATGTCCCGCCCAAACGCTATTAACAAAAAACAGCTCATCGGCTTCAATGCTGGTAAGCTGTTTTTACTTGGACAGTTTTTTTAATTTTTTTACTTCTTCAATTCTATCTCTTAAGCGAGCGGCTGCTTCAAACTCAAGGTTTCGGGAGGCTAAGTCCATTTCGTCTTTTAACTCTTCCAGGTAAAGTTTAAACTCTTGCTTATCCATCTTTGAAACGTCTGCCGAAGTCAGCTTCTCAGTTTGGACGAGCTCAACCCTGCTCCCAGCAAGACGAGAGTCCTGGATTTTCTTTATTATAGTCTGAGGGGTTATTCCATTTGCTTTGTTATACTCCTCTTGCAACACACGGCGTCTTCCAGTTTCATCTATAGCTGACTTCATAGAGCCAGTCATTCGGTCTGCATACATAACCACATGTCCATGTATGTGCCTGGCAGCGCGGCCAATTATCTGTAGGAAACTACGGTGAGAGCGCAAGAATCCTTCTTTGTCAGCATCCAAAATGGCAACAAGCGAAACTTCAGGAAGGTCCAACCCTTCTCTCAGCAGATTTATACCTACTACAACGTCAAAAATACCCAAACGCAAGTCACGCAAAATTTCAAGCCGATCCATGGTATCAACGTCACTGTGCAGATACTGAACCTTTACATTGGCTTCACGTAAGTACTCTGTTAGTTCTTCGGCCATACGCTTAGTAAGCGTAGTCACCAGTACTCGCTCTTTAACTTTCACACGTTTCTGGATCTGCTCAAGTAAATCATCTACCTGGTTTTTTATAGGTTTAACTTCAATAGTCGGGTCCAAAAGTCCTGTAGGCCGAATAATTTGCTCCACCACAACTTCATGGGGATCTGAAATAGCCACCCTTTTCCCGGTAGTTATATCTACATTTTCCTCAAGGGATTTTTTGAGCTCAAAGTCTGCAGGGGTAGCTGAAACAAAAACAACTTGACTAATTTTGTTTTCAAACTCTTTAAACTTTAGGGGTCTGTTATCCATTGCTGAAGGTAGGCGGAAACCGTAGTCTACCAGTGTCTGCTTGCGGGACTTGTCACCCTCATACATGGCGCCTATTTGAGACACTGTTTGGTGTGACTCGTCTATGAAAAGCAAAAAATCGTCTGGGAAATAGTCAATCAAAGTTGAAGGCGGGCTGCCAGGCTCCCTACCTTCCATAATCCTGGAATAGTTTTCAATACCAGGTACAAAACCAGTGTTCTCAAGTAGCTCTAAGTCGAAGTTAGTTCGCTGCTCGAGGCGAGCAGCTTCAAGTATTTTCCCTTCGCTGCGCAAAGCTTTCAACCTGTCCCGTAGCTCGTCTTGAATTCTCTCCATAGCAACCTTAAGCTGGTGCTCTGGGGTTACAAAGTGCTTGGCAGGAAATATTCTCACAAAATCCATCTTCTCAATCAAATCACCAGTAAGCAAATCCAACCGTTCAATACTTTCCAGTTCGTCACCAAAAAAACTAAAGCGTATTTTTGTATCTTCAGAAGCTAGTACTATTTCCAGCACATCGCCATGCAACCTAAAAGTACCGCGCTGGAGGTCAATGTCATTGCGCTTAAACTGCAGGTCGGTTAACCGCCGCACCAGCTTTGTGCGCTTGTAATGCTTACCCATTTCCATATCTAGGGCCAAATCCAAGTAGTTAGCTGGGTTGCCCAAACCATAGATACATGAAACAGAGGCAACAATTAAAACATCTCTTCGGGATAGCAAGCTTTGGGTGGCTGCGTTGCGTAAGCGGTCAATTTCTTCGTTTATCTGAGTTTCCTTTTCAATATACGTGTCACTGCGGGGAATGTAAGCCTCTGGCTGGTAGTAATCATAGTAGGAAACAAAATAATGGACTGCATTATTTGGAAAAAAATCCTGGAACTCCGAAGCCAACTGCGCAGCCAAAGTTTTATTATGTGCAATCACCAAAGTTGGGCGTTGTAATTGCTCTACTATGTTAGACACAGAGTATGTCTTTCCGCTGCCCGTGACACCCAAAAGCGTCTGGTACTTATGACCAGCTTTCAGGGACCTTACGAGACCAGCAATAGCTTTTGGCTGGTCTCCAGTTGGTTTATATTTTGAAACAATTTTGAAATCCATAACATCCATTTGTATAATACCACACTCACTCAAAAAGAAAAACCCCGCCTGTTAGGGTGGGGTTTTACTTTAGGCAACTGTTTCCTCAGATTCTGTACCTTCTGCTTCAGCACTTTCTGGGGCTTTTTCTTCTGTGGTGTCATCAGCTGGTGCTGTTGGCACTGCTTGGGTTTCGTCTAGTAACATTTATTATTCCTTTCAAAGTCCTGTAAACACAGGATATTACTTGCCTTAGAAGCTTAGCAGGTAACACTACTTTTGTCTATAGATGAGGGAAGTACAGTATGCTATGGCCAAAGCGTCAGCTGCGTCGTCCGGCTTAGGTAGGGATTTAAGTTTAAAGGTTTGCTGCATCATTTTTTGGATCTGCAGCTTTTCTGCCTTCCCGTAGCCCGTAATATAATTTTTAACCTGCAGTGGAGTCAGCTCAATAACTTGGATTTTATGCTGAGCGAGCACCAACAACACCACTCCGCGGGCTTGAGCAACCTCAATCGCGGTCTTTTGGTTTGTTGTAAAAAACAACTTTTCAACCCCTGCGCAGAGCGGCCTGTACTTCTTTATAAGTGCAGATAAATCTTCATACAGAATACGTAATCTTATATCTGCACGCTCATACTTTGCCGTAGTTATTACTCCAAATTCCGCAATCTCACATTGAGTTTTGTTTCTTGTATTCTGTTCTAGAAATGCATAACCAGTAGTAGCAGTACCGGGGTCTATGCCTAGTATCATCATACTGAATAATAGACAGAAACCAGCAGCATTTACAAGTTTCTACATTTTTTGAGTTTAAATATTATAAAATCTTGAATATCCTTTCCGCCCAACTCATACTCAGGGGTGTAGAAAGTTTCTACTAATTCCAACCCTGTCTTCGCAAATATCTTTTTATACCAATCAATTGGGCGATGAGTTTCTAATATTACATATTTGCCTTCTTTTTTTACTTTGCGATATGAATGGTTTTCTCCGTATACATTTCCAGTCGGAAATCGAAAGTCTAACTTAGACTCTCTTATATCAAAAATTTTCGGATTGCAAAAACCAATGTAAGCGTACCCTTCCTGAGCAAGAGTACTCTGAATCTGCTCACAAATGCGTATAGCCTCAGCGTCAGTTACAATGCAGAGAACTAAATTGCAGATAAGTATATCAAAGTAACCCTGAGGCACTTTAATCCAGTCTTCGTAAACATTCTGCTTCCCTATTTTCTTAGCGGCATCGGCAAGTATCTGAGGATTTATATCATATGCCTTGACGTTTGCACCAAGTTTTTGTAAAACTGCACATAGCACACCTGGTCCGCTTCCAAAGTCCAAAATATTTTTTTCTCGAACATCACCTAGCAGTGGTATCAAGGTTTTATCATAGGATGCAAGTTTTATCTCTTCAGCCTCCAAATCCCTTACTACATGATGCCATTCATTTTGTTCTGTTATATAGTGCGGCATATATTATGAGATCACTAAGCTCAACATGAGCACGAAAGCTGATCCAACAAAATACACATTCAGCTTGTTGAACTTACGTGCGATAAGATTAAGGATAATATAGGTTGCAAAACCTGCAAACATGGCTTTATCCAAACCAAATGTGACAATTGTAGTTATCACCATTGCACTTATGGCTAATTTATCAAAGAGCCCATTTACATCTTTTCTGCTTGGAAAAAGACTTAAGCCAACAAAGAATAGTGCTCCTGTGGTTGCTGCAGCTGGGATGAGAGCTAAGAGTGGGGTTAAAAAAATAAAGAGACTCATAAGGACAGCAACAACTACGGCTACAATGCCTGTTCTGCCACCCTCGCCTATTCCTACGGCACTTTCCACATAGGTTATAAGGTTTGAAGTACCCGTAAGTGCCCCAAGTACTGTACCACCCCCATCAACAATAAGTCCTTCCTTTAGCCGTGGAAGTTCATTTTCTTGCAAAATTGAAGTTGTTTTAGTCAGACCAATGAATTTTGCAATAGATCCATAAAAATCAAGAATAAACAGCACTAGTATTACACTCCAGATCTTTGGGTTGAAGATAACACCAAAGTCTAATTTAAATGTTGCTGCAAACAAGTCTTTTCCAAGACTAAAAGCTTCTCCCGCAGGAGCAGCACCAATCACGTGCGCAAAAACTGTAGCAATAATAATGCTCCCTAATACAGACCCTCTAACATGAAGCCTCTTTAGCACCAGTGCACAGAATAAACCAACATAAAAAATTAAGGCTGGCTTGGAGAAAAGGTTAGCTATTCCTTTCAGCGCAATTCCGTCATACACTGCGATACCAGAAACCTTTAAAGCAATCAAAAGTAGAAATATACCTACCGCAGCTGCAAGGCCAACCTTCAAGCTATCTGGAATTGCATTAACTATTTTCACGCGAATGCCAGAAAAACTAAAGAGAACTGTTAGCACGCCAGACCAAAATACTGCACCCAAAGCACCTTGCCAGGTAAAGCCCATTACACCTACGACTACATACGCGACATATGCATTCATCTCTAGTCCCGGTGCCACAGCAAATGGCAGACGCGCCCAGAGACCCATTACTAAAGTAGTTACTACTGAGCCTAGGATAGTCGCGAAAAAAATTGCTGACTTCCCTACTCCCATTGCGGAAAGTATTGCAGGGTTAACTACAAAAATGTATGACAACGCAAGAAACGTTGATACACCAGCTAGCATTTCAGTTCGCAAGCTTGACCCACGTTCTGAGATACTAAAATACTTATCCAATTTGTTCATAGAGAAAATGCGTAAAGATTAATGATTTAGTATCATACCAAGAACTTGACAATTATTCAACAATATCTTAAACAATAAGTCTATAACGTGTATTTAAATGCTTTAAATATGCATTTATTTTCTGTTGACAATTTTAAACAAAACTTTTAATATATAACTATAATGTCTCTATTTGCTCTAAAGTATTTAGGCTTAAACGATAAACAAATAGCTCTCTACAGCGCTGTTTTGCGTGCAGGGAAGACTCCTGTTACTCAACTAGCCAAGCTGGCAGGGGTGAACAGATCCTCTGCTTACTATTTGCTAAAAGAATTAGATCAACTAGGGCTTATTGAAAGAGACCTGGCTGGTCGAGTAGAATACGTTACTGCAAAATCTCCAGAGGAACTTAAGTACGTACTTGAAAGAAAAGAGACTGAATTTTACAAAAATAAAAAAGCTGTAGAAGAAAGCATCCGCGAACTTGAAAGTATACAAAATAACCAAAGCTATGCTCCCCCTAAAATCACCTACGTTGAGGAACAGAACTTAGAAAGATTTTTATATAAGCGTACAGCGTCCTGGAATCAAAGTGTATTGCAGCATGACAATCACTGGTGGGGATACCAGGACAAAACATTTATTAACTATTTTGAAAAATGGATAGACTGGTATTGGGAAACAGGATCTCCACCAAGCATAGAGCTTAAATTACTCTCTAACCAGTCAGCAGAAAATATAAAAAAGAAAAAGTTTGCGCGAAGGCAAATTCAATTTTGGAAAAAAACAGGAGAGTTCAAAGCAACTACCTGGATTGCTGGAGATTACGTAATCATGATAATAACCTCAACCCGTCCCTTTTATGCAATAGAAATCTATGATAGAATCTTAGCAAATGAACAACGCCAGCTCTTTAAAGGCATTTGGGAAACTCTAGACGAGGCGCAGTAAAAAACTTACCCAGCCAACAGGCTAAGTAAGTTTTTTAATTCATAGATGTATGGACCGCCAAGACATCTTCGTAATCTTCCAACTCGGCAAGTAACGCGTGCACTTTTTCTCTCTGGTCCTCCGCAAGGTTTATGCCTTGAGTCGATAATTTAACAATCTGTACTTGCGCGACTTTTGCACCGGCTTTTTCTAAAATGTTTCTTATTGTTTGCAAATCTTCAGGTTGGGTATATACCTCAAGCCCCTCTGCTGACTCTTTCACGTCATCTGCTCCAGCCTCAATTGCAGCCATTTGGATTGTATCTATCTCAGCTGTTCGCTCTATTAAAATCTGACCTTTAGTCTGAAATTGCCAAGCCACTGATCCCATGGCACCAAGAGTGCCGCTGTGTTTAGAAAATATGTGCTTTATATTTTGGACAGCACGGTTTGTACTGTCAGTTGCTACTTCAACAATAAAGGCTGTGCCATATGGTCCATAACCTTCATACACTACTTCAGTAATAGAAACTGCGTCCGTGCCAAAAGCTTTTTTTGCAGCGCGTTCAATGTTCTCAAGCGGCATACCTTCACTTCGGGCACTATCCCACTCGCTTCTGAGCTGGAAGTTTAAGTTCGGGTCGCTGCTACCGCCGGCTTTGGCTGCCATGGTAATTTTCTTTGACAACTTAGAAAACAAGACACCTCGTTTAGCATCTTTTGCACCTTTACTTCGCTTAATCTGCGCCCATTTCGAATGACCTGACATGTTGAATAGGAAATTAATATCATTAAGTATATACTGGAAGTGGAAGGAGGAAGTATGGTTCTAACAAGAAAAACTGCAACCAGCGACGAAATTAGAGCACAAATCGTCGTCTGGCTCAGCAACCCACGTGCTCAGTACAAATTTGGCAAGTGGAACGTTAGCTTTGGGTCACGTGACGGCAAGGTTACGTTGCGCTGCAGAGCTCACCCTATGCAGTACAAATACCTGGCTATCCACTTTCACGACCTCGTCAAACTCGTTAAGGCAGGCGCCTTAGAATGGGGGATTGATGGGGCATGACGATCAGAAACCCACCCTTCTGATCGTTTTTTTATTTTACTGAGACCAATAATACTATCTCCCCTTTGACCGAAGGTTTGTCTAGTATTATTTTTAATGCTTCCTGTGGCGTGCCTCGAATATACTCCTCATGCAGCTTAGTCAGCTCCCGTGCAAGGACTACATGACAGGTGGGAAAGTATTTAGCAATGTATGTGAGTGATTTTATAAGTCTTTGAGGCGACTCATACGCTACTGCAGTAGCTTCGATTTCTATTGCCTGACCTATTGCCTGTCTAACTTTATGTTCTGTCTTTCCTAAAAAACCTAAAAACAAAAATCTATCTGTCGGCAACCCAGAGCCAGCCAGGGCAACTGTTGCAGCGCAAGCACCAGGCAAGCTCTCAACTTTTATCCCTGCTTGCACGCAAGCTCGTACCAACCTAAAGCCTGGATCAGAAATCCCTGGAGTGCCCGCATCACTTACCAAAGCACAAACCTTATTCTCACATTCCTTTAAAAGCGACGCCACAACTTTATGTTCATTGTGGTCTGCAAACTGCTTCAGAGGTTTTTTTGGTAGCTTAAAATAGTTAAGTAATTTTAAAGTATGTGTTGGATTTTCCGCAATAATAACATCCACACTTTTCAAAACCTCAACCGCCCGAAACGTCATATCACCTAAGTTACCTATAGGAGTTGGAACAATATACAGCATGCAGATATTATACGTTAGAGCGTATTGCAAGTAAACGGCTATTAAGATAAAATACATACTAATGGGCGTGTAGCTCAGTTGGTAGAGCAAGTGTCTTATACACACTGGGTCCAAGGTTCGAGTCCTTGCACGCCCACCATTCCAGACGTTAGTCTGGTTTTTTATTTGACAAAATGTGTGAATAGTAGAGAATACTTAAACAACAACCAAATTTCTGGAGGACATATGAAAAACATAATAGCTGACGAAAACCTCGTATCCCTTTTCAAAAGTCTCGTACCGTCCGAGGTTCCTAATCTTACGCTAGTCCAACTTGAAATGCTAGATCACAGAGGAGACCGTTCCAAGTACCCAGGCCTTGCAAGGGTTCTCGAGCTCCCCGTCTCTCAGGACCCGGTAATTATGCTAGCATTTTCGC
>Ga0196964_10001412_pt1 | contig 12250 bp, 9 predicted proteins | sample S1_10metaG_FD_148615 | JGI IMG/M metagenome (GOLD analysis project Ga0196964, IMG submission 148615) | Soil microbial communities from Anza Borrego desert, Southern California, United States - S1_10 | ecosystem: Environmental > Terrestrial > Soil > Desert | place: USA: California | collected...
TCGGCTGGGCCTCGGGCGGCTTCTTCCTCAACGGCCTGCTCAAGGCCGACTGGTACGAGGTCGACGCCAACTTCACGACGATCCCGACCATGTTCAGCTTCGACGGCGTGACGTGGGGCGCCCAGGGCGAGATCGGCTACCGCTGGAACGGCGGCGGCAGCTGGTTCCTGGAGCCGATCGCCTCCATCGCCTGGTCGACGACCGACCTGGACGACGCCGCGGCCTTCGGGGCGGGCTTCTCCTGGGACGACGCCGACAGCCTCTACGGCAAGGCCGGCGCCCGCCTGGGCACGACGTTCGGCACGGGCGACGTGGTCCTGACGCCCTACATCGGCGTCTACGCGGTCGAGGAGTTCGACGGCGAGAACACCTTCACCTTCTCGACCGGTCCGACGGCCTTCACCATCCAGGGCGACCAGCGCGACGGCTACGGCCTGGTCGACTTCGGCTTCACGGCGCAGACGTTCTACGGCCTCGAGGGCTTCCTGAAGGGCGAGTGGAATTTCGGCGGCGACGCCGACGGCGGCGCGGCCCGTCTGGGAGTCCGCTGGCGCTGGTAAAAACCCTAGGCTAGTGTCTTGATTACGCCGGCGCCGCCAAGGCGCCGGCGTTTTCTTTTCCGTATTCGACGTGGATCATGAGCAAGAAAACCGAAAAGCCGGAGGCCGCTCCGCAAACCGAAATCTCTACGGTGTCCGCGGCGTCAGCCGGCGTTGACGTCAGCGCTCCGACCACCGCGGAGGCCGGTCCGGCTCCTGCGGCCGGACAGCCCGGCGCACCGGGCGGGCCCGGCCAGGCGGCCGCGGCGCAACAGACCAAGATGTCCGTCTCGCGCGGCTTCGCCAACTGGATGGGCCGCCAACGCTGCAGCCTGGCGTTCACCTCGTACCAGACCGGCAAGGTGTTCCTCGTCGGTCTGACCCCGGACAAGAAGGTTTCGTTCCACCAGCAGACCTACCAGCGGGCCATGGGCATCCACGCCCAGCGCGACCGCCTGTACGTGGGTTCGCTGTTCCAGATCTGGCGGCTCGAGAACGTGCTGGGCCCGAACGAGCGCGCCAACAAGCACTTCGACCGCCTCTACGTCCCGCGCAACGCCCAGACCGTGGGCGACGTCGACGTGCACGAGGTCAGCGTCGACCGCGCCGGCCGCATCATCTTCGTCAACACCAAGTACTCGTGCCTGGCTACGGTCTCGACGCGCTTCGGCTTCCGCCCGATCTGGAAGCCGCCGCACATCACCAAGCTGGCCGCCGAGGATCGCTGCCACATGAACGGCCTGGCCATGGAAGACGGCCTGCCGCGCTACGTGACGGCCGTTTCCCAGTCCGACGTGATCAACGGTTGGCGCGAGCGCCGCCACGAGGGCGGCGTGCTGATCGACGTGCAGAACGACCGCGTGGTCACCGACCAGCTGTCGATGCCGCACAGCCCGCGGGTCTACAACGGCCAGATCTATGCGCTGGACTCCGGCCGCGGCAACCTGATCCGCATCGACCGCGAGACCGGCGCCAAGGAAGACATCTGCTTCTGCCCGGGCTTCCTGCGCGGCCTGTCGCTGCACAACGGCTACGCCATCGTCACCGTGTCCAAGCCCCGCGACGGCGCCTTCGCCGGCCTGGAGCTGCAGGACGCGCTGAAGAAGCGTGACGGCGAGGCCTGGTGCGGCGTGCTGGTGGTCGACCTGCGCAACGGCGACATGGTCGAGTTCATCCGCCTCGACGGCCAGATCGCCGAGCTGTTCGACGTGGCGGTGATCCCCGACACCATCTGCCCGATGGCCATCGGCGTGAACTCGCCGGAGATCCACAGCATGATCACCTTCGACAAGGAGTTCGCGCCGTTGATCCCGCAAGTCCCCGGCGTGCCGCCGCAGTCCGGCGCCGCGGCCGCCTGAGGCCCGACGCGAAGACAATGGGGAGCCGGGGCCGCAAGCCCCGGCTTCTCTCCTTTTTCACGCTGGGCTAGGGTCGCGCCCCGCCGCCGACCCCAGGTCCCCAAAGCCCTTACGCCCGAGCCGCCCACTGGCCATGCCGCGCCTGTCCGAACATCTGAAGCGCCTCGAGGCGGAGTCCATCGAGATCATGCGCGAGGTCGCCGCCGGGTTCGAGAACCCGGTGATGCTGTACTCGATCGGCAAGGACTCAGGGGTGATGGTCCACCTGGCGCTGAAGGCCTTCTATCCGTCCAAGCCGCCGTTCCCGCTGCTGCACGTGGATACGCAGTGGAAATTCAAGGACATGATCGCCCATCGCGACATGATCGCCGAGCGCTACGGCCTGAAGCTGCTGGTCTACACCAACCCGGAAGGGGCCGAGCGCGGCATCGATCCGATCGCCTCGGGCTCGTCGCTGCACACCCAGGTGATGAAGACCGAGGCGCTGAAGAAGGCCCTGGACCTCTACGGCTTCGACGCGGCCTTCGGCGGCGCCCGTCGCGACGAGGAGAAGAGCCGGGCCAAGGAGCGCGTCTTCTCCTTCCGCTCGGCCGGCCACGTCTGGGATCCGCGCAACCAGCGGCCCGAGCTCTGGCGGCTCTACAACACGCGGGTCAACCGCGGCGAGACCATCCGGGTGTTCCCGCTGTCCAACTGGACCGAGCTCGACATCTGGGAATACACCGCCGCCGAGGAGCTGCCGATCGTGCCGCTGTACCTGGCCGCGCCGCGGCCCGTGGTGATGCGCGACGGCATGCTGATCATGCGCGACGACGACCGCATGCCGCTGCTGCCCGGCGAGGTCGAGGAGACCCGCATGGTCCGCTTCCGCTCGCTGGGCTGCTATCCCCTGAGCGCGGCCGTGCCGTCCGAGGCGACGACGCTCGAGCACATCATCGACGAGCTGAAGCTCAGCCGCACCTCCGAGCGCCAGGGCCGCCTGATCGACACCGACGAGGCCGCCTCGATGGAGAAGAAGAAGCGCGAGGGCTACTTCTGATGGCCCCCGGTGCTGACGGCTCTCCCGGCGCCCAGAAGGGGCTGCTGCGCTTCCTGACCTGCGGCTCGGTCGACGACGGCAAATCGACCCTGATCGGCCGGCTGCTCTACGAGGCCAAGCAGATCTACGAGGACCAGCTGGTCACGCTGGAGCGGGACTCGAAGAAGCACGGCACCACCGGCGAGGAGATCGACTTCGCCCTGCTGGTCGACGGGCTGGAGGCCGAGCGGCAACAGGGCATCACCATCGACGTCGCCTACCGCTTCTTCTCGACGCCGAACCGTTCCTTCATCGTCGCCGACACCCCCGGCCACGAGCAGTACACCCGCAACATGGCCACCGGCGCGTCGAACTCCGACGCCGCGGTCATCCTGATCGACGCCCGCAAGGGCGTGCTGCCCCAGACGAAGCGGCACAGCTTCATCTGTTCCATGTTCGGCATCCGCCACGTCATCCTGGCGGTGAACAAGATGGACATGATGGACTTCAACCGCTCGGTCTACGAGGACATCGTGGCCGAGTACCTGCAGTTCGCGCAGGGCCTGGGGTTCGAGGACATCCAGCCGATCCCGATGTCCGCCCGCTACGGGGACAACGTCTTCGAGAGCTCCATGCGCACGCCCTGGTACGTGGGGCCGAGCCTGATCGAGCAGCTGGAGTCCATCGACGCCTCGGCCTCCCTGGAGGTCTCGCCCTTCCGCATGCACGTGCAGTGGGTGAACCGGCCCGACCAGAGCTTCCGCGGCTATTCCGGCACCGTCGCCTCCGGACGCATCCGGCCGGGCGACCGCATCCTCGCCGCCGCCTCGGGCAAGGAGACCAGGCTCAAGCGCATCGTCACCTACGACGGGGACCTGACCGAGGCCGTCGCCGGCGACGCGGTGACGCTGGAGCTGGAGGACGAGATCGACATCGCCCGGGGCGACGTCCTGACCCAGGCCCACGACCGGCCCGAGGTGATCGATCAGTTCTCGGCCAATGTGCTGTGGATGGGCGAGCAGCCCATGTTCCCCGGCCGTCCCTACCTGATGAAGATCGGGGCCCGCTACCTGCCCTGCCAGGTCACCGACCTGAAGCACAAGATCGATATCGACACCCTCGAACACCTGGCCGGCAAGACGCTCTCGCTCAACGAGATCGGCGAGGTGAACCTGTCGACGGCCGCCGCCGTGGCCATCGATCCGTTCTCGGACAATCCGCATACCGGGGCGTTCATCCTGATCGACCGCTTCACCAACGCCACGGTGGGCGCGGGGGTGGTGCTGCACGGGCTGAGGCGGGCCACCAACATCCATTACCAGGAGCTGCTGGTCGACCGCGACGCGCGCGAGCGCCAGAGCGGCCACAAGGCCGGCGTGCTGTGGTTCACCGGTCTTTCGGGCGCCGGCAAGTCGACCATCGCCAACCTCGTCGAGCGCGAACTCTACGGCCGCGGCGTGCGCAGCTTCCTGCTCGACGGGGACAACGTCCGCCACGGGCTCAACCGCGACCTCGGCTTTACCGACGCCGACCGGGTCGAGAACATCCGCCGCGTGGGCGAGGTGGCCCGCCTGTTCGTCGACGCCGGCATGGTGGTGCTGTGCTCCTTCATCTCGCCGTTCCGGGCCGAGCGGCGCATGGTGCGCGAGCTGTTCGCGCCGGGCGACTTCCTGGAGATCTTCGTCGACGTGCCGATCGAGAAGGCCATGGAGCGCGACCCCAAGGGGCTCTACGCCAAGGCCAAGCGCGGCGAGATCAAGAACTTCACCGGCCTGGACAGCCCCTATGAGCCGCCGCAGACGGCGGAGATCAGGCTCGACACCGCCGAGCTGGCGCCCGAGGCCGCGGCGAAGCAGGTCATCGCCGAGCTCGAACGTCGCGGGCTGATCTAGGCCGCGCACCAGCCTATGCTCGGCGGCGCATGACCTGGTCCCCCTCCGGAGCTTCGCGCTGGCTGGCCTGGGCGCCCGCCCTGGCGGGCGCCGCGGGCGTGCTGCTGCTGGCCTGGATCGCGGCGGCCGATCCGCCGGAGGCCGGCGGGCCGGTGCTGGCCGCCATCGTGCTGGCGGCGCTGACCCTGGCCCTGACGCTGCGGACCCGCCTGGTGTTGCGCCGCCAGACGCGAAGCGGCGCGGCGCCCGAAAGGCCCGGCCCCGGCGAACGCGCGCCGGCCGGCGAGGCCTTCGAGGCGTTGCCCGAGCCGGCCCTGGTCATCGCGGCGCGCGAACCGGGCGACCTGGGGGACTGCCGCGTCCAGCTCGCCAACCGCGCCGCGCGCGAGTTGCTCCGCATTACCGAGAGCGGCGCGCCCCTGGTTTCGGCCCTGCGCGATCCCAGGGTGCTGGAGACGGCCCAGGCGGCCCTGTTCCAGGGCCTGGACGCCGACGCCGACTACGTCTCGGGCGGCCTGCAGGAACGCTTCTGGCGCGTGGAAGCCCGCGGCCTGCCCGCGGCGCCGGACGGTACGCGGCTGGCGGTCCTCTACCTGCGCGACGAGACCGAAGGTCGTCGCCTCGACCGGATGCGGGCCGACTTCATGGCCAACGCCAGCCACGAGCTGCGAAGCCCGCTGGCCTCGCTCACCGGCTTCATCGAGACCCTCAAGGGCGCCGCCCGCGACGACCCGGCCGCGCGCGAGCGGTTCCTCGACATCATGGCCGTGCAGGGCGAGCGCATGAGCCGGTTGATCGCGGACCTGCTGTCGCTCAGCCGCATCGAGCTGGAGGAGCACATCGCCCCCGAAGGCAAGGCCGACCTCGCCCTCATAGCCGGCGACGTGATCGACGCCCTCACTCCCGCGCTCAAGGCGCGCAAGGTGACCGCCGTGGTCCGCGGCGAGGCCGGCGCGGCGGAGGTCCGGGGCGACCGGGACCAGATCGTCCAGGTGGTGCAGAACCTGGCGGAGAACGCCCTCAAGTACTCGCCGGACGGCGGCGTCATCGAAATCGACGTCATCGAGACCTACCGGCCGCTCGATCCGGCCATGCGGCTGTCGCCGAACATGCCGCGCCTGGCGCTGCTGAGGCCGGCCCACGAGCCCCAGGCCCGCTACGCCGCCCTGCGGGTGCGCGACCATGGCCAGGGCATCGGCCGCCAGCAACTGCCCCGCCTGACCGAGCGCTTCTACCGCGTCGAGGGCCAGAAGAGCGGCGACCGCATGGGCACCGGCCTGGGCCTGGCCATCGTCAAGCACATCGTCAACCGTCACGCCGGCGGCCTGGTCGTCGAAAGCGAACCGGGCCACGGCTCGGCCTTCACCGTCTATCTCCCGCGCGTCGCCGCCGATCCATCCACAGGTCCCGGCCGGCGGCGCAACAAAAGTGTCATGCAAGCGTCGTAAAGCGAGCCGGTCCCGGAACTCCTCCCGCCGGGTCGATGGTCCAGCCCGGCATGCTCTGGCTCGTTTTCATCGCGCTCTTCGCCTTCTCGGCGATCAGCTACGGCCTCGGCCGGCGCAAGGCGGCCGGCGTGGCCGGACGTCGCCACTCGCGCCCGGGCCAGCACGGCGCCTACGTCGCGCTCTGGGCGACCGTCCCCGCCTTCGTGCTGCTGTGCCTGATCGGCCTCTTCGGCGGGCGCATCCAGGCGGTCCTGCTGGCGGCGGATCCGCCGGCCGCCGTCCGGGCCCTGCCGGACGAGCGCCAGGAACTGTTTATCCAGGACGCCATGTCGATCGCCCGCGGCCGGGCCACCAGCGCGGTCGACTACCAGGGCGACCTGAAGGCGGCGCTCGACGCCGCGGTCGAACAGGCGAGGGGGTATGACGCCCTGCTGACCTGGGGCGGTCTCGGCCTCGCCGCCCTCGTCGCCGCCATAGCCTTCCTGCTCGCGTACCGTCGCCTCAGCCCCGAGTTGCGGGCCCGCAACAAGGTGGAGGGCTGGATCGGCGGCGCGCTGGTGGTCTGCTCCGCCATGGCCCTGCTGACCACGGTCGGCATAATCGCGTCGCTGCTGTTCGAGAGCTTGCGCTTCTTCAGCGTCGTCTCGCCGGTGGAATTCCTCACCGGCCTGCACTGGAGCCCCCAGACGGCCCTGCGCGAGGACCAGGCGGGCACCGGCGGGGCCTTCGGGGCCGTGCCGCTGTTCGTCGGCACCATGCTGATCATGCTGATCGCCATGCTGGTGGCCGGGCCGGTGGGACTCTATTCGGCCATCTACCTGACCGAGTACGCCGGTCCTCGCATGCGCGCCTGGGTCAAGCCGCTGCTGGAGATCCTGGCCGGCATCCCGACCGTCGTCTTCGGCTTCTTCGCCGCCCTGACCGTGGGCCCGGCCTTCGCGTGGTTCTTCAACGCCATCGGCGCGCTGCTCGTGGGCGGGCCGCTCGACGGCCTCGGCCAGCACCTGAGCCAGGTGCAGCCCAACATGGCGCTGGCCGCCGGCGTGGTCATGGGGATCATGCTGATCCCGTTCATCTCGTCGCTGTCCGACGACATCCTCAACGCTGTGCCCCAGGCCCTGCGCGACGGCTCCTACGCCATGGGCGCGACCAAGTCCGAGACGGTGAAGAAGGTGGTCCTGCCCGCGGCCCTGCCGGGCGTGGCCGGCGCCTTCATCCTGGCTGTGTCGCGGGCCATCGGCGAGACCATGATCGTGCTGCTGGCGCTGGGCGCCGGCGGCGGGGCCGACCTGAACTTCAACCCGCTGGAGGCCGTCAGCACGGTCACGGTGCAGATCGTGACCCTGCTTACCGGCGACCAGGAGTTCGACCGCCCGACCACGCTCGCCGCCTTCGGCCTCGGGCTCACCCTGTTCACCGTCACCCTGATCCTCAACGTCATCGCGCTTCGGATCGTGCAAGCCTACCGGGAACAGTATGACTGACGCCGCCAGCACGGGACGCCCGCGCGAGGCCGCCGAGAAGCGGCTGCAGAAACGCTACGCCGCGGAGCGACGGTTCCGCGCCTACGGACTGCTGGCCATCGCCTTCGCGGTCGCCTTCCTCGGCGTCCTGCTGACCAGCATCGTCGCCCAGGGCGCGCCCGCGTTCTGGACCCACTCCGTCACCCTGCCGGTCTACGTCGACCCTCAGCGGGTCGACGCCCGCGACCTGCAGGGCGCCAACTACGACATGATGATCGCCGACCAGCTGCTCGCGCGGCTTGACGTCGAGAACGACGAGCTGGGGGAGAACAGCCTGAAGGCCAAGGACCTGCTGTCGCCCGACATGGGCTACCAGGTGCTCGAAATGCTCAAGCGCAACCCGTCGCTAATCGGCAGGACGGTCTCGGTCACCGCCCCCGTCGCCGGCAACGCGGACCTCTACTACAAGGGTGAGCTGGGCCGCGAGATCGCCGAATCGGACCGCAAGCTGGACGACCAGCAGTTCGACTGGCTGGACCGCATGAAGGCCGACGGACTGGTCGAGGGCCATTTCAACTGGGGCCTGTTCACCCGCTCGGATTCGACCCAGCCCGAGCTGGCCGGCCTGCTCGGCGCCATCGTGGGCTCGGCCCTGATGCTGCTGGTCACGGCCCTGGTGGCTGTGCCGGTGGGCGTGGCCGCCGCCGTCTACCTCGAGGAGTTCGCGCCCAAGAACCGCTGGACCGGCATGATCGAGGTGAACATCAACAACCTGGCCGCCGTGCCCTCGATCGTCTACGGCCTGCTGGGTCTGGCCGTGTTCATCAACTGGCTGGGCTTCCCGCGCTCGGCGCCGGTGACCGGGGGCCTGGTGCTGGCCCTGATGGCGCTGCCCACGGTGATCATCGCCACCCGCTCGGCGCTGAAGGCCGTGCCGCCGTCGATCCGGGAAGGAGCCCTCGCCGTCGGGGCGTCCCGCACCCAGGCGGTTTTCCACCACGTCCTGCCGCTGGCCATGCCCGGGATCATGACCGGCACCATCATCTCCATGGCCCATGCGCTGGGGGAGACCGCGCCGCTGCTGATGATCGGCATGGTCAGCTTCGTCCCGGGCGTGCCCGAGGGCTTCACCTCGGGGGCCACCGTACTGCCCGTCGAAATCTTCATCTGGGAGAACGCCGCCGAACGCGCGTTCCACGAGCGGACGGCCGCGGCCATCATCGTGCTCCTGGGTTTCATGATCGTGATGAACGCCGCCGCCATCCTCCTGCGGCGCCGCTTCGAACGCAGGTGGTGAGCATGTTCGGAAAAATCTTCCGCCAGGGGCCCGACATGGAATCGACCACGATCCCCGACCAATCGCCGAACACCGTAGAAGCGCCGCGGCCGACCCTGGGCGACGACACCGGCGGGTCCGTCGGGACGACCAAGATATCGGCCCGCGACGTCAACGTCTTCTACGGCGACAAGCAGGCCCTGTTCGGCGTCAACCTCGAGATGGCCGACCGCGCCGTCACGGCCCTGATCGGGCCATCCGGCTGCGGCAAGTCGACCTTCCTGCGCTGCATGAACCGGATGAACGACACAATCCCGGGCGCGAGGGTCGAGGGGACCATCCTGATGGATGGCGAGAACATCAACGACCGGCGCATCGACCCGGTGCTGCTGCGCGCCAACGTCGGCATGGTGTTCCAGAAGCCCAACCCGTTCCCGAAGTCGATCTTCGAGAACGTGGCGTACGGCCCGCGCATCCACGGCCTGGCCTCGTCGAAGTCGGAGATGGAGGGCGTGGTCGAGAACGCGCTCAAGCGCGCCGGGCTGTGGGCGGAGGTGGCCGACCGCCTGCACCATCCGGGCACCAGCCTGTCCGGCGGCCAGCAGCAGCGCCTGGTCATCGCCCGCGCCATCGCGGTCGAGCCCGAGGTGATCCTGATGGACGAGCCGTGCTCGGCGCTCGACCCCATCGCCACGGCCAAGATCGAGGACCTGATGGACGAGCTGCGCCAGCAGTTCTGCATCGTCATCGTCACCCACTCCATGGCCCAGGCCGCGCGGGTCTCCCAGCGCACCGCCTTCTTCCACCTCGGACGACTGGTCGAGGACGGGCCCACGGAGCAGATCTTCACCAACCCGCGCGACACGCGCACCCACGACTACATCACCGGCCGCTTCGGCTAGATCGGGTCAGACCCATGGCGCACCAGCACATCGTTTCGTCGTTCGGAGAGGAACTGGACCAGCTCGCGGCCGAGGTCGTGCAGCTGGGGGGCCTGGCCGAGTCCCAGGTCGCCGACGCCATCACCGCCGCGGTCAAGCGCGACGTCGCCCTGTGCAGGCAGGTGGTCGAACGGGACGCGCGGCTGGACGACCTGCAGGCCGACATCGAAAAGAAGGCGCTGCGCCTGATCGCGCTGCGCCAGCCGATGGCCGCCGACCTTCGCCGGGTGGTGGCGGCGCTGAAGATCTCGCTGTCGCTGGAACGCGTGGGCGACATGGCCAAGGGCATCGCCAAGCGCGCCGGGCCGATGGCCGAGGCCGAACCGATGACCACCCTGGCGCGCTCCTTCGAGCGCATGGGCCGGCTGGTGCAGGCGCGCCTGAAGGAGGTCCTGGACGCCTATTCGCGCAACGAGGTCGACGGCCTGCTCAACGTCTGGCGCCACGACGACGAGATCGACGACCATTACGACAGCCTGTTCCGCGAGCTGCTCACCTACATGATGGGCGACCCCCGCACGATCGGGACCGGGGCGCATCTGCTGTTCATGGCCAAGAACCTCGAACGTATCGGCGACCACGCCACCAACATCGCCGAGATCGCCCACTACGACATCACCGGCGAGACCATCGAGGGCGAGCGTCCGAAAGGCGAGCCGACCGGGAACTGACGGAGGAACGGCGCGGATGGCTACGCCCTACATCCTGGTGGTCGAGGACGAGGACGCCCTCGCCACCCTGTTGCACTACAACCTCGAGAAGGAGGGCTACCAGGTGGGGCTCGCCGGGGACGGCGAGGAGGCCCTGATCCAGGTCGACGAGCGCGCGCCCGACCTGGTGGTGCTGGACTGGATGCTGCCCAAGGTGTCCGGGATCGAGGTCTGCCGGCGGCTGCGCTCGCGCCCGGCGACCCGCAACCTGCCGATCATCATGCTCACCGCCCGCGGCGAGGAGGCCGATCGCGTCCGCGGCCTGGACACCGGCGCCGACGATTACGTCACCAAGCCCTTCGCCATGAGCGAGCTGACCGCCCGCGTGCGCGCCGTGCTGCGGCGCATCCGCCCGGGCCTGGCCGACGACAAGGTCGTCCGCGGCGACCTGGAGATCGACCGCGTCGCCCACCGCGTCCGCCGCGGCGGCCGCGACATCCACCTGGGCCCGACCGAATACCGCCTGCTCGACCACTTCATGCAGCACCCCGGCCGGGTGTTCAGCCGCGAGCAGCTGCTCGACGCGGTCTGGGGCTCCGACGTCTACGTCGAGGTGCGCACGGTCGACGTGCACATCGGCCGCCTGCGCAAGGCGATCACGGCCGCCGACGAGGCCGATCCGATCCGCACCGTGCGGTCGGCCGGCTACGCGCTGGATCTGGCCTAGCGCGCGTTCTCCCCTTGGGGAGAAGGACAGGCCGTCAGACGCCCTCCGGCTCGATCACATAGACCCGCGAGCAGTACTCGCAGGTGACGTGGATCTTGCCGTCGGGCTCGACCATGTCGGCGCGCTCGCCGATCTCGAAGGCCCGCAGCATGCCCAGCACGCTCTCGTGGGAGCAGCGGCAGAAGGCCCGCAGCGGCTTGGGCTCGAACATGCGCACCCCGTCCTCGTGGAAGAGGCGGTAGAGCAGCCGGTCGGCCGGCAGCTCGGCGTCGATCAGCTCGTCCTCGCCCAGGGTCTCGAACAGGATCTGCTCGCGCTCCCAGGCCTCGTCGGTGGAGCCTCGGGCCTCGTCCCCGGCCAGGTGCTGGATCATCGCCCCGCCGGCGCGGAAGCGACCGTCGGGACCGGAGCCCACCGCCAGCAGGACCCGTGTGGGCAGCTGTTCGGACTGGGCGAAGTAATGCTCGGCGCACAGCGCCAGGGTCTCGCCCTCGATGCGGGTGACCCCCTGGTGGCGGTCGCGCTCCGGGCCCTGGTCGACGGTCATCACGAACAGGCCGTCGCCGATGAGCGAGCGGGCTCCCGGCCGCATCAGGCCGCCGGAGATCGCGTCCACCTTCTCGGGGCTGAAGCGGCAGTAGCCGCGCAAGCCGCCGGAGGTGTCGTAGTCGGCCACCACGTAGCTCACCGGCCCGTCGCCCTGGGCCTGCACGATCAGGCGGCCCTCGAACTTCAGGCTGGCGCCGACCAGGGCGGCCAGGGCGCAGGCCTCGCCCAGCAGGTTGGCCACCGGTTCGGGGTATTCGTGACGGGTCAGGATGTCGTCGACCACGGCGCCCAGCCGCACCAGGCGGCCGCGCACGGGCCAGTGTTCGATCTGGAAACCGACGACCAGGTCGTCGGCGGGTACGGTGGCGTCAGTCACGAAAGCGGTCCTG
>Ga0196964_10001413_pt1 | contig 12250 bp, 10 predicted proteins | sample S1_10metaG_FD_148615 | JGI IMG/M metagenome (GOLD analysis project Ga0196964, IMG submission 148615) | Soil microbial communities from Anza Borrego desert, Southern California, United States - S1_10 | ecosystem: Environmental > Terrestrial > Soil > Desert | place: USA: California | collected...
TACCGGGGAGGGATTTTCACCCTCATGGTCGCTCAGTTGTCAAGGTTCTTGTTTCGGTATTGTTACCTATTTACCCTTGCTGCTCATCCCTAAGTATTCCTACTTATTTCGAGCAAACGAATCGCACGAACTTTTCCCCGTCGCGGTTTTTGGGGCTAACATATTTACAGGCTGAACATTCCTGACTGGTATGCCGTGGGTTGATTTCATGAACCAGAACTCCGTACCTTTCGGCTAATACTCGGACTTTCTGACGCAATGAATACCACGACGCATCAGCTATAGCTTTATTTAATCCAGACTTGGCGGCTTGACCGTTCTTAACATAGCGTTGTTTTTCCTCATCAAACTTTGGCTTGCAGCGCTTCATCATGTTTTTGATGTTCAGCGCTTCAAATACAACTAGGTCATATCTAACAAGCTTGTGTGCTATCTTCCACTGGTAATCCTCTCTTTGGTTAGCAACCTTTTGTTCTAACCGTGCTATCCTCTCATAGGCTTTTCTACGTTTGTTAGAGCCTTTTTGTTTTCTGCTGGCAGCACGATTTAACCTGTTCCGCTTTCTCTCCTGACGTTTGTAAAATCTAGGGTTGGCTACTAATTTCCCATTGCTGAGTGATGCCAGCTTTTTAATGCCCACGTCTACACCAACAGCCGTTTCTACATCATTTGGCTGTGGTGTTGCTGGAACTGTGGCATCTTCAAGACAAACAGATATATGGTAGCCGTCAGCCTTTTTAGATACTGTCACTTTACGGAAAGCAAAACCATCTGGAAACGGGCGAGATTGGTAAAACTTCATCCAACCGAATCCAGGCAGTTTAATTTTATTATCTTTGAACTTACACGCGCCTGGTGGGTAAGTGAATGAGCGTAATTTTCCACGGCGCTTAGGTTTTGGAAAGTCGGACTGCCCACTGAAAAACCGTTGAAAGGCATCATCTAGTTGACGTAGCATCTGTTGTAACGGTTGGGATGGGATTGTTTTATACCAAGGGCGCTCTGTTTTTAAATTGGGTAGGTCTGCTGATTGTTGCTCGTAGCTAGACCGTTTTTTGGCTACCCCATCCTTGCTAATTTTCCACGGTTCGCCGTAAATAGCTGATTTACTAACTGAGCAGGTTAATGGGTATGCTTCCGCCTTTGTCTCTAAATCAGAGTACGCACCCATTAATGGTGCTTTTACTTGCTCGTATGCCTCAATCCTTTCTCTCAACCTAAAGTTGTATTGGAGGCGGATCTTGTTCAAACACTGCCCCATTTTAAAAGACTGACGCTTACTCGGATTCAGTTTGAAGCAATAGGCTAGTAGCACAATTTAACTAAACTGATGTACTATTTATAGTGTACGTAAGGGTTACGTAAATGTCAACCAACAGAGCAGCTAGATTAGAAATTAGATTATCTACGAAAGAGTACGCCAAACTTAAAGCTGAAGCAGAACGGCGCGGAGTATCTATGGCAGATGTACTTAGAGAACCAATCCGCTTTATGCCTGATGTTTAAAACAAAGAAAAGCCGTCCTACAAGGACGGGGTTTTAAACCCAAGTTCTTTGATAAGAAAGCGAGATTAGAAACTGCTGAACATACGATCGCACTACTATAGTTCAGCTTTCTTCCTTCCCGATCAAATCTGCATGGCTACAGTTGAGGACAATTGGTAGGGCATCCCAATGGTCGAGACGAATGTTAGGGCGCTCTATGGCTGTCTTCCATTTGTAGACCGTTTTCGGATGTGGCGCTCTACCAGTCAGTTCCCCAAGTCGGGCAGCTAACTCTTCATCGCTCATTCTTCTGTCGGCCATAATTGCTGCCAGATTCCATTTTCCAAGCAGCAGAACTCGTCTAGCCATTCGGGTTCCTATTGAGGCTTTTACTCTTCTCTTTATTTAAAGCTTATCACAACTAATAATGCACTATTAGAGCATTAATGCTACAATAGTGTGTATAGGATCTAGAAAATTTCTGACCTGCTTTTGGGAGATGCGAGCGATCGCATCTCACTCTTTCTTATAAGCGCAGAGGTTGAGCAAACTAATGAAACTCACGCTTTTTGAAAAAGTCATTCGGCTTTTAGAGTGCTGGAACTCCGATGAATTAAAACAGCTTCAAAGCTGGCTATCTGTTCGCATCGAACAACTAGAATCTTCATCACAAGAGTTTGAGTTACCACCAGTTAAGCCGGGACGAGTTGCGCTGAGCGTGCGCCACTTTAACTCAATTGTCTACCGAAGAGAAAAAGTTCGCTGTGGAAAAGAAAACTGCCGTCGTTGCCCGCATGGTCCATATTGGTACGGTTACCAACGAACTAATGGAAAAGTAGTCAGTTTTTATGTTGGTAAAGAATTACCATTAAATCTTATGTAACGCATGAACTACGGTATACGTTACATAAGACAGATTTTATATAAAACTGAGCCTAACCATCTTATGTAACGATTGTGAGGGTATAGACGAAAAGCATCGTTACATAAGATAAGTGACGTTCTCACCGCTAACACTGCGTGTATAGCGGGAGCTTCTAAGACTAGAATAGGCTTAACTGGATTCCTTCCCAGCCTGTAGAAGTTTCGCGCTTCACAGGTTGGGCATCCCCTTGATCTCGACGCGCAGAAACGATTCCCGCTAATACTGCGTATATAACGGGAGTCCCCTTGCTGCATTTCAGATGGAACCTGCAATTACAGCATCTTTACCTGCCATCAATGCTTCAAAACCTTGTTTCGCCACCAGTGCTGGGTCGTCCTTTTCGCCTGCACCTGCCCTGGTATCATCCATCCCCGCACGGGGGAAAAAGTTGGTATCGGTTGGTCTTGGCATCAGGGAAGTGACAGTTACGACTTTTGGAAATAACCAATCCTGACAGAAAAATCAGGCTTTTAGACACCACTACGGCAAGCTTATGCTTCCAGTTCCGGCAAAGTTATGGGTGTGATTCGGTCAAATGTGAATCACTGTGAAAGCCCCTACCCCTTCCTTCTGCGATTGCTAGAGTTTGGCATTACGAGCAGAAACTTTTTAAAAAATTGAAAATTTTGCTCCTAATGCCTACCGTGCCAACTTAAAAAAGTGGCAGCTTGTTAGGACTTGGTGAAATGGCTTTCAATAAGAAACTAATTGCTAAGTTCCGTAGTGCCAAATCGCGTAGGAACGGTTGCAAACCTGGCTTAACTTGAGAATTTGAATTGCTCATGGTAAGTTTTGCTAGTAACTAAAAAGCGAGGCGCAATTGTAGGCAACTTCTAGCACTGGCTTCGACCAATCTATTGGTTTGGTTGGTTCGTCTAGTTCTTCTACAAAATGCTCATCAACCTGAAAACTGTTGTCGTCGTGAAACAGTATAATAGTCAGTGGTTCTTCAACAGCTTCCCGATCGCTGATTTCTAATACAACTGGCACTTCTTCAGGAACAACCTCTACTGCCACAACTCGCACTTCCTCATCCTCAGTAGATGCTTGCAACAAAGTAACTTCGCTTACAGCCTCTTTCGTTATCGCATAAGGTTGTTCGGGTTTCACAACGTCCACTATTGCCTGTTGCTGGGCTGCCGATAACCGCCGATTTTCAGCCTGTGCTTTCTCTAATTTCGCCTGAGTTGCCTGCAATTCTTCTCTCAAGTGCCGAGTTGATTCCCGTAACTGTTCATTAGCTTCCGCCAGCTCGCGCACTTCCTCCTTAAGGCCGCCTTCATCTTTATCTTCATCTTCGTCCCAGTCTTCATCTTCATCAGCATCAATAGCAGCCAAAACCACGCTGGGTTTAAACTGATAGCCATCTAAAGCGAGAAAAACGTGCTTCCACAATACCTCAATTGTTGCCGCTTCTTCTGGTGCTGATTGTTGCGCGTGAGTATACGCTACCTCCTTAATAGTCTCAAAATCGCTATCACTCAAACTGTACTGGGTTTTCAGCATTCGCCATTGGGCTGGTGAGATAACGGCATTGCTATCCACATCACGAGTGCGATCGTACAGCTGGACTTCATCAACAAAAACCTGACGCGACTTGCCAGTTTTCATCAACCTCACCACCAACCTGCCGAATTCGTCAGGATTAGTCTTGACTTCCCCCAGCCAACCTTGATATTTACAATCTGAAACAACTTCCACCACCGCACCCACCAGCAATTGTTGCAGATGTTCTGGCGTAGATGCGATCGCTAATCCCTTCTTCTCCCGGCTAACAATTTTTTTAATATCCGTCAACTTCAGCCCTGTCCCTGCTGTAGAAAACAGCCTAGACACTAACTCAGTGGACGCTTTTACCAATTCCTTGCAAGCCGAAACTCCCAGTGCCAGTATCTTTTCGTGAAACTGGGGGAAGCGATTGTGAAGCTCTGCTACTGAAAGAAAATTTACGATGTCCCCGTAGGTGTAGGGGAACCTGGCTTTCATTAGTTTGCGGAACCGATTTAGACCAACTTCACGCGACAAGTACAAGAAATCGTATCCCTTTTCTAAATCCAGCAGCTTGCGGTTAAAGTTGGAATTAAATTCCTGTAAGCCTGCAATCAGGCTATCCGCTTTTTCTGCCAGCTTGGAATCGGTACCTTTGGCGAAAAAATCTAGCGTGCTAAGAGTTGAACTATCTGAAGAGGCGTTCATTGTTTTTTCTCTGCTTATAGTTTACAAAGATTTTGGTCAAACAGAATTTGAGTTGCACTTCCCCAGAAGTCGAAATGGAGAAAATTGCAACTATGCACTGCACTGCGGTTAAATTTTGGAGAAATTGCAGGGGATAAATCCCCTGCGTTCGGAGCTTATTTAATTGCTAACAAACTAATTTCCTTAGCTTATTCCCCAAAAAGCTAATCTTTATCTATCTTCAAGGGGATTTCGGCAAATAATCCCTACTACTAAAGGAAGAGTAATCTGCCAGCAGTTTTTTGGTGAAAGTAAGTGCCTACAACAACAAAGACAATTATGGAAGGCGATGGCTTTCAGTAAAAATGTGCAATCGCTATCGCGCTCGATAGGGGAAACCCTGACCTTCATAGGCACTCTTGGAAGGGGGCAGGGGGAGCAAACCCTGTTCTCCTGCCGTGGATAAGAAAGGAGAACAGGGGTCATAAGCCCCGTTTTTCCAAGACGCCCAGACTTGGGTGGAGTACAAGCTCTGTCCTGTGTCTCCCCCCCGCGCCCTGCTCCCATGCTCCCCTACCTCTGCATTGACCCCTACCCTCACCATGCACAGCCAACAAAAATACATCTTTGTAAGAACCGGGCAGGCGCTAGCTAAGGCTATAAAGCCGTTCTTTGCCAGCCTTATTTTGGGGATAGACAGCGAAACCACTGGGCTAAATCCCTATCGGGACAAGTTGGTGCTGGTGCAAATAGCGGCCCCAAACCTAAAACCCTTAATCATCGACATACTTGCCCTCACCCCCAAACAGCTAGAGCCACTACAGCGCCTGCTAGCAGGAAAAGCTCTCAAGATTTTCCATAATGGAAAATTTGACTACCAGTTCCTATATAAAAGCGGACTAAAGCTCTCAAGACCATTCTTCGATACCCAGCTAGCCCACCAAGTACTGAAAGCAGGACTCAAGAAAAGCCACTCCTTGCAAGCTCTAGTACGCAAATACTTAGGCGTAATCCTGGACAAAACCGAACAAACCGGGCGCTGGGATAGACCTTTAACCAGCAAGCAGCGACAATATGCCGCTACCGACGCCAGCGTTTTGCTCGAACTCCAGCCCATTCTAGAAAGACTGCTTGAAGCCGCCAAACTAACAGCGATCGCGCTTGTTGAGTTTGCCCTAATGCCAGTGGTAGCAAAGATGGAGCTGAATGGGATGCTGCTAGATACTAGCAAGATGGAGACTCTTAGAGCCTCACTAGAAGCCCAGAAACAACAGCTCCAGCAAGAAATTCAGCAAACTCTAAAACCGAAAAAATCGCAGCACCAGCAACTTTCCCTGTTTCCCGAAATCACGGACGTTATCAACCCCCGATCGCCCGAACAAGTTCTTAACGCCTTAGTTGAGCTAGGAGTCCCCATCAGCTCAACCAACAAAAACGTGCTGATTCCATTGCAGAGCGAATACCCCATTATCAAAACCTTGCTAGAGTACCGAAAATGCTCCACTTTAATTTCAACTTTTGTAGAGCCACTGCCTAGCCATATTGAATTCGATGGCAGAATTCATCCCAGCTATCGGCAGTGTGGCGCTCGTTCTGGTAGATTCAGTTGTCGCAATCCTAACCTGCAAAACATCCCCCGCGATAAAAGTATCCGAAGCTGCTTTGTCGCTAGACCGGGCTACGCTATTATCCGCGCCGATTATTCCCAAATAGAACTGCGGATCGTTGCCTTCCTCTGTCGCGATCGCCGCATGAGGCAAGCTTACCTCAATGGGGAAGACTTACACACGCTGACAGCTTCCCTGATTACTGGTAAAGCCCTAGCTACTATCACGCCCGAAGATCGTCAAATGGCGAAAGCTATTAATTTTGGTCTGATCTACGGCATGGGTGCTGGCAAACTTAAAATCTACGCTGAGACTGAGTACGGCGTGCTGATGACACTCAAGCAAGCTAAATTATTTCGGAGGCGATTCTTTCAAGCTTACCCCGGCTTACGCAAGTGGCATCAGAAAATTAAAACCACTATTTATGACCTAGCTTTAAAGGAAATAAAAACGATTCATGGACGCCGAAGACGTTGGAGTACAAACCCACGGTTGTCGGAGCTGTTTAACCACCCTGTCCAAGGCACTAGCGCTGACTTACTCAAAATAGCGCTCTGCGACCTAGATATCGCTATTGATGGCACTGGCGCTCTATTAATTAGCACTGTCCATGATGAAATTATTCTCGAATGCCCCTTACCCCAAGTCGAACGAGTCAGTCAAATTTTAGAAAAGTGTATGCTCGCACCCGCAGAAGCTGCATTACACCCAATCCCCGTAAAAGTCGAAATCAAGGTAGGCAATAGTTGGGCAGCTTGATGCAAGATGCCAATGCTCTAAGGGGTGCGATGCCCTTCTTGCGGCGGCTACGCCATCGCATCCCTTCCTTTGATAGATGGCTCCAAACAAATACATCAGCTACCTTAAATATTGAGAGAAACCTTTTGTCTCTCTGGACAGCATTACCAACAACAAAATACCTGATGTTACTGCTAGTGATTTTTAATTATTAGCAAGTTGCCTTAACAGGCAAATTCGAGGAAAACATTTAAAAATTTAAGGATAGCATCATGCTTGTCATAATTCAGCAATGGCTAGATCGCGTTGAGGTGCGCGATCGCAATTTTGCTCAACAACTCTGCAAACTAATTCCTGCCCAGTGCCCATTTGAGCGCGACGTGAGATTGCTGGGGCGGATTCTGTTTCACATTCCCCCGATGTGTAAGCTCAACCCGCTGTATGACCAACTGATTGGTCTACGTTTCCGCGCCCTGTGCTACCTAGCAGAAATTGGAGATGCTTAGCAATATAACCTCCAGAAAAACCTGGAGGTTATATTGTTTTTCTATGGAAGTATATTAAGAAAACAATTCAACAGACGGGGGTGCGAACCTTGATTTATCGGGACCACTCGCTGGTCTAGCATAAGGGGCGTTGTTACGAATTGCGTAAATCTGATCTTCATCCCTCACCATCGCCGGAGTAAATAGCGATCGCTGGTGCCGTAGGTCGTTTAGCGTAACTTTTAATGGTTCGTTTTCTCTACCCTCTAACTTGTTTCGGTAGTAAATAAGCTGAGCTGCCTTTTTGCAAGCATTCGCAATTTCTGCTGGAGTACAGAGGTTGTAATCCCGGATTAGAATCCGCCACTGGTCGTCAGTAAAAGGCGATGCGTCGGGGTCTTGGAATTGGGGGAAATACTTTCTTAGGTGCAACTTGAAAATGTCGTAAACCCCACCATTGTTGGGCATATCTACAAAGTAGATATCATCAAAACGCCTAATCAATTCTGGTGGCAGATTATTGAGCCTATTAACTGTCGCCACCATAAACACTGGGTATTGATGTTCTTGCAACCAAGTTAGGAACTTTCCGGCAATCCGCTTGATTACGCCGCCATTACTATCCGAGTCCCAGCCAGCAAACGCTTTATCAAAGTCATCAAAATAAAGAATCGCTGGGGATAGGCTCTCAACCGATTCCAGCAAATCTCTTAGGGCTAAGTCCGGTCTAGGACTTCCCAGCAACGCTCCCCAGTCACTTGCCAGTAGCGGAATTCCCAGTCTGCCCGCAATCAACTTAGCAGATAGACTTTTACCAGTACCAGGTGGCCCCCACAGCGCCCAGCCTTTAGGAAACTTGAGATTGTGTTGTAAGGCAGCCGGGTCAAGCAAGCACTTTAACTTGTTTATCTCGTTGTTCAACAAGTCCAAGCCAGCTGCAACCCCTACGTCAGGCTCCGCGATGAACTCTAGCCCTCGCCCGCGTAGCTTATCCATCTTGTGCTGTAGTAGTACCGATACCAAGCGATCGCACTCAACATTAGAGACAGGTAAACACGGGGAATCGCTTTGCTCTTTGGGAGTGGGGAGCTGGGAGTCGGGAGTAGGGAAAATATTATCCCCTTTCTCCCGTCGATTGCAATCAGACAAGCGCGTTACATACCGATTCAAGACCAACTCAATTTCACCCAAGGGCAAACCTAAAATTGCCCGTACCAGAGCCGTTATTTGAGCTTCATCAAAAAGTAACTGGTGCCTTGTAGCAGCTGCCACTACAAGGGAACGAACTGCCGAACGTGTCGGTAATGGTTTCGACAGAACAGGAATCAACGGCTGGAGTTGTGGTGGCATTTCCATGTAATCGCCCAGCAACACCAAAAACCGTTGGCTAGAACTGTAACGCAGCTGATAAAAAGCATTCGACAACTGAAACAGCCGCGACTGCGATAACTCGCCTGATTGGGAGTCAAAATCCAAAACACCCTCTAGCAGGAAAATCCCATCCTGGTGACTATCCAACAGTGATGCCAAAATATCACCACTGCCACCTAGCTCGGTTGGCTGTAGCACCACCTGCCCCTTGATAGGCGATCGCACTACCTGTTGTAACCCCTTATAGCCTGGATTCCAATAATATACGGGTAATTCCCTCTCTTCCCCCCAAGTGCAAAACTGTGCCAGCACCTCCATGCGATCGCACACCCGGTACTCCACACCCACAATTGGATCTGAAAGAACAGACCACTCTTTCCAGTCTTGACTAAAATTATTCATATTTCTAAGTTGAAAACTTTAATTAATGTTATTATTTAATGTTAGTTTAGTTCATGTGGCTATAGATTGATTTAATGCAAATAGAGAAATAAAAATTAAGTAATAAAAATAAATAAAAAAAAAGAAATTAATAGCAGCTAACGCTGCTACAGAGGTGGAAATTAGATAGAGAATTTGGAATATGACAACGACAAGCAGCAAGACCAAAACTAATGGCAAAACTAATGGCAAGGCTGATGCTACCAGTAGCAAACCTGCCAGCAGCAAAGCTAACGGCAAGGTTGAGGCTACCAGCAGCAAAGCCAAGGCTACTACGGCTACTACCAGTAGCAAAGCTAAGGCTAAAGCGGATACTACTAAAGAGGAAGTAAGTGCTGTAGACATCGCGAAGCGCATCCGCAGCCTCGTCCACAAGAAGTACAAAGTAGTCCTAAAACTGCGTAACCAAAACGCAGAAACCTCGCTCTACTATGCAGCTAAGGAGTTGCTGGAGAAGCAGTTGTATCTCCAGCTCAAAGGCTCAGAGAAAACCTTCGATTGGAACGAGTGGAATAGCAAAATTTGCCCCGCGCTGTTGGGGAAACCGGGCGAACTCAAGTACGACCCGGAATCACTGGCAGAAGCTATGGCCTTGCTGTTTCCCAATATCAGCTTGGATAGCCAGGAAGCTGTGAAAGACCTGGCTTTGTACAACGAACGCTCACTGTTGGCACGTCGCCAGCAGCAAAAGGCGAAAGAAGAGGATGAAGAGCTAGAGGATCTAGATGACATCGATGACCTTGATGACCTCGACGACGATGATTCCGACGATGAAGACCCGGAAGATGAGGATGCGGACGATGACTCAGACGATGAGGATGCGGACGATGATGAAGACTTAGAGTAGACATTTCGCCCTTATTAAATACTAGCCCCACTGGGGCTTTTTTTTCAACTACTTAAAAAACTTAACTAGCAGCTAATGCTAAGACGGGACAAAAGATGCAGCCACTCGCAGTCACTGTGTCTGTAATGCCAATGACCCACTGAAATTTTAGTACTATCCCTTAGTTAGCCGATCAGAATTTGGAAGCATAATGTGGCGTAGCCAATTTGGAAGCATAATGTGGCTCCTTCGCCACTTTATGGTAAAAATCATAATTTTTAATATTTATAAATAATTTAAGAATGGTACAGCTAGCGCTGTAATCCGAGTAAAGCTAGAGGAAAAATAAAAATCATGCTATTACCGAAACCTGTAAAACCTGTCAAAAACCCTAAAAGATGGTTTCTAGCTAGTGCAAATGGGAAAAAGCTAATAACTACTGCTAACACTACAATAGCGATCGCCCGACCTTCTTAAAATATTGCTACCTAACAAAAATTATTAAATTTGTTAGGTAGTAATATTTTTAATTAACTAGCGATCGCTGTTGATTTTGCGAGAGCATTTTCAATAAAACAATGAAAAACATCCTAGTTTTGCAAAAACCTGGTGCAGCCGATCGCATCGGGCAGATTGAAACTTTTCTGGCTGCCAATACCCAAGTAATCCGCACGCGCCAGGTGCTGGTAGACGCCTGGAGAATTGAAGCGCATTATGGAGATTTCATCAGCAAGCCTTTCTTCCCAGAGCTAATGAAATATTTCATTGGTGAGGTAGTACAAGTTTGGGAGGTCAGAGTCCCAGATATTGAGCGATTCCGGAAGCTATTGGGCAGCTTCGATCACGAATTGATGGGTGGCGAAGCAGCTGAGAGAACGCCAGGGGGCGATCGCATTGCCGAAATCGAGGCACAGTGCGGAATGCTTGATAACGGCCTTCACGCCTCAGAGTCAGCAGAATCCGGGGCAAAAGAGATCAAGCTGTGGTTTGATGCACCAAGCTTGGCAAAAGGCATCTACAGCCCAGAGGTTGACGCGATGCTGGAGTCTATCCATCGGCAAATATACGACCGACTGTCCCAAATACCAGGTTGCTTCGTCCAATTTGCTGCGGCAAGTTACAACGGACGGGCGATTCCGGAAAATGCAATCCAGATTGAATACCGGATGTTGTGCCCAGACGACCGAATCGCAGAAATTGCCCGTAGCGCTGATGTCCCCGGCACAATCCAGGAAAAAAATGAGGCAGATCCCGAAAGCGAGGCGACCTACATTAAGTATGAAATGTCGTTCCAAGGCGGAAAAGCTAATGTGACCTTTGTCCCGCTAAGCAAATACCGACCCAAGTTCTGCGCCATTCATATGAATTGCCTATTACCAGGGGGTTATCCTATCCAGCAGAGCAAAAGACCTGCCCCACCTCGACCTATCCAACCCCGGCCTACTCAATACCCTAAAAACAAAAAATGGTTTTACGTCACTACAGCTAATGGAAAAAAGCAAATAATTAGTGCTAATTTTGCATTAGTTATAGCCCGGTTTTAACATATTGCTGTCTAACACCAAATTTTAAACTGTTAGGCAGCAATATGTTAAAATAGCCAGCTATCGCTGGAAAGGTTACTTTAGCTATCAAATTATAAAAACTAAATACTAAAAATAGAAAACAAATAAATCAGCTAGCGCTGTTGAAGAGGTGGGTTCAATTAAGATTGGATTCAAACTTGATAGCGCGATGCCACAGCTAGCGCTGTCCCAGTTGTGAAGTAACAGTAAATAGAAAGGACAAAACAATGCCTAAGAAAAAACAAGCCGTTCAAGCACCAGTTCAAGAGCCAGTTCAAGAACCAGCTCAAGAACAGATTGAAGAGCAGATTGAAGCAACAGTTCAAGCTCTAACAAAGGTTCTAGACAAGTGTATGCCGTATGCTGAAAAGCGACGATTGATGACACTCGAAGTACTCCGAGAGGAGTGCGGTCGTGAACTATCGTCAGCAGCCCGCGCTAACAACAAGGAATTTAGTTGGTCAGAATTCAATGCTCAATTCCGCGAAGACTATCAAAATGCAACCCTGAAAGACCTCGTATCCTACTGTAGCAGCTTATATGGCTTGCGGACGTGGGACGAGATTTGCGAACGCCGAAGCTCCCACAAACAGTTACGGGCTAAACGAACAGCCGCCAGCAAAATTGACGAT
>Ga0196964_10001414_pt1 | contig 12249 bp, 10 predicted proteins | sample S1_10metaG_FD_148615 | JGI IMG/M metagenome (GOLD analysis project Ga0196964, IMG submission 148615) | Soil microbial communities from Anza Borrego desert, Southern California, United States - S1_10 | ecosystem: Environmental > Terrestrial > Soil > Desert | place: USA: California | collected...
CCTCGACTGGCTGCTGTCGATCCCGTGGGGCAAGGCCAAGCAGAAGCCCATCGACCTGAAGAAGGCCGAGGAGATCCTGGAAGAGGACCACTACGGGCTGGAGAAGGTGAAGGAGCGCATCCTCGAGTACCTGGCGGTGCAGGCCAGGACCGGGACGCTGAAAGGTCCGATCCTCTGCCTCGTCGGCCCTCCGGGCGTCGGCAAGACCTCGCTGGGCCGCTCCATCGCCAAGGCCACGGGCCGCGAGTTCGTGCGCCTGTCGCTGGGAGGCGTGCGTGACGAGGCCGAGATCCGCGGCCACCGCCGCACCTACATCGGCTCGATGCCCGGCAAGATCATCCAGTCGATGAAGAAGGCCAAGACGACCAACACCTTCATGCTGCTGGACGAGATCGACAAGCTGGGCGCCGACTGGCGCGGCGATCCCTCCTCGGCCCTGCTCGAGGTGCTGGACCCGGCCCAGAACTCGACCTTCGGCGACCACTACCTCGAGGTCGACTACGACCTGTCGCCGGTCATGTTCGTGACCACGGCCAACAGCCTCAACATGCCCCAGCCGCTGCTGGACCGCATGGAGGTCATCCGCATCCCCGGCTACACCGAGGACGAGAAGGTCGAAATCGCCAAGCGGCACGTCATCTCGAAGCTGGCCAAGGACCACGGTCTGAAGGACGGCGAGTGGGTGGTGCCCGACGAGATCATCCGCGACCTGATCCGCTACTACACGCGGGAGGCCGGCGTGCGGAACCTCGAGCGCGAGCTAGGCAACCTGGCCCGCAAGTCGGTGCGCAAGCTGGAGACCGAGGGGCTGAAGTCCATCACCATGGACGCCGAGCTGCTCGCCAGGTTCGCCGGCGTGCGCAAGTTCCGCCATGGCGAGACCGACGAGGAGGATCAGGTCGGCATCGTCACCGGCCTGGCCTGGACCGAGTTCGGCGGCGACATCCTGACCATCGAGGCCGTGAAGATGCCGGGCAAGGGACGCATGTCCATCACCGGCAACCTCAAGGACGTGATGAAGGAGTCGATCGCCGCGGCGAACTCCTACGTGCGCGCGCGAGCGACCAGCTTCGGCATCAAGCCGCCGCTGTTCGAGAAGACCGATGTGCACGTCCACGTGCCCGAAGGCGCCACGCCCAAGGACGGTCCGTCAGCCGGCGTCGCCATGGTCACGGCCATCACCTCGGTGCTGACCGGCGTCCCGATCCGCAAGGACCTCGCCATGACCGGCGAGATCACCCTGCGCGGCCGGGTGCTGGCCATCGGCGGCCTGAAGGAGAAGCTGCTGGCGGCCCTGCGCTCGGGCATCAAGACGGTGCTCATCCCGCAGGAGAACGTGAAGGACCTCGCCGACATCCCCGAGAACGTGAAATCGGGGCTGGAGATCATCCCGGTCTCGACCGCGGACGAGGTGCTGAAACACGCGCTTTCGGGGCCTTTGACGCCGATCGTGTGGAACGAGGAGACGGACCCGCTTCCCGTCACGCCCGCGGTCGACGAGGCCGACGGGGCGGTAGCGCACTGAAAACAGGGGATAACCCTTGAAAAAACGCGGTCTGGAGCCCCTCCAGGCCGCGTTTCCCTTTTGACGCGAAGGAAAAGCAGGTCCCATACTCCCCAAAGCGTCGGGGGCGAATCGCTTCGCCGCTAAGGATTTTTGAGGCTGCTGGGAGATAGCCATGACGAAAGCCGAATTGGTGGCCGCGGTTGCGGACAAGGCTGGGCTGAGCCGCGAGGCTGCGAAGAAGGCTATCGACGCCTTCACGGATAGCGTGGTGGGCGCGCTGAAGAAGGGCCAGGACGTGCGCCTGGTCGGCTTCGGCACCTTCCTGCCCGTCACCCGCGCGGCCGGCATGGCCCGTAACCCGCGGACCGGCCAGACGGTGCCCCGTCCGGCCTCGAAGACGGCCCGCTTCCGGGTCGGCGAGGGCCTGAAGGGCGCCTTGAACGGCCGGTAATAACCCGCCACAAGACGAACGAAGGGGCGCGGGGCGCGAGCTCCGCGCCCTTTCGTTTGAGGACGGATCGGGCGGGTAGCTCAGCGGTAGAGCGTCTCGTTTACACCGAGAGGGTCGGGGGTTCGATCCCCTCCCCGCCCACCATCCGCCCGCCCTCCACCGAGCATCCGAAGACAAGCCAGGACTTCTCATTCGAGGCGGGCCGGACGGCTCCTCGGCGCCGGCTCCTTGCAGGAATGAATGCAATTTCGTCAGCGAACACCGCAATTTGTCGCAGGAGCCGCTAAGCTCGTGGCAACCTTCCCGTGGGAAAACGCCGCTGGCTTTTCCCCGGATCGGCAGCATGCTTCGACGCCTCGCCCTTCTCGTCGCGCTCATTGTCGCCTTCGCGCCGTTCAGCGAAACGCGGGCCCATGAGGCGCACGGCGAACGGACGCCGCAGCAACTGGCCGAAGCGGTCGAACGGCGCGCCTCGCGGACGGACTTCGCTGCCCTCGAACGGTTCGGGGAACAGGCTCTGCGCCTGCGCGGGCGCGAGCGCCTCAACCGGCTCTACCACGTCGCCTGGATCTACCTGAACCAGTCGGAATACGAGCCCTTCAAGCGCTGGAACGGCCGGCTCGCGGCCGAGGCCGCCAAGGCCGGCGATCATCGCTACCAGGTCGTCGCGCGGCTGAACCACCTCGCCTATCTCTACGACGAGGGCGACACCAAGTCGGTCGATGAAATGCGCCGCATCGCCGCCTCGGAGGAGGACTGGTTCGCCCGCACCCACGCCATCCGCCTGACCGCCTACTACCTGATGGACGACGGCGAGATCGGCGCCGCCCTCAAAATGCTGACCGACGCCGACGCGGCCATCCCCGAGAACGACCCGTACGGGCGCGCGGCCCACGCCGGCATCTGGGAGATCACCGGCCTGGCGCTGATGGAGCTGAACGACCTGAAGGGCAGCGTCGCCGCCTTTTCCCGCTTCGAGTTCGAGTTCTCCGATCCGGCCTACCCGCGCCCGGATTTCGACAGCCTGTACAACCTCACCGCCCTCGCGGTTCAGGTCGGCGACCAGCCGCTGGCGGAGCGGCTCTACGCGTCCCACCACCGCCTCTCGCACCGGACGAGCCTGACGGGACTGAAGGTGTGGGACGCCAACCTGTGCGCCAAGGTCGCCGAAGGGGCCGGGAATCCCCGCCGGGTCCTGGCCTGCCTGAAGCCTCTGGGCGAGCAGTTCATCGGCGCCGAGTTCCTGCGGGCCGACCTGCTGCCGATCCGCGCCATCGCCCGCGCCCGCGTCGGCGACACGCGCGGGGCGCGCCGCGACCAGGCCGCAATCCGGAGGCTGGAGGCCACGGGAGTCTTCGGCGAAGCAGGCTTCCCGCGCCGGGACGAGCTCCAGGCCGAGTTGCTGTTCGCAGAAGGCCGGCCAGCCGAGGCCTATGCGCTGCTCCGCAAGTATTCGGCGGCCGAGCGCCTCGCCAACGCACGGCGGTTCAGCGAAGGCATCCACCAGGTCACCGGGGACATGCAGAACCAGCTGGCGCTGCGCCGCGAACAGCTCGAGACCGCGCGCCGCAACGCCTTGCTCAGCGAGGACAAGATCCACCAGCAGCGCTGGATCGTCGGCATCGCGGCGGCCTTCTTCGTCACCGCCATCGGCCTCCTGGCCTGGCAGTTCCGCACGGTGATGAAGCTGCGCCACGCGCGCCTGCGCGCCGAGGTCGCCAGCCGCGCCAAGACCGAGTTCCTGGCCAACATGAGCCACGAGATCCGCACGCCGCTGAACGGCGTGGTGGCCATGGCCGACGCCCTGGCCGGCGGCAAGCTGAACGAGCGGGAGCGCGAGATGGTCGACGTCATCCGCTCCTCCGGCGCGACCCTTGACCGCCTGCTCTCCGACATCCTGGATCTGGCGCGCATCGAGAGCGGCCAGGTGACCATCGAGCCGGCGCCCTTCCACGTCGGCGACACGGTTCGCGCCGTGGCGGGGCTGTCACGGCTGCGGGCGGACGAGAAGGGAATCGCCCTGGAAGTGGTGATCGACCCGGCCCTGGAAGGGTCCTTCGTCGGCGACCCCGTGCGGGTGCGCCAGGTGCTGACGAACCTCGTCTCGAACGCGGTGAAGTTCACGGAGAAGGGCTACGTGCGCCTGACCGCCGCGCCCGTCGAGGACGGCCGCATCCGCTTCGAGGTCATCGACACCGGGGTCGGCTTCGACGACACGGTGAAGAGCCGCGTCTTCTCGCGCTTCCAGCAGGCCGACGGCTCGATCACCCGGCGCTTCGGCGGGTCTGGGCTGGGGCTGGCGATCTCGCGCAACCTAGCCGAGCTGATGGGCGGCAAGCTGGACTGCGAAAGCACCCCGGGCGGGGGTTCGCGCTTCTGGTTCGAGGTCGGCCTGCCCTCCGCGGAGGCGGTCGGGACCGAGCCCGCGGCCGACGCCATCCAGGCCGCCGGCGAGGAGCGGCCGCTCAGCATCCTGCTGGCCGACGACCATCCGACCAACCGCAAGGTGGTCGAGCTGATGCTGGCCGACACCGGGGCCGAACTGGTCACCGTGGTCGACGGCCGCGAGGCGGTCGACGCCTTCGAGGCGCGCCGGTTCGACCTGGTGCTGATGGACATGCAGATGCCGGTGATGGACGGCCTTTCCGCCACCGCCGCCATTCGCGCCTACGAGGGGCGATCGGGCGCGCCGCGCACGCCGGTGATCATCCTGTCGGCCAACGCCCTGCCCGAACACATCGAGGCTGGCCGCCGCGCCGGCGCCGACAGCCACCTGTCCAAACCGATCACCATGGCCGGCCTGTTCGCGGCCATCGACGCGGTGCTGGACGGCGCCCCGGGAACCGAGGCCAAGGCCGAAGCCGCCTGACCCGCCGCGGCCTTGCGGCGCTTGTGGACGGCCGCTTCGGGGCATACGAACAGCCTTCCGAATCGCCGCAAACTGCACCGATGTCTTCCGCGCCCCAGTTCAGCCTGTTCGACGACCAGCCGGAGGACCCGTCCAAGGAGTCGGCCACGCCCGAGGTGAGGCCGGACGCCCTGGCCGCCAAGGCCGAGCCCGCGCCTTCAGCAAAGACCGAGAAGCCGGCCAGGCCGGCCAAGTCCGACCAGCCGGGCTATTCCGCCCACCACATCGAGGTGCTGGAAGGCCTGGAACCGGTGCGCAAGCGGCCGGGGATGTACATCGGCGGCACCGACGAGCGGGCGCTGCACCACCTGTTCGCCGAGGTGCTGGACAATGCGATGGACGAGGCCGTCGCCGGCCACGCCCGCGCCATCTGGGTGGAGCTGGACCGCGACGGCGCCCTGACCGTCCGCGACGACGGTCGCGGCATCCCGGTCGACCCCCACCCGAAGCATCCGGGCAAGTCGGCGCTTGAGGTGGTGCTCACCGTGCTGCACTCGGGCGGCAAGTTTTCGGGCAAGGCCTACCAGACCTCCGGCGGCCTGCACGGCGTCGGCGTGTCGGTGGTCAACGCCCTGTCGGACCGGCTCGACGTCACCGTCTGGCGCGACGGACACGAGCACCGGCAGAGCTTCTCCAGGGGCCACCCGCTGAGCAAGCTGGCCCAGGTCGGCCCGTCGCGGAAGCGCGGCACCCAGGTGACCTTCCACCCGGACCCCGAGATCTTCGGCGAGGGTGTGGCGTTCCGGCCCTCGCGCCTCTACCGCATGGCCCGGTCCAAGGCCTACCTGTTCCGGGGCGTGCAGATCCACTGGAAGTGCGCCCCCGAACGGATCGCCGACCAGACGCCCGCCGAGGCGACCTTCCACTTCCCCAACGGCCTGGCCGACTTCCTGGCGGAGCGCGTCGGCTCGGCCGAGACCGTGACGCCCAAGCCCTTCGCCGGTCGCGTCGAGCGCCAGGGCGAGGCGGGCGCGGTGGAGTGGGCGGTGACCTGGAGCCCGGCGGGTTTCGGCGAGCACGACGGCTTCATCCAGTCCTACTGCAACACCGTGCCGACCTCCGAGGGCGGCACCCACGAGGCGGGCTTCCGCGCCGCCCTGACCCGCGGCCTGAAGGCCTACGGCGAGCTGACCGGCGAGAAGCGCGCCGGCATCGTCACCGCCGAGGATGTGATCGCCAACGCCGGGGCCCTGGTCTCGGTGTTCATCCGCAATCCGGAGTTCCAGGGCCAGACCAAGGAGCGCCTGTCCTCGGCCGAGGCCCAGCGCCTGGTCGAACGCGCCCTGTCCGACCCCTTCGACCACTGGCTGACCGAACAGCCGAAGATGGCCGACCGGCTGCTCGAGTTCGTCATCGAGCGGGCCGAGGAGCGGCTGAAGCGGCGCAAGGACAAGGAGGTCGCCCGCGCCTCGGCGACCCGCAAGCTGCGCCTCCCCGGCAAGCTGGCCGACTGTTCGCGCCAGGCCTCGGACGGCTCGGAGCTGTTCCTGGTCGAGGGGGACTCCGCCGGCGGCTCGGCCAAGCAGGCGCGCAACCGCGAAACCCAGGCCATCCTGCCCCTGCGCGGCAAGATCCTGAACGTCGCCTCCGCGGCCGGCGCCAAGGCGCGCGAGAACCAGGAGCTGTCGGACCTGATGCTGGCGCTGGGCGTGCAGGCGGGGTCGAAGTTCACGGTCGCCGACCTGCGCTACGAGCGCGTGGTGATCATGACCGACGCCGACGTCGACGGCGCCCACATCGCCTCGCTGCTGATCACCTTCTTCTACCGCACAATGCCGGACCTGATCCGCGCGGGCCGCCTGTTCCTGGCCCTGCCGCCGCTCTACCGGCTGCAGGCGGGCAAGGAGAGCGCCTACGCCCGCGACGACGCCCACAAGGACGAGCTGATGGCGGGTCCCTTCAAGGGCAAGAAGGTCGAGATCAGCCGCTTCAAGGGCTTGGGCGAGATGAACCCGGCGCAGCTGAAGGAAACGACCATGGACCCGGCCCGGCGCACCCTGGCGCGGGTGACGCTGCCGGCGGCGGAGGAGGAGGTCGAGGCGCTGGTCGAGAAGCTGATGGGCCGCAAGCCCGAGGAGCGCTTCCGCTTCATCCAGGACAACGCGGCCTTCGCCGCCGACGACATCGACGTGTGACCGGGCCGAAGGCCGCTAGCGCGACGGCCCCATCCCCTTGGCGGGGTCGTCGGACGGGCGCGCCGGGTCGATCTCGCGATCCTGCTTGGCCGACCTGGCCTTGCCCCAGTTGAGGGCGAGGAACAGGGCCAGCGGGCCGGCCACGATCACCAGCACCCAGCCGATCACCTGCCAATTCATCAGTTCCATGGTTCTGGCCTCCGATTGCTCGAAGACTGAACCCCTTGGAACGCCGGAGGTTTCGCCTCTAGCGCCCTGCGACCAGCTCGTAGCGGACCACGCCCTCGGGCATGGTCTCGGTCCACTTGGCGCCCACCGCGCGGGCCGCAGCGGGTGTGCAGCGCTTGGGTTGCGGCTCGGGTTTGGCGCGCTCGGCGCAGAACTTGCCGCCGTCGAGCGACCAGTAGCCGGACGCCGCCGAACCGTCCGGCAGCACCATGGAATAGCTGCCGTCGGGCTCGACCTTGAGCGTGGCCGTGGAGCCGTCCGGGTAGGTGATCTTCACCGTGTTGTCGTAGAAGTTCATCATCGGGTCGGCCAGAGCCCCCGTCGCCGCGAACAGCACGCCTGCGGCGACCGCCCCGCCCAGCCCGTACTTGCGGATGCCCATGGCGTCCTCCTCAGGCTGAAACCCGACAGGCATACCGCTGTTACGGCCCAGCTGCAAAACGACGCGGCGGCAAGGCTTTGCGTTGACTTCGTAACGCCGGCCCCTATGTTCCGGCCAGCTTCGGAGCAGGTCTGGCGAATCCGCGCCGCCCGCTCGCCCAAGACCGGGCGGCTCCGGATTACACAAAGCGTGACATGACCGAATTCTCTGACCTTGGCCTGTCGGCGACGACGCTGCAGGCCGTAGCCGACACGGGCTACACCACCGCAACCCCCATCCAGGCCCAGGCCATCCCTGTGGCGCTGGCCGGCCGCGACGTGCTGGGCATCGCCCAGACCGGCACCGGCAAGACCGCCGCCTTCACCCTGCCGATGATCGACCGGCTGAAGGCCGGACGCGCCCGGGCCCGCATGCCCCGCGCCCTGGTCATCGAGCCGACGCGCGAACTGGCCGACCAGGTCGCGGAAAGCTTCAGGAAGTACTCCAAGGGCACCAAGTTCACCTGGGCGCTGCTCATCGGCGGCGTCTCCATGGGCGACCAGGTGGCGGCGCTGGACAAGGGCGTCGACGTGCTGATCGCCACCCCGGGGCGGCTGCTGGACCTCTTCGAGCGCGGCAAGATCCTGCTCACCGGGGTGGAGATGATGGTGGTCGACGAGGCCGACCGCATGCTCGACATGGGCTTCATCCCCGACCTCGAGCGCATCTTCAAGCTGACCCCGCCGCGCAAGCAGACGCTGTTCTTCTCGGCCACCATGCCGCCCGAGATCACCCGTCTGACGGCCCAGTTCCTGAAGGACCCGACGCGCATCGAGGCCTCGCGCCCGGCGATGACGGCCGAGACCATCGCCCAGCACATCGTGCGCATTCCCTCGTCCGATCCCAAGGCCAAGCGCATGGCGCTGCGCGCCTTGGTCGAGCGGGCCGACGTGCGCAACGGCATCGTCTTCTGCAACCGCAAGTCGGAGGTCGACGTCGTCGCCAAGTCGCTGAAGAAGCACGGCTTCGACGCCTCGGCGATCCACGGCGACCTGGACCAGAGCGTGCGCACCCGCACCCTCGACGCCTTCCGCAAGGGCGAGCTGAAGCTTCTGGTGGCGTCGGACGTGGCCGCGCGCGGCCTCGACATCCCCGACGTCAGCCACGTCTTCAACTACGACGTCCCGCACCACGCCGACGACTACGTCCACCGTATCGGCCGCACCGGCCGCGCGGGCCGGAAGGGCGACACCTACATGATCGTGACGCCGGCGGACGACCGGTCGCTCGACAAGGTTCTGAAGCTGATCAAGATGGCGCCCGAGGAGGTCACCCTCGACCTCGACTGGAGCCAGGCCAAGGGCGGCGACCGCCCCCGCGGTCGCGCCGCCGACAAGCCCGTCCGCGGCCGCAGCCGCCGCGACGAGCCGCGCCGGGAGGAGCCCCGCCGCGAGACCCCCTCCCCGGTAGAGGCCGAGGCCCCCGCCCCTCCCGAGGCCAGGCCCGAGCGCAAGCCGCGCCGCGGCCAGGCGCGCCGGGACGAGCCGCGCCGCGACGAGGCTCCGCGGGAGGAACCCCGCCGCGAAGCCCCCGCCGCCGAGGCTCGCCCCGAGCGGGCCCCGCGCGAGCAGGATCGCCCCCGCCGCGAGCGCGGGCCGGACCGCCCGCGCCAGGAGCGTGATCGGGATCGTGGCGGCCGTGACCGCGACCGTGGCGGCCGGGACAACGATCGTGGCGGCCGCGGCGAGCGCGACGACGTCGTCGGCTTCGGTTCGGACCTGCCCGCCTTCCTGCGCCAGCCGGTCAAGGTGAAGGCCCCCGCCGAAGACTGAGGCGGCGCGATTTCCCGCGCCCGCTTAACCCTGCGTTACTCCTGCCGGGCTAGTCTGCCTCGTTCACGGCGCGCCAGAAGAGCGCGTCCCAGGGGGCGAGATGGCTGAAGTCGAGACCACGCTGCGAGGGCCGCAGGCCTATCAGCTCGCGCGCGAAGCCCTTGAGCAGATGGAAGCGAGCAAGGTCTGGCCGACGCCGCTCAACTTCGAGATCTGGCTGCACTACCTGGGTGATCCCAAGGGGCCCCTGGGGGCCGAGATCGAGCGCATGCTCGACGCCGGCGAACCCTTCACCGAAGAGGTCAGCGAGACCCTGGCGGCGACCTACCTGCCGCGCGCGCGCCTCAACGAGGAAATCCGCGACGCCGGCTACCAACTGTCCGAGGAGCTGAAGAGCGTGGCCTCCGCCATCGCCGTCGCCCAGAAGACCCAGGAAGCCTACGGCCGCACCCTGCAGGTCGCCGGCGAGGGCCTGCAGCAGGCCGAACCGCCCGAGGTCAAGCGCCTGGTCGACACCCTGTCGGCGGCCACCCGCAAGGTTCAGATCGACAACGCCCGCCTCGAGAAGCGGCTGGAGGAGTCCACCCGCGAGGTGAACCTGCTGCGCGAGCACCTCGAGCAGGTGCGCCGCGACGCCATGACCGACGCCCTCACGGCGCTGGCCAACCGCAAGGCCTTCGACGAGCACCTGGCGCGCGCCTGCGCCGAGGCCGACGAGACCAACGCCCCCCTGTGCATGGCCCTGCTCGACATCGACCATTTCAAGCGCTTCAACGACACCTGGGGCCACCAGACCGGCGACCAGGTGCTGCGTTACGTGGCCAGCGTCATCGCCCGCGTCTCCGCCCACCCGAGGGTGGGCGCCCGCTACGGCGGCGAGGAGTTCGCGATGCTCTTCCCGAGGGAAACGGCGTCCATCGTCGAGGCCGCGCTCAACGCCGTCCGCGAGGAGGTGGCCTCGCGCCAGCTCAAGCGCCGCTCGACCAACGAGGACCTGGGGTCGGTGACCATCTCGGCCGGAGTCGCCCAGCGCCGCAGGGGGGAAGAGCCCTCGGCGTTCCTGGAGCGCGCCGACGAGGCGCTCTACGCTTCCAAGCGCGGGGGCCGCAACCGCGTGACCAACGCCGAAAACGCCGCAGCGAAAGCGGCCTGATTTCCGCCGCGCCGACCGCTAAGCTGCGACCGATGCGCAGCCTCCTCTTCAACCTGGCCTACTGGGTCCTGTCGATCGTCTACGCCCTGATGGCGGCCTTCGCGGCCCTGTCCCCGGGGCGAGGCGCGACAAGCTGGATCATCCGCCGCTACACCCGCCGCATGGTGCAGGCGATGCGGCTGTTCGCCGGCATCCGCCTGGAGGCGCGCGGCAAGGAGCGGCTGCCCCAGGGCGCGTTCATCATCGCCGCCAAGCACCAGTCCTGGGGCGACGGCTTCTGCGTCTACTCCCAGTTCGACGACCTGGCCTTCGTCACCGGCAACCACCTGGAGCGCTTCCCGCTGCTGGGCGCGGTGCTGTCGAAGCTGGGCGCGATCGTGGTCGACAACTGCGGCGGGCCCGAAGCGCGCAAGGCGCTGGCCGAGAGCGCGGCCAGGGCCAACGAGGAGGGCCGCCGGATCCTGATCTATCCGGAAGGCAACCTGGCCAAGGCCGGCGAGCGCTTCCGCTATCGCACCGGCGTCTTCCACATGTACCGCGACTTCGGCATGCCGGTGGTTCCCCTGGCCACCAACCTCGGCCTGTTCTGGCCGCAGGAGGAATTCCGCAAGAGCCCGGGAACCGCGGTGATCGAGTTCCTGGAGCCCATCCCGCCCGGGCTGGACCGCGCCGAGTTCATGGCCCGGCTGGAACACGCGGTGGAGACGAAGAGCCAGGAACTGATCGCCGAGGCGACGGGCGAGCCGGTGAGGCCCAGCGTCCTGGTCCCCACGCCCGACGAACTGAAGAAGCAGCAGCAGGCCGCCGAGGCCGCGTGAACCGCCGGATCCGCGTCGCGTTCTGGCTCGCCCTGGCCGCCAGCCTGTGGCTGGCGCTCGCACCCAACGTCGGGCCGAAGCTGCCGCCGGGACCTTGGGACAAGGTCGAGCACTTCTTCGCCTTCTACCTGCTGACCCTGTTCGCGCTGGTCGCCCATCCGGGCCTCAGGCGCCGGCAGGCGTTCGCCGGCATGGTCGCCTACGGGGCCCTGATCGAGGCGCTGCAGGCGATCCCTGCGCTCAACCGAAACGCCGACCCCTGGGACCTGCTGGCGGACGTGCTGGGCATAGGCGCGGCCCTGCTACCGACCCTGGTGGGCCGCCGCTAGGTCTTCTTCTTGCGCTTGGGCCCGACCTTGCGGCGCGAGGCCTCGATCGCGCGGCGCGCCCAGCGCACGGCCTCGTCGCGGTCGTCGGCGGCCGTGTCAGGCAGGGACCAGTAGGCGGTGGCGTGCGGCTCGCCGTCCCTGCCCGGATAGGTGAACTGCCGGGCGCCCGCCGCCTGCATGTCGGCCAGGGTCTGCTCGTCGGTGCGCAGGTAGAAGACGCCGTCGTCGATGATCCCGAACATCAGGCCGTCGGCCAGGTAGACGCCGGCGCCGCCGAACATCCGCTTGATGGTCAGAGGGCCCAGGCCATCGGACAGGAGTTCCTGCACCCACTCTCCATGCGACGGATCGTAGGCCATCACTCGGCCGCGCGCGGTTCGATGGTTACGCTCTCGCCGCAGCCGCAGGCGTCGGTCTCGTTGGGGTTGCGGAACACGAACTTCGAGGCCAGGCGGCCGACCTCGTAGTCGATCTCGGTCCCGACCAGGAACAGCACGGCCTTGGGCTCGATCAGGATGGTGACGCCC
>Ga0196964_10001415_pt1 | contig 12232 bp, 10 predicted proteins | sample S1_10metaG_FD_148615 | JGI IMG/M metagenome (GOLD analysis project Ga0196964, IMG submission 148615) | Soil microbial communities from Anza Borrego desert, Southern California, United States - S1_10 | ecosystem: Environmental > Terrestrial > Soil > Desert | place: USA: California | collected...
TCGTGTGCGTGCTCTTCGGTCAGCAGATGCAGGTCGCCCGGGCCTTCGGGTCCGTGCGCCCAGTCTTCGATGATCTGCGGGCAGGGCGTCCGTCCGTATGGCTGGCGGCCGGGCTGCAGCTTCTTGATCGCGTGGAAGTTCATCGATTCGATGCGGCGCGGCGTGAAGAAGAAGTGGTAGAACTCGGCGAGATGGTCCTCGCCGGTCGAAGGCCACACTCCCAGGATCTTGCACACGTCCTGCTGCAGTTTTGTGTGTTCGACGCGGCCGACGAGCTGGTCTTCGAGCACCGCATTGGAATTTTGTGTCGCGCGCAGAATGTCGCGCGTGCGATCATCGCCTTTGATCAGCAGCTTCGTGACAAAGGTCTGATGATTCACGCCCGCGACGTCCATGTCCACTTCGTGTTTCTTCACGCCGAAGACGGTGGCGAAGTAGCGGAAGAGTTCATCCGCCGAATGGCACAGACCGAACGTTGGGATCGAGCTATACCGCGCGGCCGCGCAGGTCAGCACTGACATCGGGTTGGTGAAGTTCAGCAGCGTCGCTTTCGGGCAGAGCTTTTCCATTTCGCGGACGAGTTGCACGACGAACGGGACCGTGCGCAGATTGCGCGCGAAGGCCGCGGGTCCGAGCGTATCGCCGATCCCAACGGGAATGCCATACTTCGCACAGCATTCGAACGAAAGGTAGTCGGTCTCTTTGCCGCCGATCGTGATCGAAAGGATCACCGCGTCGGCATCTTTGAGCGCCTCGGCGCGGTCGAGCGTGCGCGAGACGGTGATGTTGGTCTCTGCCACCTTAGCCATGCGCGCCAGCAGGTCGGCGACGATGTTCATGGGCACTTCATCGATGTCATGAACGACGAGGTGGCAGTCGTTGAAGCCGCCGACGAGCATCATGTCGCGGAGCACGCGGTGGACGAACTTGTAGGACGCGCCGACGAAGGTGATCTTCTTGCGGCCGACGTTGCCGGTATTTTTCTCGAACTCGTTGACCGGCCCGGTCCAGCCCGATGACTTGCCGACGTGCTTTGCCATGATCAGCGGCGCTCCCCCGAAGACACGAAGTGTGAAACTGCGTTCAGAAACTATGACCTACGAAATGAACAAGCGCAAGGCAAAAGTGATTCAGAGATTAAATCACGTTGATTAATTGTGTAAATACAAATGACAGAAGGACATGCGCCCCTCACTTCGCCGAAGGATCGTTCGTGATGCTGTACTTCATCGTGCCTTTGCCCTCGGCGGTTTTCTCGGGCAGCAGGCCCTCGGCCGGCTTGCTTCCTGTCACTTTCATGTCGCCTGCCACCGAGATCCGCAGCGGCAGCGCTGTATTCACGACCACCGCGGCTTCGCCTTTCAGTGCGGCTTTGTAAGTCAGATAGCCGTCGCGGCGCTCGAAGTCGACCGCCACATCGAAGACCGCCACATCGACGCCGGCTTCCTTTCGCACCGAGCGCAGCGTCAGGTTCAGGTCCTTCAGCGTCCCGGCATCCGCGAACAGGCCTTGCGCATCCTTGTTCGGAACGTGGAAGGTCTTTCCGACGATAAACGTCCGGTCGGCCAGCAGCGCGGACATCTTGGGCACGCGCCCGAGTTCGACAAAATCCAGCAGAACCAACTCCGCTTCTTCCGGTGGCGCGAACTGCCTGCCGGTCGGCATGTAGACCTCCATGCCGGTGCGCGTGTTGGCGACGATGTAGGATCTGCCCTCCACAATCTGCGAGACCTTTTCGGGGCCATCCGGACCATTCGATGCATGGTCGTCTTTCAAGTACTCAGCCTTCACCTTCGTTGCAGCGCGCTTGCCGGCATCGAGAACGGTGACAGCAATCGAGGTGGTCTCTTCGAGCTGATTCGCGTGAGTGAAGCTGCGCTTGCCGCCGGTGATCTCGAGTTCGAGCGCCATCTGGTTCTTGACGGTGCGGATCGTCTTGTCGCCCACCTTCGGGCCGGCGTAGGTGATCTTGACCGAAGTTTGAGCCGCGACTTCGGGCGGAGCTTCGTCAGGAATCGGATCTTGCGGAGCCGGATCGACCGGCGCAGGCTCGACAGCCGGCGCGGGACCAGGCTCCGGCAGTTCGACCTCCTTCGGCGGAGGCTCAATTTCCTCGGCCGCGAGCTGCAGGCCGAGTGACAGGAACAAGATGCTGGCGAGGCGCATGTACGTTTCCATTTTGAACGGGAATGCAGTCTCTCCGGCCGGGGAGGGAATGCAACGGCACTGCTGTTGCGCGAGTCCGGGGCTGGAGGTGTCTATGCGCGCGATGCTGCTGTGTGTCCTCGCCCTGTTTGCTTCCGCGGCTGTGAACGCCGCCGACTGCTATGTTTCAGATTGCCGCGTTGGCGAAGACGGAATCCCGACGTGCTACAACGAACCGGTGGACTGTTGCGCAGTGAAGACGCTCGAATGCGCGCCTCAGCCGATCGACACCTGCGTTGCCTGCGAAGATGGTAGCGCCCGCTTCGAGTGCGCCACGACTGCGGGCGAGCCCGTCGACATCGTCGTCCGCGAGGAACCGCTGCAGGTTTCCGACGAATGGAACCGTGGCGGCCTTGCCGGCGAAGGCAACGACACGGGTTTGTGGCCGCGCAGCGGGCACTACAGCGGGTATCGCATGCTCGAGTGACGGGGTGGGGAGTCCCGTGGTAAGTAGCGCGCTATTTTGCGCTGCCGATCGGCGGCACACTGATGGCTTGCATCAGTGCGGCGAACGGGAATGGCTTCCGCAGAAACGGGACGCCGATCTCAGCGGCTGCATGCTTCGCTTCGTCGTAGGCCGAACAGAGCACAATCGGGATGGGTCTGCCGATCAGGGGCTGGATGCCCAGCATGAAGACCGCCAGCGACATGCCGGTCATCATGTAGTCGACGACGATGGCATCGAGCGAATCGTCCATGAGCTTCAGAGCGTCGTTGCGGTTCTCCGCCTGGAGCGGCAGGCAGCCCACGCGCTTGAAGTTCTCTGTCAGCATTGCTGAGATGTCGGGATCATCTTCGATAATGAGAACTCTCTTCGGTGGGTTCACGCGCTGATCTCCAAGATGTAAAAGAAGACGTATCTTACACGAAAAGCAGGCAGGGGCGCATCTGCAAAATCGATCGTGTGAAAGGCGTCTTCGTCAACACACGTCCAAACAGATCCCGCCGGCCAGCATCAGCAGCACGCGCCGCGGCTCCCGGATGCGCTGGCGGTCGATGTGGATCACGTAGTTGCGCGTCCCATTGTAGTGCTCCGACGGCATGTTCGCCCACTGTCGCGTGATCAGGCCCATCACGTCGCCCTTCGGATCGAAGAATTTGAAGTTCCACTTCTCGCGGTTCCCGGCGATGTCCAGCACGTGTTCGTTGTTGCCGGTGTACAGGCCGTAGACTTCTTCGACAGGATTGCGCTTCCAGCGCATCGATCCCAGCCACGCTCCGCCGGCATCTTCGATATGAAAAACAGGCCGCAGCGCCAGGTACGTTCGCCGCATGCGTGCGTACAGGGTGTGATCGCTGTCGCGCAGCACGAGCGTCTGGGGCCGCGAGCGGCGGTCAACGAGCAGCGCCGCGAGCCGCTGCAGCCGGTCCGACTCATCGAGCGCCGTTCCGACCAGGCGCCCGGACTGGCTGACGATGTCGTAGCCCTTCCGCGCGTCAGCGCCGAGCAACCGCCGCACGAGGAACGTATCGGTGCCGAAACTGACCGCGGGGGTTCCATGAACCGGTGTCGCCATCTTGCAATCGCAGTTTACGCGCGGTTGATCTCGTCGATCAGCAGGCGCAGTTTCCCGTAATTCCGGCGGTTGAACGGAAACGCGATGCGTGGCAAGGAGAGCAGTTCTGGATCGGTCGCTTCTTCGGGAAGGGGCTGTACTTCTTCGATGCGCCCCTTCCCATTGGTGGTAACGGCGTTGAACTTGTCGTTCAACCGTTCGAGAGTCCCTTTCGGCAGCGGACTCAGCATGCGGATGACCAGCGTGTCCTTCACGAAGCGGCTCGAATGATAACGCTTGTAGAAGTTGCAGACCTCGTCAGCCGCGAACTGCGGATCGTCCGTGATCTTAAACAGATGCATGTCGTCGTCGCTGATCAGCCCCTTGCCGAGCAGGTGCTCAACAACGTAATCGGCCCACTCGCGCCAATACTCGCCGCCGGGTTTATCAACGAAGACCAGCGGAATGATCGATGCTTTACCCGTCTGGACCAGCGTCAGCGTTTCGAAGCACTCATCATGCGTGCCGAAGCCGCCGGGAAAGAGCGCGATCGCCGACGCTTCCTTCACGAAGCAGAGCTTGCGAGTGAAGAAGTAGCGGAAGTGGATCAGCTTCTTGTCGCCTTCGATGTACGGATTCGCCGACTGTTCGAACGGGAGCTTGATGTTCACACCGAAGCTGTAATCCCGGCCCGCGCCGCCGTTCGCGGCCTCCATGATCCCCGGCCCGGCGCCGGTGATGACCATGAAGTTCCGCTTCACCATCAGCTCGCTGAACTTCTTCGCCGCGATGTACTCTCCCGCGTCCGACGGCGTTCTGGCCGAACCGAAGACGGTGATCTTGCGACGGTTCTGAAAGGGCCGGAAGATGTTGAACGCGTAGCGCAGCTCACGCAGCGTCGATGCGAGGATCTTCAGCTCGCCGCGCGACGTTCCATCGCGGACCATTCGCAGCGCTGTCAGCATCATGTCGCCGATCAGGTCCTGGTCCGGATGTTCGCCCTGCATTGCGATCAGTTCGCGGACCTTCTCTTCGAGTTCCGCGATGGGCGGCGGGGGCGTCTTGAGCTTCGGGGCGAGCGGCCGGTAATCGCGGCGTACTTTCGGCAGCTTGACCGCGGGCTTTCCCGGAGGCGCGGCTGCCTTCAGTTGCTGCTGCGTGGGCGTCGGCGCCGTCGGCGTGACGGTCTCCGGCCGCAGCGGCAACGAACGTACGTCGGCGTGCGCGCTGGCACCGTCAAAGGGCTCCGCAGCCGGCGCGTCGGGACCGGTCCCCATGGCTCCCGGCGTGGGGCCGCCTTTGGGTGGAGGCGTGACCTCTTGCACAGGGGCGATGCGGGCCGTCTTCTTAGTTTTCTTTGAAGCTGATGTGTCCGACATTGAGCGCGGAAACTCCGATCTGAAATCGTTCCCTCCAGTTAGAGGGGCGCGCCATTGTAACGTTCAGCGTTTCTGCCGCTGAAGAAATTCGATCACGTGGACCGGCAGCGTGACGCTGCCGCCGGCCATCTCGACGCTGATCGTCTTCTCGCCGATGCTCGTGACGAAGACGTCGAAGCGGCTGCCTTCGCGCAGTTGCAGCGTCCAGTCGCGGAACTTCGGATTCGGCTTGGCCGCTTCCGGATTGGGTTTGAAGACCAGCGTCCGCGCCATGTTGAAGCCGATGTCGAAGTCGCCGGCGTCGTCACGGACCGTCAGTTCGCCCTTGGCCGGGTCGGCGCCGACGATCTCCACGTCATCCATGCGCGGAAGTCCCGCGGCGGGGTTCGGTCCTTCCGGTTTCTTCTCGCCCTCCGGCGGCTTGGGATCCTTCTTGGCTGGATCAGTGTTCCGTTTCCGGAAGTCGACGCCCGGTTTCTCATCCCCGGCCACGACGACGGGCGGGGTAGGGGTGCCCGGCAGAACGTCAGGCGCCTGCAGTTCGATCTTGCGCAGAACATCGCGCGGCAGCTTCATCTCCACGCCGCCCGGCAACCCGAAGAGCACCTCTTTTTCGTCCAGCTTCAGCAGCCGGGCATGGAAGGTGTCTCCATTCTGCAGCAGCACGCCGTGAGGCGTGCCGCGCCAGGTGCGCTCGATCTTCTCGACGGCCGCAATCTGCGGCGGATCATACCGCTCGATCTCGATCAGCGGCAGCGACGCGGGTTCGGCTTTTGGGTCCAGGAACTCCGGCGCGATGCGAAGCGCCGCGTCTCCAGCAGACGCTTCCGCGGCGCCTGCCACGAGCACGCCGACGATCTGCTCTCCGGATGACAACCACACCCGGCAGCGGCGCGGATCGCGTTCGATGTCCACGACGCGGTCATAGACGAAGTCGTCGATCACCATGTCCTTCACTTTTCCGGCGTCGACGCGGAAGAAACGCGCGCGCGCGATCGGCACATTCGAGCGCACGCCGAGGAACTCGTCGCGGCGGATGCCTCCGGCAACGAGGTTCGATTCCTGGCGGTTGAGCACCTGCGCCAGTTGCCGCCCGGCGCGGTCGTAGACAGCGAGGCCCACCGTCCCTTCGCCATTGGCCTTCACGAACGCCCCAAGCTGTGTCACGCCGGCGGCGCGGCCGTCGCGCTCGGCAGCGGAGAATGAACCGGGAACGACGAAGTTCACCTCGATGTCGCTGTCCTCGCAGATGAAGCGCCGTTCCACGCTGCCGCCAAAGACCACGCGCTCGGGAGAATCGTCGATCTGCACTGCGCCATTCGCTCGGGACGCGCGAAACAGCACGCCCCATTCGGCGAACGCGTCATCGATCGACTCGCCGCGCTGCACTTCCGCGAGATGGTTTCGCCCGCCCGGCTTCGGGCGGAAATCGCCGCTCATGTGCCGCACATTGGCCTCGAAATCGACCTCGCGCCCTTCGGCTGCGTCCGCGATCGGATTCCAGCGGCTCGCGTCCGCTTTTTCGATCTCCTCGGCGCCGAGCACAGGACGCGGCTTGTCAGCGTCTTTCAATGCCACCAGCTTCTCCACGGGCACGGCTTCTCGTTTGAGAACGTCGATGCTGACGAGGCTTTGCGACGCGAACGCGAACACTCCATACCGTGTGCGAACGACGAACTCCGTGACGCTCAGTTCGCCTCCGGCGCTCTTGTCGTCCGTGTAGACGATGTAATCAGATGCGCGGTCGGCGGCGTTCCGACCGGTCAATTCGGCCAGGATCGTCTTGGCGCGTGCCGCGGTCTCCGCGTCGCTGCCGCCTGCCGCAGTGCGCAGCGGGCGGATCGCTGCATGCCCAAGCTTGCGTAACGCCGCTTCCGCCGCGCTGCGCTTCTCGAACGAGTCGCTCTGCAAATCGTTGATCGCCAGCAGCGCGTCGTTTTCGACATTCGGGTCAAGCCGCTCACCCAGCGCGATGCTCTTCACCGTGCTCCAAAGAACGGGCACCTGTCCGCCTTCGTTCTTGCGGAACATGACCGGGCGCGACTGAAGCAGCCCAAGGATGCGCGAGCCGTTCGCGGTCGTGACGGCGACGGGAACTTCGGCCTCCCCCGCGCGCAGGCCGCGCGCGAGCGTAAAGAGGCATACGAGCACAAGCAGTCGGCGCATGTCGGCTCCTACCAGCGCTCCATATTGTCCGCAAGCAGGGGTGTTGTCGATCATATACTGGCGGATGAGATACAGGAGTGCGGTCCGATTCCCGATTCCCGACCACCGATTCCCGGCTACTGCTTATGGAAGTTCAGGCCCTTCTTCGCCTGTTCCTTGATCCACGCCTGGTAGCCGGTCTCGAGCTTGTCGGGCGCGAACTTAAAGGACTCGGTCATGGCTTCGTCCTCGGCCTTCCCGCCCTTGATCGCGCGGATCATGTCCGGCAGGCGCTGGTTGTCGAAGTTGCGATAGAGGAACTCGAGCTTCAGCCACGCCCACGAGTACCCCGGCAGGTCCGTCCCGCCCATGGGACGCTCCTTCATCTCCGACCATGTCGGAATGGAGCCGGCGCGAATCTCCTGGATCAGCCACGCCGCGCGCTGGTTGCGGTCGGGGTTGTTCTTGCTGTCGTACCAGAACTCGATGAACTGGGCGAGGCCCTCATGCAGCCAGCGCGTGAGCGGCACGTCTTCGCCGGTGAGCTGCAGGAACGCGTGAGTACCTTCGTGATACAGCGTGCTGCGCGCGGCGCGGTCCGCGGCCTTCTCGCCGCCCAGGCGCTCCTTCATGAACGGAATGCAGATGTGGACCTCGCGACCGCGCGCGGAGAAATACCCGCCCGAGTTTCCGGCGCCCGGCGAGCGGTCGATCACGGCCGCGAACTCCTGGAACTGCCTGTACGTGTCGAAGAAGTAGATCGGACACTTGTTGTTCCAGAGCTTATCGCCTTCCTTGTGGCGCAGGACCGTGCAGAGCAGCGGATAGATGCCCTGCGAGCCATCGGCGTTCGACGGCGCTTCGAGCCACTCGAGCGAGATCTGTTTGTGCTTCGGCTCGGGAAGGTTCGAGAAAGAATAGAAGTGCTTGGTCTCGATCAGCCGCCACTTGCCGCCGATCTTGCTGTTGAGTTCCTCGAGCCGCTTGTCGAGAAACTCCTTCATCTCCTTGTCGCCGCGCGGCGGGACGTTCTGCTTCTTGAAGTTCTTGGCGAAGTCGTCCATCGTCCGCTTGATGGCGTCTTCGAGTTTTTCGCCGGGCTTGACCTCGACCGGGACCATCCCGTCTTCGTCGGGCTCAGGAGGCTTTGAAGCAGGTTCCTTTTCCTTCTCCGGAACCTTTTCTTTCTCTTCAACTTTAGGCGCGGCGACCACCGGAGGCTTCGCCGCTTCTTCGAGCTGCTTCAGCAGCGGCTCGACTTTGGCCGCGAGCTTCGCGTCCAGCTTCAGTGCTTGAGCGAGTTCTTCCTTCGCCTCGGCGTTGAGCTGCTTCTTCAGGAAGTACGAACCCATGTCGAAGCGCAGGTTCGCGTCCTTGGTCTTCTCATCGAGAGCCTTATAGCAGGCGAGGACTTCCTTCGGCGTCAGGACCGCGTGCGGCACGTTGATGGTTTTGCCGTTGCTCTGCTTCAGCGAGATCTCGGATTTGGTCATGCCGAGGACTTCGCAGCGCATCTGCCCTTCCGGCAGCTTGATGGTTACAACGTCTGCGCCGAAAGCTGCGACTGAGACAAACAGGAAGGTGAACACCGCCAGTGCACGCTGCATAGAAATCCCTCTTGGATACAGCATTCTTCTAACGCCTCTAAGACAGCTCGGTCAATGTTTCGGTCTTGAATTTCCTTAAGATTTGACCGAATCTTGGCGCGAACACCTAACGGATACCCTAAGAGCGGGTCGAAAAATGCCGCATGCGCCCCCGGGCCTGATTCCGTACGTCTTTCGTCACATGACCGTGACGTTCAGCCACGGCTCGCGTCAGCAGTTCGAGACCGGCTACACCTTGGAACGCCGCACGCTCACGACGTGCAACTTCATCTACATCACTCGCGGGCGAGTGATCTGGGTCGTCGATGGCAAAGACAACGTGCTGACGCCCGGCTCGCTCATCGTCGTGCCGCCCGGACATCCGCACAGCGGCTACAGCACGACGAAGCGGATGACGCTGGCGTCGTTCCACTTCCACGCGACGCTGCCCGGCGGCGTGGATGTCTTCGAACTCTTGCGCCCGCCGCTGCTCCGGCAGGTAAAGCTCGGGGGAAATCTCGATCGGCTGCTGCGTGCGGGAAATGACGAGTACCTCCGCTCGCCCGATGAGAACCGCATCACGCTTCCCCACTACGGCACGCTGATCGTGCAGGAACTGATCTGGCACGACGCGCGAGCTGGGCTGCTCGACTGCCGTGTGCGCCCCGTCGGCGTGAAAGGCGGCGACGACGCGGGACTGGTCCTCGGAATTCTGAAAGAGCTCGACGAGCGCCTCGACCGCCCCATCAGCCTTGATGAGCTGGCCAAGCGCGCCGGATTCTCGGCCCAGCATCTGAACCGCGTCTTCCGCAGGACGCTAGGCGTCACGCCCCTGCAGTATCTGCAGCAGGCCCGGATGGAACACGCGGCAAAGCTGCTCGCCGGAGGTGATCTCACCATCAAGGCCATCGCCGCGCAGAGCGGCTTCGACGACCCGTACTACTTCAGCCGCGTGTTCCACGAGCACTTCGGCGTCAGCCCGACAGAGTACCGCAACACCGCAGGTTCAGATTCTCCATCCCCCGGTTCAGCCGCTCCATTCCGCTGACGTTCCTCGCAAGGTAAGTTCCTGGCGTAAGACCAAGAGCCAAAAGCCAAGAGCCAGGAGCCAACCAAGATGCCGATCATCAGCGACGAACAGTGGTGGCAGTACCATCAGCAGGGCTACCTTCGCCTGGGCAAGCTCGTCAATGACGAGGAACTCGAAGGGCTACGCCGCCGGATCGACGACATCATGCTCGGCAAGGTGCCCTTCGACGGCTACATGCAACTCGACCGCGGCGGCGAGTACAGCAACCTGCACGAAGGCGGCAAGTTCTCCGGCGCGACGCTCGAGTACCGCAAGATCCAGGACCTCGAACGCGATCCGCTGTACCTCAGCTACATGCAGAAGCCGATCTTCCGCGAGATCTGCGACTACCACTACGGCGCGCACGCCAACATTTCCGTCTTCCGCGCCATGTTCATGAACAAGCCCGCGCGCAAGGGTACGATCCTTCCCTGGCACCAGGACGGCGGCACAGGCTGGGACCTCGACCGCGACCCGCTCGCGACGCTGTGGCTGGCGCTCGATCCGGCGACAGTCGCGAACGGCTGCGTCGAGATCATCCCCGGCAGCCACAAGCTCGGCCTGCTGAGCGAACGCGGCCACACGATCTCGAAGGAACACGAAGCCCAATACTGCACGCCTGGCAAGAGTGTGTTCCTGGAACTGAAACCTGGCGAGTGCGTCCTCATGCATAACCTGCTGCTGCACCGCAGCGGCGTGAACAACACCGACATTCCGCGCCGCGGCTTCAGCGTCTGCTACATGGACGCGCGCACGACCGAGCTCAAGACGGGCAAGAAGTTCCCCGTCATCTTCGGCAAAGGCGCGCTCAAGCCGGAAATGTTCGAGGCGGCGACCGCACAGGCGTAGCACGAACTTATAGAATCGTCACACGCCTCTACGAAACGTGACGTGGGTGAAGCGATCCAGCGCGCAGCTCTTCGTCTGCCCCAGCACCGTGAATCCGAGGCGCTGGAAGATGTCTTTCAGTTCCTCGGTCGAAGTGCCGTCAGGCCCGGAGTCGATCGTGGCGATGCCGCCGGGCTTGAGCACCCGCGAGATCTCTGCCGCAAGCTTCTCCGTCTCCGCGGGCCTGAAGTGGCAGCCCACCGCGCCGCTGCTATTGACCCAGTCCGCGGCGCGATCCGGAACCATCCGCCCTTTTTGAAAACAAAACGTCTCCAGTACCGACTGCGCATGGAAGCGCGCGCGCGCCGGCGCGCGGCGGTCGTTGAGGATCGCGCGGCGGCGAGCGGCCTCGACGAAATTCGGGTTGTACTCCAGTCCCAGCAGCTCAGAGTGCGGCGCCGCGTAGCAGGCCATCACCGAAGTGGACTGCCCCGTCCCGCAGCAAAGGTCGAGCGCGAGAATTGGACTGTTCGGTAAGCGGCCGTTGATGCTGCGGGGGATCGTGCGCCAGTTGGCCCATGCCTGCCGGGCGTTGATGTGCTGAAACTCGTCGGGCCGCATCGCGCAGTACGCGCCGCGGGCTTTTTCATTCTGGCCGCTACGGAAGACGACGTTCCGAGCTTTCAGCCGGAATTCATGCCACGCCTGCAGCACGAACGCCTCGGGCAGCGTGGGAACACGAAAGTAGCGCGCGACGCGACGAATATCCGATTCGGAAATCGTCAGCGTCGCAGTGCGCCGCTCGATCAAACCGTGAAACGCGGGAACACGCCGGCTGCCCCATTCATTCCAGCTTTCGAACGCCGGATCGAAGCGGCGGGAGGAATGTGCCCAATTGGGTACCATACTTGAACGATGACTCCGGCCTTAAGGGTGCGTAAGGGCGCCCAGCCATTTGATCAAAGCAAGCATGCTGCCGAAGAGCATATTGAAATACCGTATGAACGTCTGTTTCGTCCAATCCTTCCCGAAAATTAGCCGTTCATAGAACCGCGCGAGGAACTTTCCTCGCGCGGCCCTTACTTCTTCTGAATTCTGAATTCTGGATTCTGGATTCTGAATTCTGCCGTCCTTACTTCTTCACTTCCCCAATGTCCTTCGGCGGGTTCGGATTCAGCGTTGCTCCCGGCGCCATCGCGCGCAGGCTCAGGCCGATCTTGCGCTCGGTCGGATCCACGTTCAGGATCTTCAGCTCGAGTTTCTGGCCCGGCTGCACGATCTCTTCCGGCTTCTCGACCTTGCCGTCGGTCATTTCGCTGATGTGGAGCAAGCCTTCGAGGTCCCGCTCGATCTCGACGAACGCGCCGAAGCTCGTCAGCTTCGTCACTTCGCCCTTGACCACGTCGCCCGACTTGAAGCGCTGCGGGATCGTGCTCACCCACGGATCGTCGCTGAGCTGCTTCAAGCCCAGCGCGACGCGCTTGCGCTCCTTGTCGACCGACAGAACGATCGCCTCGACCTCGT
>Ga0196964_10001416_pt1 | contig 12219 bp, 8 predicted proteins | sample S1_10metaG_FD_148615 | JGI IMG/M metagenome (GOLD analysis project Ga0196964, IMG submission 148615) | Soil microbial communities from Anza Borrego desert, Southern California, United States - S1_10 | ecosystem: Environmental > Terrestrial > Soil > Desert | place: USA: California | collected...
TTTTTCGTGGGTCAGGTCCAGGTACAGGTTGTATCCGGCGATGAAACTTGGAAAGAGATTGCTCAGCACGCCAACCATGTCCTGCTTGGGGCTGAACACGAAGTACGCCAGCAGGATGCAACTGCCGATCATGCTCATCACCCAGAATATCCGCGGCGTCACGGGCTTGCCCGCTTTGCGCGAATAGTACATCTGCACAAACCAGCGGCCGGTGAACATCGCCACGCCCAGAAGCCCGAAAAGCTTCCAGCCCGTCACGACGACTTCTGTCCCGAATAACAGGAACTTGAATTCCATCAAACCTCTCCCAAGCCTGTGCAGCGAAAGGAAGGATTATAGTTCTTCGATCTCGTAATGCAAGCGGCGGGTTTGCATCCAGCGCACAGCGAACGCGTCGCGAAGCGCTGTAAACGTGCGGCCGAGGCCTCCGCCGTACTTGGGAGTTCCCGCCTCGCGCGGGCGGTGGTTGACGTCGATTTCGACGACTTTCCCGTCCTGCATGCGGATGAGCGTCGTAAAAAAGCGGTGCATGCCGCGGAAGATTTTCATGCGCTTGGCGTACTCGGCGCGGAACGCTTTGAGGCTGCAGCCCGTATCCCGTATAGGATCGCCGGTCAGCCAGATGCGAACGCCATTGGCGATGCGCGATTGCAGCTTGCGGAAGCCGCTGTCCTGGCGTTGCGCGCGGCGGCCGGCTGCGCAGGCGGGCTGATCGGGCCCTTCGAGCGCGGCGATGAGCTTGCCGATGTCGGCCGGGTCGTTCTGCAGATCGGCATCAATCAGCACGATGTACTTTCCAGCCGCGGCGCGGATGCCCGCCTCAAACGCGCCCGACTGGCCCTGGTTTTTTTTCAGGCGGACAATGCGCAGCGCCGGATAGGACGGTTTGAGTTTCAGCAGGATGTCCCGCGTGCCATCGGTTGAACAATCGTCGGCGCAGACGATTTCATACGGACGGCCCAGTTTCTTCAGCTCGCGGTCGGCTTCGACGACGAAGTTTTCGATGCACTCCTTCTCGTTGTAGACAGGGGCGACCAGCGAAATATCGATCGTGCTCATTCGTGACAACGTCTTCCTTGGGCCCGGTAACGGGCGCGGATTTTAGAGTCCGCGTCCGGAAACGCAAAACGCAAATTCAGCCGCGCCTGCAGCGGAATGAAATTTTCAGCGCATGGAACAGCAGTAGAGCTCAGGGCGTCTCTTTCAGCAGCGCCTTGATGGCTTCGTCCAGTTCTTGCGAGTGGATATTGACGTGGCGGATAATGCCTTTGCGGTCCAGCAGGAACAGCGAGGGAATGCTTTGAATGCCCCACTTTTCCGCGATCGCCTGGTCGCGCGCAATCGTCCAGGTGGCGCCGGCTTTTTTCGTGGCGGCCTGGGCCGCTTCGTCGGTCTGATCGAGATTGATGCCCAATATCTCGAGTCCCGCTTCCTTGTGCTGCTTATACATCTGCACCAGCCCCGGCATCATGCGCATGCACGGTCCGCACCAGCCGGCCCAGAAATCGATCAGCAGGACCTTGCCCTTAAACTTTCCAAAGGTGACCTCCTGTCCGGCCAGATCTTTTGTCTTGATCTCCGGCGGAGCTTTGCCGGGCTTGAGGTTCTCCTGTGCCGCTTTCTGCGCGGCCATCTGGTCCTGCATTTCCTTGAACTGCGCGGAAATCTGTTCATACATTTTCTCATCGAGCGGCTTGATATTATTGAGCGCGGTCTGCGCGGCGCTCATGTCGCCTTTGGCGACCTGCCCCTGCGCCACCATGGTCCAGCACATGGCCACGCGCTTCACGTCAACGCCTGCCGCGGGCGCAACGGTGGTGGCAAACTCCGAATATTCGAGCGCCTTGGGATGGCGTGTTTGCGTCAGAAGCATAGCCAGGTTAAACGCGGCTTCGAAGCCTTCGGGCGTCTTGGGATTGGCTTTGGCGAATTTGCTGTACTTATCAAGCGCCACTTCGATGTACGTCATGATCTGCTCGCGCGTCGGCTGATCTGGCGGCTGCAGCGTTTCGAGTTCTTTCTGAATGGATTCAAATTCGCGTTTGCGTGCGTCCGGCGTGGCCGCATCCCCGGCCAGCAGCGATAGCGAGCACAGCAAAAAAGCCGATAGAATCAAACCGTTCATTGCCCAGTCCTTTCATGCTGCGGGGGGAGCAAACCACACGGATAGCAAGGCTATAAGAATGCCGCGTTCGGCAGCGAAAGCCAGTAAAACCTTGAGGGACTCCGGCCGGTTGACGCTGGATGTCGAGCCGCATACTCCGATCTGAAGCCGCGGCTAAGACTCTGGGATGGAGCGAAATAAACCGGTGCCCAGACCCGTCTGCTCATTTCGGCATAACTTTAGCACGAGACTTTCTCGTGAAGCCGGATCAGAATTCGAGGTGCTCATGTGTTGGTTTATCACACTGCTTGTGTTGGGAATCGCGGCAGGCACGCTGCCGGCAGGCGAAAGCATGTCCTTTGGCGTGGCGCCGACGCCCAGGAATTTCCCCGCTCACTCCCGTGAGGACATTCAGGACATGTTCAAACGCAGCGCTGAGCTTGGATCTCACGCGATGTTTATCTACCAGTGGAGCCAGGCCGATCTGTTCGACGTTGCCGGCAATATGACGGCGCTCGCGAAAGCACAGGGCTTGACTGTGACGCTGTCCCTCAGCCCGACAAAACTGGACAAGCGCGGCGAGCTGGACCTGCCGCAGGCGCTGCGCGAACGCTGCGCGCCACAGGTGTCGTTTGCCAATCCGCTGCTCAGTGCGGAGTTCTCTGCGGCGGCGGTGCGGCTCGCGAGCCTGAAGCCGGCTTATCTTTGCCTGGCAACAGAGATTAATTTTCTCGCGATCGCAGATATCAAGGAATACGTCGCCTTCGCCGCTGCCTGCCACCGCGCGTACCCGCTGATCAAAGCCGCCTCGCCGCAGACTCAAGTGTATGTCTCATTTCAATGGGACATCTTCAGGCTGATGGACACGAGAGAGCCGGCGAAAATTGACGAGCATTCAAAGTTAATCGATGTGTTCCGGCCGGCGCTTGATACTGTCGCATTCACAAGCTATCCAGCGGAAATTACCGGCACGCCCGCGGCAATGCCTCCGGATTATTACGCCGGAATTCTGCGTCACGTGAAAGCATCCGACACGGTGATTTTCAGTGAACTGGGCTGGCCCTCCGGCGGAAAAGGCAGCGAAGCTCAGCAGGCCGAGTTCATCCGGCGACTTCCGGCATTAATGGAAAAAGTCCGCCCGAAAGTTGTGGTCTGGTCGCTGCTGCATGACGTCAACCATCCGGCGCTTGGCGTGTCGTTGAGCTCCACCGGCCTGCGGACAAGCAGAGGCGAAGAAAAGGCGGCCTGGTCCGCGTGGCGCCGGCTGAGGCAGTAGCGTTGCACCTGAAAGGCCGCATTTCTGAAGAGCTCACTTCCGCTGGCCTGTTGCTTTCAGGACCGGCGGATACGAAATTTCGCACGTGCCGGGCGTCTTGCCGAATTTGATAAAATCGGAAACTTCGTAAAAGATGAAGCCTGAGAATCTGCCCGAATTCTCAATGCGCTGCAGCTCCGCCGCCAGCTGTTCGTTACCATGTTTGACGTAGCGGTTGACATACAGCGGCAGATTCGTCTCCTTGCAGCGCGCGATCATCTCCTGCGTCGTGGCGTCGTCGAAGATGCTCTTGAAGGGCAGCGAGAAGAACCGCAGTATGGCTCCATCCATGAGTTTTTCGCTGGTCCAGGTTTTCCAGTCGAAGTGAATATTGGCCGGGTAGGCCAGCAAGCGTTCGGGCGGAGGGACCGGACGGAAAAAGTCCATCTGCAGATTGTAGCGCATGCGTTTTCCGGCGGCTTGGAGCTTCCGTTTGCAGCTTCTCAGGAAGTCGGTGTAGGCGGCGCCGCGCACCTTTGCGATGTTTGCAGTAATCTCGCCGCTCATGCCCTTGCACTTTTCCAGCACTGCGGCATTAAAACCGTAGTCCTGCGGCCGGTCGGTATGGGTGCTGTGGTTCTCTTCGCGGAAATCAATGCCGTCGACGCCCGCGGCGATCATTGCATCAATGCATTGGAGCCAGAATTTCTGAACCGCAGGCTCGGTCTCGCACAATGCGCCGGGAAGGTATTCATTGCGGCCGCGCGCAAACGCGACGATGCCCGTCTTGCCGTCTGTGTTCGGCGCGTCGAGCGTCACGGCCATGGCGCCCCAGCCGTAGTCGAACGAGAGGCCGCCATTTCGAAAATCCATCAGCGAAGCGCACCACACCGTCCGGCCTGTCGCAAAGACGCCCGGAATCTCGCGGCCAGCTTCATCGAGCGCTGAGAGGATGGCGGTGCCGGAATTGACGAAATCGGGCTTGCCTGCCGTGAAGTCGGTGGTGACCAGAACGTATTTGTCCATCAGATTCAGGCCTGAAAGCGTGAGCACCCTTACTGAATCACCTTTGCGGGTCAGCAGGTTCCCAGCGTGATCCCGCACCTCTGCCCGTGTGGGTTCAACAGTCTCGCTGAGCGAGAATTCAACCGGTTTGCGTTGATAGCGGAAGTTGTCGGGGCTGGTCCAGATCTGCAGATTCTCTTTTTTGATCCGCGTCGGTGTGGCATCTTTCTTGATCAGGCGAAGTGACACGATTGGCGCGTCGGGCGGGGCGCCGGCAGGGTCATCGGCGCGCCGCTTGATGCGTAGCTCCGGATGTTCCCTGACGAATGGATCCATCCACGCCAGGCGGCCGCCAACGCATTCAAGCAAACCCCATTGCTTCGCCTCGGGTGAACCTTCCGGAAAGGTAACGCCCGGGCCCGTCTCGTATGGCTTGAAGTACGCGTAAACCTCCAGGCCGTGACGATGGCCGGCCTCGACAGCCACCTTGAGCGGGTTGCCTAGATTCCGGTACGTGGCTGCTAAATGTTTCCAGCCTCCGTTGTAATCTTTCTCAAACCCGCTCGGAGTAAGATAGCCGCCGCGCTCATCGCCATAATACGACCAGCTCACGCGGCTGATGCCCAGCTCTTTAAGCCGGATCATCAGCGCGTCGATGTCCGCGGCTGTGATCTCGCGTCCGCAAAGCAACGCATCGTCGACGAAATCCACCATTGCTTCGCGAGCAACACTCGGCTTGTTCTCGTTCGCGGCGGCAGGCTGCTCCCCCGCCACGCCGCGCGCGCCGAACGCGGACAAAAGACTCGCAACAAACAATAGAGCGCGCGTGACTCTCATCCATACTCCCTCGGTAGTTTAACCTTCAGCGTACGCAGCGCCCAAAGCGCGTCAACGCGGCAGTTGCACGGCCGTAAGAGACTCCTGCGGTACAAAGAGAAGTGTCAAGGCTTGCGCCCGCGCTGCATGGACTCGACGAGAATCTTGATCGTAAAGCCGCCGACTGGTTCGTTGCCATTTGAATAGATCCAATCGTTGAGGTCTGGAAGCGTGGTTTTCACGCGCGAGCCCAGTTTCATGCCGCGCACGTTCACCGGATCGTTTTCAAGCTGGCCATAGATGACGTCGTTTTCAATTCCCGACACGGACATCCACATGTATTCAGTGTGCTCGCCATCGCTGAATGGCGCTTTGATCGCAAACTTCTGCCCGCTCTTCCGCGTTTCAAAAGCAGCCACGAACTCGGGCCAGCGCCGCCGGGCTTCTTCCACAGCGGCCACCATGCGCGGATCGTCTCCGGAAATCCCCGTGACAGGCGCGAAGCTGCGCTCGGCCGCGAAATCCTTCAGCGGGTCGGGGCCGCGCAGTTTCTCCTGCATTTCCGGCGTGTAGACATTCATGTACTGGTTCGTCGGCGAATACAGCAGCAGGCAGTTGCTGTCGGCCAGTTCCGCCACCAGCCGCCCGATATAGGTGAAGCCTTCCTTGATCTGCTCCTCTGTGTGTTCGCCGAGCAGATCCACCGACCACCACGCGGTGTGCTCCAGGAAGTGGTGCTTCAGGCGCAGTTCGGCAATCTGTTCGGCGGCTTTCTCTTTGTCTTTCAGGTACGGCATTGGGAAGACATTCACCAGAAACATGAAGTCGCGGTACTTGATGATCAACGCGGGCGGCGTGCCGACGACGAACTCGGTGGCGTTTTCGCCTGCTGGGAATTCGCAGTTCCAGGCTTTCTCGGCGATCTTCTGAAGCATTTTGTCGTCCAGGTGCCGCGGCTCTTTGAGCAGCAGCACGATTGAAAATAGCGGCCGGTTGTCGCCCTCGCCTCCAGCCCCGCGCGCGCGACGGGAGAGAAACCACCAGACGGCCAGGGCGATCAAAACGAGAACTGCCAGATAGGGCATGGCTGAAGCCTCCGATAAGAGACGAATTCAATAGTTAAAGATCAGTATGGTGAGAGGTACACCTGTCTGTCAATGGCCTCGCCGCGAAACAAAAAAGCACGCCTTGCGGCGTGCTTTTGGAAAGAAGCTCACAGGCAGGATGACTGCGCTACAGATTAGAGGTGGCAGGAATCGTGGTAAGCGCGGAACTTCTTGCGGAGGACATCCAGCACCTGGGAATGAATCTGGCAGATGCGTGATTCGCTCAGCTGCAGTTCCTCGCCGATCTGCTTCATGCTGCGGCCCTGGAAATAGTATTGCTCGACAACGGCGCGCTCCTTGGTGTTCAGGCCGGTGAGCGCGATGTAGCGGATCTCTTCGCGCTGCAGCTCGCGGGTGGGCTCGACTTCGCGGCGGTGCTCGAGCATTTCCAGGCGCATCAGGTCGCGGTCGTCGGCGTTCTCTTTGGCGCAACCTTCGACTGAGATCTGCGCCTTCACGTTCAGTTCCTTGCGCAGATCCGTGAACTCCTGCTGGCTCATGTTGAGACGGCCGGCGATCTCTTCTTCGGTCGGCTCGCGGTGCAGCTGCGCGGCCAGCTCGCGAACGATGCGTTCGTACTGGTGGCTCTTGTTGCGGATGAGGCGCGGCACCCAGTCCAGAGCGCGGATGGAGTCCAGAATCGCGCCGCGGATGCGGGGCACGCAGTACGTTTCAAAGCGTACGCCGACTTCCGGTTCGAACTTGGCGATGGCATCCTGCAGGCCGATGTTGCCCGAGCCCATCAGGTCGCAAACGTCGATGCACTCCGGCAGCTTCGTCTTCAGGCGTTCGGAAATGTAGCGTACCAGCGGCTGGTAATGAACCCAGAGGGCGTTGCGCGCATCTTCGTCGCGCTTCTTGAAGTAGCGGGCCCAGAGCTGGTCTTCGTAATGGCGGCGCGCGGCCTTGGCCTGTGCGCGTTCAATCTGAAGCGGCGTGGCCTGGGCATCGTCGGCCAGGGGCTGCTCGGGCTTGCGGAACATCAAAGGAGCGGAGACGGGAGAGGCGACGCGTCGCCGGACGCGCTTGTCGAGCGCGGTCGTGACGTACTTTTTGTGTTTGGTTTTGCCTTTGGCCTTCGCCAGCGCCTTCGCTTTGACACGCTTCATACACAATCCCCTCAACTTTGGCAGCGCGGCGGGCTGCGGCTTGTTGCAATGCGCACAGGCAGCGGTCGCCCGGAGTGGGCGGGACCGTCAGCGGCGCAATAGAATTTTCTCTGTGTTACAGGAAGAACTACACCTTCTATAAAACGTAAATTACAGTTGTCAACGCTGAAAACGTTTGAGCCTAAAGCATTAAAAAATAACACCTTGTACTGCTTAGCCAAAGATATACCAAAAATATATAGGAGAACGTAAATGACGTTTTGGGTGAGCCTGCTTCAGGCGGCTTCGTAAAAAACTTTTAAAGTGTTATTTTTCTGCCGATTTTCAGCAGAAATCTGTCGCCCTCTGTTGCTTTTTCGTCGAACTTAAGAGGTTCTCCTCCGGCGGCCGGTACACTCATTTCGCGTTGCCCTGACGCAGCGGCGTGAGCCATTGACGCATACGCGGACGGAATCTCTCTTAAGCTTATGCTCGCAGTCTTTGTGGCGCGAACTTTAGTTCGCGAAACGTGCGAATTCACCAAACGTGCGAACTGAAATTCGCACCACGTACACGCTGAGAGGAAAACAATGATGCGGCGTAACGGATTAGTCCTTCTTCTCGCCCTGTTTGCTGTTCCGGTTTTCTGTGCTGACAACGCGAAAATCCGCGTGCTGGTCTGGGACGAACAGCAGCCGGCGCAGAAGAAAGTCTATGCCAAGTTCCTGGGCAACGAGATCGCGCAGCATCTGCAGAAGCAGGAGAACCTCGAGGTGACCTCGGTGCGCCTCGACGACCCCGAACAGGGGCTCGCCAAAGACGTGCTGGACAAAACCGACGTCCTGATCTGGTGGGGACATGTGCGGCACAGGGAACTGGCGTCCGAACGCGCCGCCGACATCGTCGAGCGCATCAAAGCCGGCAAGCTTTCGCTGATTGCGCTCCATTCCGCACACTGGGCCGCGCCTTTTGTGAAGGCCATGGAGCAGCGCTCAATCGATGATGCGCTGGCGAAACTATCAGAAGAAGACCGCAAAAGCGTAAAGGTCAGCGTGATTCCGTTCAAGTTCGCGGCGCCCAAGCGGACCGATCCGCTGACGCCCTCGTCGGAGCTCAAGCAGAACGCGGACGGATCGAAGGTGCTGGAAGTCCGCGTGGCCAGCTGCATTTTCCCTGCATGGCGAGCGGACGGTGCGCCCAGCCACGTGACGACGTTGCTGCCCAATCATCCCATCGCGAAGGGCATTCCTAAAACGTTCGACATTCCGCAGACTGAAATGTACGACGAGCCCTTCCATGTGCCGCCGCCGGATGCGCTCGTCTTCGAAGAGAAGTGGGACAAGGGAGAACGCTTCCGGTCCGGATGCGTCTGGTCTGTGGGCAAGGGTAAAGTGTTCTACTTCCGGCCGGGACACGAAACGTATGGCGTCTACAAGGAAGCGATTCCACTTCAGATTATCGCCAACGCCGTGCAGTGGATGGGCGCGCGCTAAACCGCGCTACTTTGGAATCTGTGCGTCCATGAGCTGGCGTACGTAATGAACGATGCTCCAGAGTTTGCGGTCGCCTTCGCTCTTCTGCGCGGGCAGCGGATTTTCCTGCGGATAAAAATACGGCTTGAAGCTGCGCATGGGGCTGCGGTCATGAAAGCCGGTCAGCAGCGTGCGCGCCAGGTCTGTCTCGCTGCTGCCGCCGAGTGTCAGCGTGCCGCCGCTGCGTGCGAACTTGACTCCAGGAAAGGGTTTGCCGGTGAGTGAATCCTGCAGCGGCACGGTGCCGCCGAGGCCCTCGTTACCGTGGCAATTTGCGCAGAGATTCAGATACATGTTTTTACCGGCGCTCAGCATTTCTGAATCCTTCGGGAGCACCTTCGGAATGTCCACCGGTTCAGGCTGAGTTCCGGAAAAGTTCTTCGACAGCGTCTTAATAAAGTGAACCAACGTCCAGCGTTCGCCCTCGCTCAGACCGCGGTAGCTGTACATCGGCGTGTCCGGCAGGCCTCGCGTCAGGGTGCGAAAAAGATCTTCGTCTCGCGGTACGCTGCCGCCCATCGTTGAGCGAATTTTGATGGATTGCAGCGGCAGCGAAAGATTGGCCGGCAACGCCGAGAGGTCATATTTCTGAAGCAGGGGTCCGTCGCCCTTTCCCTCGGCGCCATGGCAGCCGGCACAGGCTTTCGCAAAAAGCTCGCGGCCCTGCGACAGCACGTCGGCAGCGACTGGGCTCGGGGGGACAATAATTGCATTCCAGGAAATGGAGCCGTCGGGAACATCCCCTTTTATCTCGAGTTCCGGAGCAATTGCGCGCTCGGCGTCGGTGAAAGGAGCTGTGCCCACGCTTGTCTTTTTGCGCGAGAAGAGATAGCTCGCTGCGATCCCGCCAATGGCGAAAACGAATATCGCAATCAGAATGGTTTTTCGCTGTGCTTTGCGTGCGTCATTCACGATCGTTGCGGAAGGCTCCGGAAGCTACTTTGCGATCTCCACCGTGGCGCTGGCTTCGGTGCCCTGGCCCAGGTCGCGAACGATGATTTTCCATGTGCCGGGCGGTTCGCTGAGCGCCAACGGAATCTGCAGTGACAGCACGCCATCCGCGCAGAAGCGTGTGATTGCATGATAACCACGCTCGCTTCCATCGGGAGCGAAAAGCCGGATGGCGAAAAGCGCCGCGTGTCTCTGCGGGGTTTGAATTTCCCCGGTCAGCACTTCGCCCACGCGCGCGTTACGGGGCGCAACAAGTTTCGGCGGCTGCGCCGGCTGGGTGTTCAGCACAAACAGCGATGGCGCAGCGGGATGAATGCGGCCTTCGATTTTCAGGACAGGCGCGGGTCCGCCGACGCCGGTGGCGAGGTTCAGCACCGTTGCCGGCGCGCGGAGCTGCAGCGTGAAGGCTTCGCTCTTTTCGAAAGGCCAATTGCCATCGCTCTCGTTGCCGAGCTCGTGAAGTCGTTCCTGCAAATTGCGGCGCAGCGCCAGCACCCGCGCTGAGCTGCCGGCGCCTCGAAGCTGCAGCCACACGGCTTGCACGCCGAGCGGCATCTGCGACTTTTTCCAATCAATCAGACATTCGCTCAGGCGATCGGCAAACAGCGCCTGCGCAAGAATCTCGCGCACGGCTTTCGCGCGCGGCTCGTCGGGATGCAGGCGCCAGTGCAGGTAATCGGTAAGATCCAGGTTTACATACGCGCCCGCTTTGTTGACGGCCAGTACCGGACTGCGGCGGTATTCCAGCAACGTGCCCTGCGACTGCCCAGTGCGCTTGGGCTTATCTGAAAAAACCGGCGCGAGATGCTCAACATTTTCGCGCGTGATCGCGCCCGCAGCATTGCCAGATATCGTGATCGCCTCGAGCGGATTCATCTTCTGCGGCGAAAGCGGCTCGGCGGAGGTGTCAATTTCAAGCAGCGCGTCCAGCGCCGGCCGCGCGCGCATTTTTCCGTGCTCATCGAAGCGCCCGCAGGCTGCGTCCGCGATCACTTTTCCGCCAGCGGCAGTGAATTCCTTAAGCACTTCGGCTTCGCGGTCGCTGAGCGCGATGGCTTGCGGCAGGACGAGGGTTTTGATGCGCAGCTCCGGTCGCAAGATTTCTTTGCTCTCGATCTGAGCGCTTGAAATAAAGCGCCAGCCCAGGCCGATGTCGTCGAGCAGCTTGCCCCAGCTCTCGCGCAGCTTCAACTGCGGCGACTGGCGCCGCTCGCCGCTGGTATCCGCGCCCCACGCCTCCAGCCATTTGTCTCCGTGCAGGCGATTGGCTTCGAGCAGCCACTGCATTCGGATGCTCGCCGGCGAATAGAGAATGGCGACGCCATCGTGAAGACGTTCACAGTTTGCCAGCAGCGCGCCGGATTCACCATTCAGCGCGTTGAGCGCCGGCCGCAGCGCCTCTGCAAGCGCCGTCGGACGTCCGCTTTCGTCGAGCAGGCTTCGGGCCGATCCGTTTTCGCCAGGGAGATCATCCCAAAGCACCACGCCGCGCGGGCCGCCTTCGAGCGCCAGGCTCCACATCGCACGCGTGGCATCGGCGGCGAGCTCGCCGGGTTTTGCTTCTGGATTTTCCACGAGCGGAATCACAGCGATCGCAGGCTTGCCTGGCGCAAGATCACGCCAGAGCGCCCGAGCGCCGCCGATGTCGTAGCATTCCACCACGTCCAGGCTTCGCGCTAGTTTTGACCAATCCCAACCGCCGAATGCAAACGGACCCATTGCGCCCGTGATGCCGACTTTGGCATTCGGGTCGTAACGGCGGATGTAATCGGCGCCATCCTTGAGAATTTTGCTGAAGCTGTAATCCTGAAACTCGCGGAAGTCCACCCAGGGCGCGGCATTCATCACACCGTCGTTGAGGCGCAGACGCGCATCGTCGGTGCTCATCGGCAGCACGTCTGACCAGGCTTTGAAATCGGTGCCCCACGACGTGTTCAGCGCCTTGAGCGTTCCGTAGACGTCGCGTTCGAGCCAGCGTTGAAATTCCGTGATTGCGGCGGGATGAAAATCGAAGTCCGCTGCCGCCGCCAGCCGGGTGACCGACGGTTCGGACGCCAGCGAATAGAAGAGCGGGGGATCCTTGGCGTACACTTCGGCGTGGCGCTTGAGCTCCTTCGCGAAGAGCTCCGCGAACTGTGGATTGCTCAGTGATGGCACGCGCGATAAGACGGTGTGACTGCCAGGCTCCTGGCTGATGAGTTCGATTGTTTTTCCCCACAGACCGGCTTCGGTGTGATAGCGCGAGAGCAGCTGGCGCGCGATGTTTTCAACGTAAAACGCCGCATGTCCTTTGCGAAGCGCCTCGCGCCGCGCGGGATGAATGCGGTACTGCATTCCGCCGCTGATGCCCAGCTTGCGCAGC
>Ga0196964_10001417_pt1 | contig 12207 bp, 6 predicted proteins | sample S1_10metaG_FD_148615 | JGI IMG/M metagenome (GOLD analysis project Ga0196964, IMG submission 148615) | Soil microbial communities from Anza Borrego desert, Southern California, United States - S1_10 | ecosystem: Environmental > Terrestrial > Soil > Desert | place: USA: California | collected...
ATTTAAAAACCTATTAATGGAGTGCCCGGTGCCACGCGGCCTGAACATTTCCTGCCACATACAGAGAAATGCAGGTACTTTCGAATTTGCCTGGCAATGCGCAGAAATTCACGAGCAAAGGGAAAGTGGCAACATCGGTGATCAAGACTTGGAAATTCGCCAAATTTGTCGTTGAACATACAGGCCCACGCATACCCGCCGCACATGATTTTAAATGTGTTTGAAAGATTCTGGGAAGTGACGAAGCGAACTGGGACTCGCCATTTCTATTTCTAAATCAATAATTGAAGCTCATTGCGGGCAAATCTGAATAAAAAGCATTCAGGGGGCAAGACAATGTTTTTCGTTTTTCGCTGCCGAAGGAATAACGTTTCTGCGCGCGGTAATAGGTGGCAGGCAGGATAAGACGTTGCGGCGCAGCGCGGCCGTATACAATCGCGGTATGCGTGTGCAGCTTATCATTGCCGGGCTCTGCTGCTGCGGTCTTATCTCAGCGGGCGAGGATGTGCCTTCTTCGGTTGCAGCATCCCTCCGGAAGTCTGCCGCCGTACAACAGTGTTTCGAGGTGCTCGGACTGCAGATTGATGGACCCGGATTCGACCGCAACGAACAGTACACGCGCGTCGAATGCCCCTTCGTTCTGAGCACCTTCCGCATGTGGCGCGAGCAACCGCTGCGCGCGATCGATCGCGAACGACACCTGCGCGATTTTCTGATCGGCGCAAAGTTGCGCTCCAGCGAAATTCTCTCGGCTGCGGCAAATCTGCTGGATGCCGATTCGTGCAGATTCTTGATCGACCCGAAGCCTATTGATCTCTTGAAAAAGCACGCCGAGTCCGACGGTGCTCTGCTCAAGAGTCTTGTCCGCCTGCATGAAACCTGCCTGGCGCAGCAGAAAAAGCATCCGTCTCTTTTTGTAAAAAATGTTGAACGCCTGAACGAAAAGAAAGTGCGCGAGAAACTCACCGGTGTGCCGCCGGTAGTGCAGCGCGCCGCAGCATTGATTCTCGCAGCAGTGAACGACGCCGTGCTCTGGCGCGAAGCGGCTTTTCGCAATGCGCCGCCGGAATTGCTGGAGCAGGTGAACGCGCAGCTCCTGCGCGAGGAGGACGACGACAAGCCCGCTGACGATAAGGACGTGGATCCGCGCGGTTACACACTGCCGGCGGATATGCGGGAAGCGATGCGCGAGGCGGACCTTGCCCGGAAGGTCGACTTCAACCGCTGGTATGCCGGGCTCATCGATTTAAGCAGCGCGGTAGACATGGCCGCGGAGTGGCTTGCGAAGGAACCGTCCGCTGAGACATACCGGCTGGAACTCGACACTCCGCTCGGTCGGGTGGTTCTCTGTGGCGGCAGGGAGGATGAGTATCGGGACGGCGCCCATTTGCTGCTGGTGATCGACACGGCGGGTAACGACAGCTATCACACGGGCGCAGCATCATCGGGATTGCAGCATCCTTTCAGCGTGATCATCGATACCGCTGGAAACGACCGTTACACAGCACCGAAGGGCCGTCCGTCTCAGGGCACCGGCGTCTTCGGTTTTGGCATGCTCGTGGATCTGGCGGGCGACGACAGCTACAGCGCTGAGGGCAGCATGGCGCAGGGTGCCGGACTCTTCGGCGCCGGCGTGCTCTGCGATTGGAGCGGCGATGACACATTCTCCTGTGACGGTTTCGGCCAGGGCGCTGGAATGTACGGCGTCGGCATTCTTCTGAAAGGCGGAGGCAATGACAAATACCGGCTCTTTCAGTCGGGTCAGGGATTCGGATGCACCCTTGGCGCAGGTATACTGATCGACCGCGGGGGCAACGACAGCTACGTCGCCGACGACACCACTATTAAATATCCCTCGGCACAAACTAAAGAACATAATGCCAGCTGCGCTCAGGGTGCCGGCTTCGGGCAGCGACGGGATTACATCGACGGCGTCGGCCTCGCGGGCGGTGTGGGAATGCTGCTGGATCTAAACGGCGACGATAGTTACTCAGGCGGCGTTTTCTCGCAGGCAGTTGGCTACCTTTACGGAATTGGAATTCTGGACGATCGCGCCGGTAAGGATTCGTACCGCGGCGTGTGGTATGCGCAGAGCGCAACGGCCCACGACGCTTTCAGCCTGCTGGCTGAGGGCGGCGGCGACGACACCTACAGCAGCGCCATGTACATGCGGCTTGGAGCCGCCCACGATTTTTCGACGTCGATTTTCTTTGAAGAGGGCGGCAATGACAAATACCCCGTGGAGGGCGGCGGTTTCGGTTACGCGCTGCACAACAGTCTGGGGCTCTTTCTGGAACGCGGGGGCGACGATCAGTATACAGGGGCGCTCTCCAGCATGGCCGCTGTCAGCGGCGACAAGCCCGGCAGGTCGCGCGGTGAGAGCCCCACGTGGGCCGCGTTTATTGATTTTGCCGGCGCTGATGTGTATGCCGGAAAACCGGACGGCAACAACAGCACGCATCGGCCAAAAGTTCCGCATGAGTACTTCCGAAGCATCGTTCAGGATGTCGACGAGAAGTAACGCGTACCTGCCCGGACTTTTTCTGGTCACTGGGCGGTGGACGGGATTCTCTTAAAGATTGGCAACCCAGCCAGATAATTGATGAGCTTGTCTGGATCGACAGGTTTGGTGAAGTGAATGTCGAATCCGGCCTCGATGCTTTTCCGGACGTCATCCGCCTGGCCATAACCCGTGAGTGCTATCAGAATGACGCCGTTGCGGCCGGCTTTAGCGCGGATTGAGCGTGCTACGTCCATTCCGCTCATGTCGGGAAGGCCGATATCGCAGATGATCACATCGGGCCTCACCTCGTCGAAAGCTGTTATGCCTTCAGCAGCACTGGCGGCTGTTCGTACGATGTGCCCAGAGAGCTCGAGCATCATCTTTGTCGTTTCAGATACGTCCTCATTGTCTTCAATGACGAGGATTTTCAAGGGTTCAGTGAACTGTATTACTTCGGACTTTCGTTCTGCGGGCGGCACCACGGCATTGGTACGCGCCAGAGTTATCGTAAACTCGGAACCGCCCCCTTTGCCGCCGCTTTTGACTTCAATTTTTCCGTCATGAAGGTCAATAATGCCTTTGGCCAGCGCCAGCCCGAGGCCAAGACCTCCCTTGGATCGATCAAGAGACTTGTCCGCCTGGACGAAGGGTTCAAACATGTGCTGCAGAAAACCCGGCTCTATTCCGATTCCGGTGTCCCTCATCTGGATCAACACTTCAGATTCGTTGCAGATCAGCTCCACATTGATTTCGCCGCCTGACGGAGTGAATTTTGTCGAGTTGTGAATCAGGTTGCTGAAAACCTGAGCCAGCCGCGTTCGATCCGCTATGACATTGCAGCCGCTTTCAGGTCTGGCGAATGTGACGCTAAGTCCTGCTAGTTCGATCGCCGGCCGGTAGTCGTCGATAACGGTCTGGAGCAAATAGGCGAGATTTACCGGTTCAGTCTTCAGCTCCAGCTTTCCTCGGGTGATCCGGGAAATATCCAGCAGGTCATCAATCAGGCGCGACATATGTGAGACCTGCCGCGAGATGATCGTTGCCGCACGGATTACCGGCTCGCTTGAATCTGAAGTTCTAGTAATAATTTCAGCAGCGTTACGAATGGGAGAAAGAGGATTGCGAAGCTCGTGCGCCAGCATGGTGATGAACGCGTCTTTACGCGCGTCCGACTCTTTGAGCGCCTCCTGAGCCTGGCGCAAATCGGTAATATCGGTATTGGTTCCAAACCAGAGCAGGATGCTTCCGCTGTCATCGCGGATCGGCAAGGCTCTTGAAAGAAACCACCTGTACTCCCCGGTGCTGCTCCGGAGCGGAAATGTATCCTCCCACGGCTCTCCGCTATTCCGCGCAGTCTGCCAGTGTGAAAGGACGCGGCCGAGGTGCTCGGCATGAAGGAGTGTCTGCCACCCCGAGGCGTGCATCTGTTCGGGAGTGGATCCGGTGAATTCGTACCAGCGTTTGTTGTACCAGAAGAGTGCGCCGTCGCGGTCCGCCATCCACGCAAGTTGCGAGATATTATCCGCGAGGGTGCGGAAGTACTCTTCACTTTTTCGCAGCTTCTCCTGTGCGTGCACCCTGGCGCTGACATCCTCGGCGCTGATCATGATCCCGCCGATGCTTCCATTCGCCTCGTGCCACGGACGGATCTCCCACTTAATCCATTGTGTCGTTCCATCTTTGCGGACAAACGGATCTTCGTCGGCGCTGAGAACCTCACCAGCCAGGCCACGGCTGTGTGCCTGGCGCCAGTGCTCCGGCAGATTTGGAAACAATTCGTAATGCGATCGGCCCGTTAATTCTTCCGGAAGATCGTAATCGAGCTTCCAGCGGCGGCTCGCGGCCAGATACTTCATGTCCCGGTCAAGCATCGCTATCCCGGCAGGCGCGTGCTCAATGAAGAGCAGCAGACGTTGCTCGCTGACCTGTCGTGCCTTTTCAGCGGTCATACGTTCGGTGATATCAAAGACCGAAGCGACCCAGCCCGTCACTGCTCCGTTTGCGTCCCGCCATGGCGTATACACGACATGAATGTATTTTCTGCCGCCAGCGGACCAGGGAAGTTCGATCTGGTACTCAACACGTTCCCCGTTCAGCACGCGCTCTACGTACGGCCTGATCAACTCATAGGCTTCTGTCCCCATGACCTCCGGGAGCCGCTTGCCGACGATTTGATTGACGTCAAGCCCGGCGATTCGCGCATAAGCTGCATTGACGGAGATGTAGCGAAGATCGCGGCTGTTGCGAACCAGCCCTACAGCAGCGGTATCGAGGATTTGCTGCAATTCCGCGGAGGCAGATTCAAATGCATCCTGAACCTGGCGCCGGTCCATGTCGACCCGGCGAAGTGAAAGCGCGGTTATCCACAACAGGCCAACGAGCAGAATCAACTCGAGGAGAGTTCGCGCCGCCGTGCCAAAAGCTATGTCGTACAGCTCCAGGTACTGCCCCTGCAGACGCAACCAGCCAACGATGATTGAAACAATAATAATGGGAGGGAGGAGGCGCCGGAACATCAACGCCCCGAGGTCGTTACCGGTAAGCGCGTGCGCGATACCCGCGTCAGGTATCAACGCGCAAACTGCAATGGAGAGCGACGCGATTATGCTGGCCGTCTGGAAGGCGATGCCGGTTAAGTGGGGCAACATGTACAGCGGCTCGGCTCGAAAAATGTATCCGATCAACGACAAGGTCGATATGGCCAGTGTAACGAGCGCGAGTATGGCACCAGTACGCCGGCCTTTCTGGCCGCCCGAGGCACCAAGAAGTGCGATGCCGATTAATGTGTAAGATGCAGATGCGGGGGGCCCCATTCGCCCGGGAGCCGCCGTTGCCCCGCTGCCGGCAGCTTCATCAAAAAGCAGTGTGTCGATGCCAAAGTTAACGTTGAATAGATGTTCAAGGAGGGTGAGAAGTCCGATCGCGATTGGCAGGGACGCGCAAAAGCGTGCGAGGCCGCGCTGGCGGAACTGGACTAAACATAAAATAGAAAGTCCCAGCGATGCCGCACAAATTGCAGCGTTCGCCTTCATGGTGACGCCGGCGGAAACCCAATCCTTCAGCCTATCAGATCCGATCACCCATCCGATCAGCGTGACGAGTCCGCCGATAAGCGCGTACCCACCCGCAAGCACTACGACCTGCCTGTTGATGAGCTCGCTGGGGGACTTAACAGGAGGGTCCAAGCGCAATTCCTCTTCGTGACTCTCTTGCGCTTAGCATGAATTTTAAAATAATCAAAGACTTTAACGCGACACTTCAAGCCGGGCCACTACAGCGTGCAAACTGCTCAACGGTTACGCAATCCTCTACAGTCTCGCACGGCATTGTTCCAGGCCGTACGCGGGTTTTTGCCGCGTGCTTCCCAGTGCCGGTATGCAGTATCCACACACTGAAAATCCAGCCCACTCTGGCACGCGCCCAGCGCGTTGTTCCAGGCATTTTCCGGCTTCTCGCCAATTTTCACGAAATGATTATATGCCATGCGCATGCACGAGACGGCAGGTGAATTGACGCTGGGCCAGCCCTGATCAGACGGAGCCTGTTCCGTGGGTGGCGTACGCGGGTAGTTCTCGGCATAAACCGCACTGGTAAAGGACACTCCGACTACCAGCAGGGATAAAATAAGTTTCATAGCGGATGCCTCCTTGAACATCTTGATTGCAAACCTGAGGCCCTGAGAGAGCCGTATCGGAGTTCAACTTTTGCAAAAGCGTACGATGGAATTTCCATGACGGAGATACATACTGGATTGTGCGCAAGGAGATCTCGAATGGCCGATGCGGAAACTAAACCCACGCTGATTCCCACGGGAGAAGCAACAGCCATACTGCCGACCCGCGATAGTTCGGGTAAGCCGATTACCGTAATCGGCACCGAGGCCATCCGGAATGGGCTGGATGCGGCCTGTCTGCAGCAGGCGCTGAACTCGCGCGCCGGTCCGGGAGTGACAGACGTGATTGTTAATCCCGACGCGCATGTCGGTTACGGCGCGCCGGTGGGCTGCGTAATGGTGTCGCCGACACACATTTACCCCGGCCCAGTAGGCGTCGACATAAAATGTTCAATGAGTCTCCTGCAGCTGGATCTGCCGGCCGACGCGGTCGCTGACTCGCGCGTACGCCGCGCATTGATTAACGCCATGACAGAGCGGCTCCCGACAGGTGCGGGGAAGGGGCAGCGATCAGCGAAGAAAGCACGGCGCGTCGATGTTGCCACTGGCAAACGGGCCGTCATTGAGGGTGCATCGGCGGCGGTGTGTCAGTCTCTTGGGATTCCTCCGGAGTGGGCGTCGCGCTGTGAAGACGCGGCGCACACGGGACATGATGAAAGCAGCGACGCGCTCGGCGCGCGCCTTGAGCGCCTGCTTGCGACCAAACCGTTTTCAAACTTTGCGGAAAAGGTCGGCCAGCTGGGTTCGTATGGCGGCGGAAACCATTTCGGCGAGTGCGAAGTGGTTGAGCTCAGTAAGTCGGAGAAAAACGCAGGGATCGCCGATACTTTCGGTTTGAAGCACGGCCATGTCGCCTTCTTATCGCACTGCGGTTCACGCGGCTTTGGTCACAACCTCGCCTCGGGCCAGTTCCGAGCATTGCAGGATAAATTTGAGCGCTGGCATATTCCCCTGCCGGGGAACGACCGCGAGCTGGTCTATGCGCCGCTGGGTTCGCCGGAGGCCGACGCATACATCGATGACATGTCGCTGGGCGCAAATTTCGCAACCGTCAATCACATGCTGATCAATGCGCTGGTACTCGATGCCTTCCGCGAAATTTTTCCAGGTACAAATGGCTGGCTTGTCTATTTCATCAGCCACAACATTGCGCGGCGCGAAGTGGTGAATAATCAAATGACCTGGGTCCATCGCAAGGGCGCGACTCGCGCGTTCCCCGCGGGCCATCATGCGCTGATCGGGACGCCCTTTGAGGAGACCGGACACCCGATTCTGCTGCCGGGCAATCCGCGAGACGGAAGCGTCGTCATGGTGGCGGAAGCGGGCGCCGAAAAGAGCTGCTACAGCGTTAACCACGGAGCCGGCCGGGTGATGGGACGCAAGGCTGCGAACAGGGCGCTGGATCAGAAGAAGATCGATGCTGAGTTTGCTGCGTGCGACATTCTGACCAACTGCCGCGAATACCCCAAAGACGAGGCGCCTGCTGCGTACAAGGACTTTCACGAGGTGCTGCGCAGCGTTGAGACTGCCGGCCTGGCGCGCACCGTGGCGAAGCTGAAAGCCCGCTTCGTGATTAAGGACGGTTCACAGGCGGATGACTAAACGGCGCGCAAGGCTGAAAGTCTTTTCTTTAACAATGACGAAGAAAGGTTTATATATGGAAGAGGCTTCTTTGAGAGAGGGTTGATTCCCTTGGCATCACGCGTCATTCTTCCCAAGCTCCCCATCTCCGCGGACATTACGCTTTTCGATGGTGAGAAAGTGCGGGGTGAATTCTTCGTTTCACCCTCTTCGCCGCATCACGAGGGTCCTGAAACATTGCTGGACCTGATGAATGACAACACGCGCACCTTTGTGCCTTTCCAGACCGAAGGCGGAATGATGCTGCTCAACCGTGCGGCAGTGCGAAACATTATCTTTGAGTCCTCGCACCTGATGTCCATTTTCACCAGCCCGGACAACGACAATATTTATGGCCTGACTGTTTACGTGCGAACCGAGCACAAAGAGTCGGAATTGCAGGGATTCTGCTATACCGGAGACCTCCGTCCGGAGGCCCGCCGCCCGGTAGACCTGCTTAACTCCCCGGACATGTTCCTGCTCATTTACTGCAATGAGCGACTGGTCATGTTCAACAAAAACGCGATCAGTCACGCCACGGTGTAAACCCTTCACTCCAGATCGAGTTTACGCAGCCGGTTCAGGTTGCTGCAGTGGCAAGCTGGTCCTTGCCGTTGCGCTTGGCATTGTAGAGCGCCAGGTCGGCGCGGTTGAGCAGCATGTCGATGTTGCGGTCTTCGCGGCGCACGGCTGCGATGCCCACGCTGACTGTGATGCAGAGCTTCTGCCCATTCACGTGCAGCGGCGATTTGCGGACGTTCTGCAGGAGTTTTTCGGCCGCGAACACGGCTCCATCCATGTTCGTTTCCGGCAGCAGAATCACGAATTCCTCGCCGCCGTACCGGCCAATGATGTCCACGGCGCGCAGCGCCTCGGACATCCGCGCGGCGATGTAACGCAGCGCCTGGTCTCCAGCCAGATGACCGTGCTTGTCATTGATCGACTTGAAATTGTCGGCATCAACGACCAGCAGCGAGAACACCTTGCCGTAACGCTGCCAGCGTGCCCACTCATTGTCTGCAAGTTCCAGGATCATGCGGCGATTGAGCAGGCCGGTCAGCGCATCCTCGCGCGCCAGCTTGTTGAGCTGCTCATTTGCATTAGCGAGCTGGCGTTCCATTTTCTTGAGATCGGTGATGTCTTTGGAGACGCCCACGACGCCCATGATTTTGCTGTCACGTCCGTAAAAGGGGACTTTGCTTGTCAGCGTCCAGCGTTCCGGCGAGCCGTCGGTGTATTGCTTTTCGACCTTGCCGACGATTCTGCGTCCTGCCAGTACTTCGCGCTCGTCAATGTAGAACTCCTGTGCGCGGTCGGCCGGGTAGAAATCAAAATCGGTCTTCCCCGCCGCTTCACTGGGATGAGAAAGTCCGATGTGGTAAGCCTGGTACGTGTTGATGCGGATGTATCGTGATTGCGCGTCCTTGAAGTAAATATTGTCGGGAACATTGTCCATCAGCGCCTGGAGCAGATCGCGCTCCTTCGCCAGTTCCTCTTCGGCCTGCTTGAGATCCGAGACGTCTTCCTTGATCACCAGCACTGCTTTAACGCCGTCGGCGAGGGTCAGCGGAAGTTTCTTTGTCCTGTACCAGGCCACGCGCCCGTTGGCCCGCGTCGCACGCGCCAGATGAAGCTTGGGTTTTCCAGTTTTGATGATGTCCTGATCGTCTTCAAGCCAGACAGCCATCTCCTGAGCATTGCAGCCCGATTCCAGATGAATCTGCTCATGGTTGCGCCCGCTGACGCGATCCAGCGTCGTGTCATAGAACTCCGCCAGCGCCGCATTGGCCAGAATGATGCATCCACGGCCGTCCCGGACCAGAATAATGTTGGGATTGGTATCGAGAACCTGGCGCAGCAGGTACTCGCTGGCCCTCAACGCTTCCTGAACGCGGTAGCGTTCGGTGACATCAAGCGCGAGCCCTACCGTGCCCTTGATCACACCGTTGCTGTCCCGCAGCGGCTCGATATGATTCTGGAAGATGTGATCGGCCCACTTCATTTCGAAACCCACCGATTCGCCGTTGAGTGCGCGTCGGTGCATCGCCAGGCCGGTGAATCCCGGGTCTGAGGTTTTGAAGAAGTCCTGCAACTTCACACCTACAACTTCATTCGGCTTAAGTCCCAGCCCGGAAAGTCCGGCGCCCAGCGACGAAGTGAACCGCAGATTCTCGTCCGTGGACCAGAGAATGGCCGGCATCTGCTCCACCAGCAGCCGCAGGCGTGCTTCGCTTTCGTGCAGCGCCGTGAGAGCCGCTTTCTGCTCGGTCACATCAAAGATGACGCCCACGAGAGTGAACCGTCCATCACCCAGCGGCGTAATCTCGGTGCTTTCGGCCATGACGCGCAGCGATCCATCGACGCCGCGCACTCGGAACTCCTGCTGGTAGTTCTTCAGGCCATTTCTGAGGGCATGGCCTGAAACACGGTCCATCCGTTCCATGTCTTCACGGAGGATGTGCTTGCGCCAGAGATCCAGTTCCTGCGCTCCGGCGACATCCAGCCCCAGCCAGCGCCGGAGCGGTTCGGCCGAGAGCATCTTCAGATCCCAGCTGTACGTGCCGTCATCGCGCGTCTTGACCTGGGCCGACCACAGGATGCACTCGGCGCGATCGATGACTTCGTGCAGCAGGTCCTCGGCACGCTTGCGCGCCGTAATATCGCGGCTGACACCCACCAGACCGATCGCGCGGCCAGCCTTATCGAAGAGCGGCACCTTCGTCACTGATAACCAGATCTGGCCTTTGGGGCCGTTCATAGCAACCAGTTTGTCGATCACCGGCTTGCCGGTGCCGAGAATCGCCCTTTCTTCTTCGCGGGAGGCTTCGGCAACATCCTTGGGAAAGAGATCAAACTCGGATTTGCCGACAAGGCTTTCTGGATCGCTCGCCATGGCGCGGTTGACACGCAGAAAGCGGCCGTCGCTGTCCTTGAAATAGATCCGGTCGGGAACATTATCCATCAACGCCCGAAGCAGGTCCCGTTCATGCTCCAGGGCTTCTTCGGTGTGCTTGCGATCGGTAATATCGCGGCTGATCCCGACCAGACCGACTACGTTGCCGGAGGCATCGTAGACTGGCGCCTTGGTCGTGGACATCCAGGTCATTTGTCCGTTCACGGTTCCGGATTCGATCCGGTCCACGAGCGTCTTGCCACTGGCCATCACGCTCTCGTCATCGGCTCTGAACGCAGCGGCATCGCTTTCGGGAAAGAAGGCGCGATCGTCTTTGCCAACAATGTCTTTTTCCGATTTTGCGCCGAGCGTCCGCGTCACGCCTTTGCTGACACGCACAAACCTGCTTTGCAGGTCCTTAAAATAAATCTGATCGGGAATGTTCTCCATCAGTGCGCCGATGAGGTCGCGATCGCGGCTGAGGGTTTGAATTGTGTGGTCGAGTTCTGCTTGTTTCGCGAGGCTTTCTGAAACCTGCTTTTCAAGCACGGCATTTTTGCCTCTTAATTCCTGCAGTTTTGCGCGAACACGAACGAGTGCCGTTATGGCTACCACCAACGCCGCTAATAAAATATAACAAAGGGCATCCATATAGCAGAGCGTTGCCTCATGCCGCGAGACGCGACATATTCCGTTTTTGCGCCTTTGATTATCCGACTATCCTGAAGAGCCTGTCAAAAGCGAAAAGTGGGCCGAAAGTTGATCTGTTCGAAATTAAATGCACAATGTGCTCTTTGCTGCTTTAAACTATTTAAGCTCATCATCTTAGAGCTTACAGTAAAGTTGATACATTGGCATGTATTAATGCATGTGTGTAGTCGCAAAAACTGTAAGTGGATCGCGTATACTGACGCAGAACGAGTTTACATAGAGTCGCGCAATCCTAGGAAAATGGGCCGCTCTTATACCTGTTTGGAAGTTTGGAGACCGAAATTTCGCGTACTATCCCTGTATTCTTCCAAAGAATGGCCGGCGCTTTGTCGTGAGGTTTCGAAAGCTGTCTTAAGGAGCCTCTATGCAGACCGTTTCCCGTTTTGCTTGCGACGCGATGTTAGGCGGGCTCGCACGCTGGCTTCGTGCAGCGGGGTACGACGCGACTTGGCAGCACGGCATTGCTGACTGGGACTTGATCCGGCACGCACGTGAAGACTCGCGTGCGCTGCTCAGCTGTGACCGAGGAATCTTCCAGATCGGGACGGTAAGGGATGGATTGGTAAAGAGTCTGAGGATCCCCAATGGCCTGAGCACGCAGCAGCAGCTTACATTGGTTTTGCAGGCGTTCAACCTGTCCTTGTCTCAACCACGCTGCATGCTTTGCGGGGGTGAATTGCGACAAATACCGCGTGAGCAGGCTGTCGGCGAAGTGCCGAAGCGTACGCTCCAATGGCTCACCGAGTTTTTCCGCTGCACGCGTTGTGCGCGCGTGTTCTGGAAAGGGACGCACTGGAACCGGATTCA
>Ga0196964_10001418_pt1 | contig 12203 bp, 12 predicted proteins | sample S1_10metaG_FD_148615 | JGI IMG/M metagenome (GOLD analysis project Ga0196964, IMG submission 148615) | Soil microbial communities from Anza Borrego desert, Southern California, United States - S1_10 | ecosystem: Environmental > Terrestrial > Soil > Desert | place: USA: California | collected...
TGACCTATTAGGTTGACTAAGCAGGACGCACAACCCGAACAAGTTTGCCATAGCATTGGTTCTTCAGCAGAAATCGCCTGATGAGCCAGTTGTGAAAGTCTGGCAAAGTTTTGATCGTCAGAACAGATTACCATTCCCGCATGGTCAGGTTGCGATCGATGTAATTTCACGAAATCACGACGGTTTTGCGTTAGGACGGCGCGATTGTCGGCAATTGCAAAGGCGAAAACTTCAGGATCGGAAGAGCCTGCCTAACCTGCTTCCTGAACTGTCAGAACGTCGTGACCGAGATGGCGGAGGTATTTTACGACAGGTCGTGGAAATTGTTCATCAGCATACAGCCTTGCCATCCTTATACGTCTTCCTGCATAGCGGCTTCTTGTTCCCGCAGAGCAGTATCAATTTCTTCGGGATGGGCATCCGCATAAGCCCAGACGTTGACTAAATCGGCGGCAGCAAGGTGGGGATAGGCTTCTAGAAGTTCCGCATCGGTTGCGCCCTGCTGACGCAGACTGACGAACAGCCAAACGGGGAGGCGTGTCTTAGCAATGCAAGCATCTCCACCCATAACACCCGATGTTTTGGTGATACCCTGGGAACGACTGCTCAAGGTTTGGGTCAGGATTTGAATAGCATCGGCTCTTTCCCTTGGAGTAAGGGCTTGGAGTTGGTTTTCTAGCTCTTGCAGGGTCATGATGGTTCTGGGAAAAGCTTTGCCATTATTCTACTCAACGCATCCAGTTATCTACTCTTAGGCTTTTCAACTAACCAAGATATGCCTTGGTTTATTACTGTTGATTCATCTGACCACTTGAGATACTTTGACAGAAATCTTTGGAGCTTCTAAATAAGGCAGAAAGCGCTACTTTTTCTTCGTCACTCAGAGTCTTTGAAGTATCTAATATTTGCTGGTTATCAACTGGACAAAAAATGCCGATCGCTTTACCTATAATTAATTCACGAGGCAGAAATCCCCAATAATGACTATCATAAGAGTTATTGCGGTTATCTCCTAACATGAAGTACTGATTCGCAGGTACAACAACAGGTCCAAACTCATACTGGGCGGGTTCCTCAATGTAAGTTTCCTTTAGCGGTTTGCCGTTGATATAAACAAGACCATTTTTTACTTGCAGCGTTTCTCCGGGCAAACCAATGATGCGTTTTAAGAAAGGCTCTGTAAAGTTTTGTTTCTTAAGTACTTCCGTAGGCTGAAAAACAACGATATCACCACGTTGGGGAGGCTGAGAACTATATGCTGTTTTCTTAATTACAACGCGAGCGTTAATTTTTATGGTCGGCAGCATAGAGCCTGCTGGTATATAGCGGGTTTCAATAATTTCCTTGCATCTTTGTAATGATTTTGCGCGTTCTACTGAGATATTTTCGAGATTGCTGGCATCTTCTTGACGGAATGCTTCCAAAGTCAGTTGCATGAAGTTAATACATTCAGTAACAGTAGGCAACGGAGCGTTCGGATCGGGCAATAGAACCTGTTGTCCTAAGCTTTACTTCAAGTGCTATACAACCGATTCTGAGACGAGCGCTAGCATAACGATCGTGTAGCGTTTAAATAGCAGGTATCGCCCTAACCTAAAAACAACTTGTAAGCCGGATTTTGGCTTTCATCCCAATAGCGATAGCCTAGTGTATCGAGAAATGCCTGCCACTCTTCCATCTCATGAGGGGGAACTTGCATCCCTACAACAATTCGCCCATAGTCTGCGCCATTGTTGCGGTAGTGGAACATACTGATATTCCAGTTGGGACTCATGGAACCGACAAACTTCATCAATGCACCGGGACGTTCAGGAAACTCGAAACGGTAAAGCAATTCGTGGTGAGCCAGGGGAGAACGTCCGCCAACCATATGGCGTAAGTGCAATTTGGTTAGTTCGTCGTCAGTTAAGTCAAAAGCTTTGAACCCGCAAGCTGCAAAACTTTCTGCCATTTTTGCAGCGTCGGCACGGTTTTGAATTTGCACGCCTACAAAGATATGCGCTTCTTTTTCATCGGCAATGCGATAGCTAAACTCGGTAAGATTGCGTCTGCCAAGGCATTCGCAAAACTTGCGGAGGCTTCCTGGTTCTTCGGGAATTGTGACAGCATAAATGGCTTCGCGACGTTCGCCAAACTCGGCTCGTTCTGCCACAAAACGGAGGCGATCGAAGTTCATATTAGCACCGCAGGCAACGGCGATCAGCGTTTGTGCTTCGATTTGCTCCCGTTCGACGTAGGCTTTGGCACCTGCGATCGCGAGGGCACCTGCTGGTTCTAGAATCGATCGCGTATCCTCAAACACGTCTTTAATCGCCGCACAGGTGTCATCCGTACCCACCAGAATAATGTCATCCACATATTGCTGACACAACCGGAAGGTTTCTTCTCCCACTTCTCGCACTGCAACCCCATCGGCAAATAAGCCTACTTGGGGCAAGCGCACGCGATGTCCGGCTTTCAACGATTGATACATAGCATCGGCATCAACTGGTTCAACGCCAATAATCTTGATGTCGGGACGCAAGCGTTTTACGTAGGCGGCAATCCCAGAAATCAATCCGCCGCCCCCAATCGCTACAAAAATAGCATGGATGGGTTGCTGGCATTGTCGCAAAATTTCCATGCCGATCGTTCCCTGTCCGGCAATCACATGAGGATCGTCAAAGGGATGAATAAATGTTAAGCCTTTTTCCGCTTCTAGTTGTCGCGCAAAGGCATAGGCATCATCGTAGGTATCCCCATGCAATACCACCTCGCCCCCACGCGCTTTAACTGCATCTACCTTCACTAAAGGGGTGGTGACAGGCATAACAATAATAGCTTTCGTACCCAGGCGGCTGGCACCAAGGGCAACTCCTTGGGCATGGTTTCCAGCAGATGCGGCAATTACACCCTGCGCCAGCATATCCGGCGACAAGTTCGCCATCTTGTTATAAGCACCCCGCAGCTTGAAGGAAAAGACGGACTGCATATCTTCCCGCTTCAGAAGGAGTTTATTATTTAGCCGTGCGGATAAATTTGGGGCGTATTCCAGGGGCGATTCCTGGGCAACATCGTACACACGCGCAGTCAGGATTTGTACCAGGTAGTCGCAATACATTGGGTCAAGGGGTGGGCAAATGCCGGATATGAGGACAATTTTACCCCATTGGCTTTACCATAATTACAATACAGACAGCCTTAAACCGCGAAAGCACGGAATAAATATGTAGAACATTACGATCTGGGTATGGAGTTTGAATGGGATGAAACTAAGGCAGCGATAAACTGCAAGAAGCATGGTGTGAGCTTTGAAGAAGCAAAGACAGTTTTCGACAATCCGCTCACTCTCGGAACAATCAATTGCTGCTAGTCAGCTATACTGAACGTCCCAATGCAATCCGTATCATTAGTGCCCGTCTCGCCACTCGCAGGAAACGTGAAGATTATGAACAAAACGCCTTGCGATCAACCTTCAAACTCTGAAGATGAGCTTTTGCCAGAGTACCAGTTTGATTATAAAAAGGCAAAGCCTAACCGCTTTACAAATCGCAGTGGAAAGCAAAAGCTGACTGTCGTTGTTTTGGATGAGGATGTTGCCGAGGTTTTCTCAACACCGCAAGCAGTAAACAAGGTGCTTCGGGCACTTATTGAAGCAATGCCTCAATCAAGTAGTGGTGAGACAGTATAACTGTAGTGCGATCGAGTGCGATCGCCCATCGGCGTAGGTTGGGTTGACGCAGGAAGCCTAACACTCAACATTTTTATTATTGGGTTCTAGGTTGGTGAGTAAATTATGGGCGGCTATGTTTGGCAATGGTGGGAGATTGCAGAGTTACAAAAGCTGAGAGAAGGCGTATCTTTTGAGGAAGTGGCTAAAGCTCTGTCTCATAGAACAAAGAAATCTGTACATTTGAAGGCTTTCAAAATGGGTTACCTTCCCGAAAGGCATATATGGACAGACTGGGAAGACCGAGCTATCAGGGAGAACTTTCCTGCTAAAACAGCTAGAGAAATAGCATGTATGCTCGATAGTCGCTCCAAGCATTCAGTGCAGCAGAGAATTCGGCAGCTCGGTATACAAGGCGAACAATGGGCTTGCATTCACTCTGCCAACCGTCATTTTTTTGCAGAACCTAATATCCTTAATTCATACTGGGCTGGGTTTATAGCTGCTGACGGCTGTATTGCTGAGCATAAAAACTGTGTTACGAAAAATTTAATAATTTCCATCACAGCAGGAGATCGTTATCTATTAGAGCGCTTTGCTATTGATACTGGATTTACTGGTAGCGTAAGGGAAGAAAAAGCAAAGGAATCCTTTATTAATGGCAAAAGACTTAATGCAAAGCCTACAGTTTCAATTTCAATTAGCTGCGCTCAAGAGTGGTTTTCTGATTTAGAGAAAAACTTCAAAATTACTCCACGAAAAAGTCTGACCTTACAGCCTCCACATCACCTTAATAAAGAATGTTCGCTTGCCTATATTAAAGGTTTTTTCGACGGTGATGGCTGCGCTCACTTCAGAAAAACCGGATATTTAAATATGGTTTTCTATGGTACGATGGAGTGCTTAACATGGATTAAATCAATTTGCGATGAAGTTGCTCCTCACTATACCGATGAGTGGAGGACTCGACAACGGAAGACTGCGGAAGTGTCTCAAAAGGAAAAGATATTTAACTATTGTATAGGAGAATATCGAGCTGAAAATCTCGCACGAGAAATTCTTAATCTAGATATTCCTGAAATGCCTCGCAAGTGGGATAAAATCCGAGAACACCTAAAAAAGAAAGCTAAAGAGTTTGAACAATTACGTCAAGACACTCAGGTATATATCTTTGATTCCTCAAAAGTTTATCTAGGACGCCTTTGTAGGAGAGGGCATGACTATCAAAGTACTGGGAAGTCACTGAGACGAGTAGGACATGGCAGTTGCATTAGATGCCATCAAATGACTGCTGGTGTCAAAGAACCGTTAGTACCGATTAAGTTTTGGATAGAGCAAACTTTAAGCATACGCCCAAATATTGATACTACCAAGTTTTATTTAGGGGCGCTTTGTAACAAAGGGCATGACTTTGAGAATACGGAACATAGTCTTAGAAGAATATCTAATAGAATATGTCTTCAATGCGAAGAAGCTAATAGAAAAGCTAGAGATGCTCAACGATTGATGCAACCAGGAAAACCCAATTTTGAACAAAGCTTACAGTCAAAGATTGAATATACAAAAGTGCTGACTCCAGAAGTAGACACCTATCAGTTCTATCTTGCTACTTTATGCAAGCAAAAACACGAATATAAATCTACAGGTAAAAGCTTGCGAAGGATAATTGGAGGAGATTGCGTTGAGTGTAAAGGGCAGCGACACCTCGTAAAAGTCCAAAAATTTTTGGATGACTACAAAGCTGGAAAATTTCATATAGAAGTTGATCTGGAAAAATATTGGCTAGGAGAATTGTGTAAAGCAAAACATAATTATAAAGGTACAGGATTAAGTTTAAGAGATCAAAAGTTTAACTACTGTGTTGAATGTAGGAAAAAAATTTAAATATAGAAACCACTACTCTTTCAGGATAACTTCCTCTGTTTTAGAATTTGCCGAATAAAGCAGCAGCTATAGATTTAAATTAGGATGAGGGGCAGGAGGATTTGTTATGCCAACCACCATCCAAGAAATTTATACCCAGGTTATTCGCACTTTGTCACCAACAGAGCGGTTACGCTTAGCAACACTGATTCTCAATGATCTAGTACAGCACAAGGCTGATGTTGTTGATCAAAGTGATACATGGACAGAGCAAGATCAACTCGATATAGTTGCCTTTTCCTTACAATATGCTGCAACAGGCGATCCTGAGAGCGAGGAGTTAGCTGAGTGAACTTTCATCCAGGTGATGTTGTCACTGTTGATTTTCCTGGTGTCACAGGTGTTAAACGTCGTCCTGCTGTCGTGTTGTCCTCAGCAATCTATCATGCAAATCGCCCTGATGTAATAGTCGGGCTAATTACGACTCAGACAACTGCGTTAGGCATAACCGATTACGTGCTTCAGGATTGGCAAGCAGCAGGTTTAAGGGTTGCGTCTGTTTTTCGGAGTTTCATTGTGACGTTGCCTCCTTCTGCCAACTTGGTTTGTATTGGGCAGTTATCAGAGCGTGATTGGCAAGGTGTTCGGGATTGTGTCAAGGTGGCTCTTGCAGAATTGGACAATTCAGAACCCTCATCAGAGCCAGAGTCATGAGTTTTACTGTCTTAATTCGTTCCAACATCAGAAAATGATCTACACGTCGCCTAAGCTACTGACCTTTGAAGCATTCATTGAGCAATACGGCGACAACCCGCGCTACGAACTCATTGATGGAGAATTAAGAGACATGGAACCGACGGGGCCTCATGAAGCCGTTGCCGGAAGCCTAGCGGGTAGAATATACGCTGAAATTCTACGATTAAATTTAAACTGGTTAATCCCTAAAAATTGTTTGATTAAGCCTCCCGTGGCTGAAGCAACAGTGCGATCGCCCATCGGCGTAGGTTGGGTTGACGCAGGAAACCCAACCCCCTATTATTCGCTACCAACACAACCATCTAATTCAATCGGACTATCTGCACCCCAATCTGTTGTATAAGCACCGTCGCGCACATAGCGATGAAAACTGGAATATATCCAATCTTTGGGCGCTGCGACTAATCCATGCTTTACCGGATTGTAATGAATGTAGTCCAGATGTTGGATGAAATCCCTTTCCTCTCGAATTTGATGCTCCCAGAAGCGACGTTGCCAGATGGCTTGCTCCCCTTTGCTTAAACGCGATGCCGAGAGATCTTGTTTGTACTGTTCAGGACAACGGCGGCTAAATTCGCTCTTGATGAGTCGCCAACGAGTGGAAAAGTTGGCATCGTTTTCAGGGAGTGTCCAAATACAGTGGAGATGATCGGGTAAAACAACGATCGCATCAATCGTGAATGGCAATTTGGACTTAACTGTGCGAAAAGCCGTGCGGAGTAAATCAACTGTTTTCGATTCGGCAAATACCACTTGGCGTTGGTAGGTGACAACTGTGAAAAAATAGGTGGCTCCAGGGGTTTTTGCACGGCGGTATTGCATCAGTTGACCTACCAGTTTTTTAAGTATGTGCTATAGGGATATAGCTAACAGGTGTGTTGGGTTTCCTTGCGTCAACCCAACCTACAACGTCTAGTCGGGCAATGCAAATCCTGTTAGAGGATCGCGGATATAAAGCCCTAGAACCAACGAGTTCATCACCGTATCCCATACTGGAGTCAGGCGATCGGCATCGTCTACCCAGTAGTCAAACGTAATCAGACACTGAACTCCAGAACCTAGCCCAATACAAATGCGGGAATAAGCTTCGCGGTGTTCTTGAGGGTCGATAAATTTAAACTGAGTCCAAACGATGCGGGCAGTTTGGCGCTTGAGTTGAATAATCTCTCCTTGTTCGATCGCATCCCGCGTATCGTCTCGCACCACCTTCTTTAATAGCGGCACCAGCGGAAACTCTGCCCAGTTGCCAGGGGGCAGTAAATTAAAGGAAGCTTCTAAGCGAGCATCATCGTTCGGTGGTTTTTTGTCTAGAAAGCGGAACGACTTCTCATCCGGTTCAAAATGCCAATCGTGGGGGACATCAAAGCGCAAGGCTCCTCGCCCTGCCACGAATATCCGATTTCCTGGTTCTGATTTCCAGTTGTGGTCTTCTTTTAACTCAAGCGTTTCCTTAATCCATTGGAGATTGTGCTTTTTGCGCTTAGACATAGCCACTCCATGTTTTGACCTTCTTCTTATTTTGCCGTGGAATAGCCTCATGATTGCAAAGCAGATCGCCTAAATCCCCATTTAAAATTTTTACTTCTCGGTACGGCTTTTGTAAGATATTAAGTGTATTAAACCCTACCATTTTACCTATAGTGTTCAAAGTATCCCTGTTTAAAAGCTGCGCTCTGGTTAGTATCGCGCTTGTCGCCAGTGTTGATGCTGTATCAGCCGCACCTGCTACTCCAGCACAGGCGGCTGCCTATGCCAAGCCGATTTTCGCAGCGGGCTTTAATAAAACGGGTTTAGGCCCGCGCACCCAACCCAATGAGGTTTTAGTATCATGCCAACGAGTTCGTAACACAGTCAATACTTTCACTTGCCGTGGTAAACGAAAAGATAATTATTGTAATGGCATTACAACAGTTTATAAGACAAGCCGAGGCGTTTATAAACACAAGAATGACAACATTGGTTGTCGTGCTAGCTAATAATTTTAAAAATGTTAATCTGAAATTAAGAGGCGAATTATTGCCCAAAAGCTAGCAGGGAACTGTTTGAATTGAAAATGCAGAATTCAAGTGAGGGCGATCGCCCTCACCCTCCCTCAGTTTTAATGCCTGGACTTCGATCTAATCGGATCGCTTGAGCCATTGCCGCCTTTTCTTGCGCTCTTAACACATAGGGTTGCAATTCTTCCTGGTTATAGCCAGTGAGGATACTTAAGCCTTCTAGATTCATCCCCCGCATCAGCATTTCAACACACCACGTTTGTTGTGCTTGTTCAATTGCAGGAGGATGCCCTAACGGTGTGACGATCGCACCTACAATTTCCTGCCAGCGCCTACCTACCTCAACCTCAGACATCGCTTGCCCAGCGTCGTTGATAAATAGTGCTGGTCGATCGTCCTTGCGAGTCTTCAGCCATTGGGTGAGAGGATTTTTCGTGTAAGACCCATAGCGATATCCCATAATCCATTGATTTAGAGGAACTTGGCGAATCGCTCCCTGTAGCACTTGCAGCAGATGTTGGTGATTATCATAAATAGAATGCGATCGCTCCATACTCGCGATTTCCTGTGGTCTGAGTCCAGCACCAAACAGCACATATGCCAAAGCATAGTCTTGCGAACCCGATTTCCGAGCCTTTTGCAGAATTGCCCGCACCAAGGGAGCAGGTAAATCTCTAACCTCTCCCCCCAGCCCCTTTATGCTGGACTCTACCCTTACTAAACTGCTAGTTTGTTCTGCTGATGTAGCCTCAATATGTCCAGTCGGGAGAAACAACTCTACTAAATCGGCAATAAATGTCTCCCTATCCGGCCAAAATTCATGAAATTTAGTCGTAAATTCAATCGTGGCATAGCCTAGCAGCAATGTATTCAACAAACTTGCCACCTTCTGTGTTGAGAGTCGCGAAGGCAAAGTAGCCTCTGGGTTGGAGGATTGCTCCCGATCCTGGGAAATGGCTGTGGTCAGATATTGAATCGTGTAGCGATGTATCTGGGTGAGTCCTCGGCCGATCGCTTGCTGGTTTTCGATCGGATATTGTCCCGCTTCTCCCACGAGCGATCGCACAAATTCTGGAATTTTCTCTAGCGCTTGCAGATAACCATCCGCGTAGGCTCGTAATGCTTGAGCCAAGTCGCGAATTTGAGTTGCTTGCTCTCCCAAGTTTTCCCCAAGTTGCGTAAACACCTCTGCCTCCTCAAGCACAGCTAGAAGCAAGCCATGCTTGCTCCCAAACTGACGGAATAACGTCACTTCGTTCACGTCAGCCAATTCAGCAATCTGCCGAGTTGTTGTCTCAGTCACACCCTGAGCTGCAAACAGTTCAAGTGCTGCTTGCACCAGACGCTGCCGAGTAGATTTGCGTTGAGCAGGCATAAAATTTATATGCAAGTGATACTTGCAGTCTAAAAGAAAATTTGTTACATTGAAGATGTAAGCAAGACTTGCATTTTTGGCTCTACTGTAATGTAGCGATCGAGCAAAGCCCAAAAGCTTAAAAGTGGGGAAGCACCAGCTAGACCCGAATCAGGCAGTACGACAGGATGCAAGGCTCTGAAAAAAGAAGGTTTATGACGACAAATTTGATGAAAACTGGACAAATGTCCTCAGAGTCGCTGAAACTGAGTTGGACTAATGTCGCCTTTTTCGGGACGGTTCATGCTCTGGCACTGCTGGCTCCTTGGTTCTTTTCCTGGTCTGCCTTGGGCGTAATGATTTTCCTCCATTGGCTTTTTGGCAGCATCGGTATTTGCTTGGGATATCATCGCTTGCTGACTCACCGGAGTCTACAGGTGCCGAAGTGGTTAGAGTACATTCTCGCGACCATTGGAGCGCTAGCCATTCAGGGAGGCCCGCTGTTTTGGGTTTCTGGACATCGCCAGCATCACTTGCATACCGAGGATGCAGATAAAGATCCCTATGCTGCTAGTCGTGGCTTCTGGTGGAGCCATATGCTGTGGATCATGTATCCTCGCGCTGAGTTCTTTGACCGCGAAACGTATAAGAAGTATGCTCCCGATGTGGCGAAAGATCCCTATTACAATTGGCTCGATCGCTATTTCTTAACCCTGCAAATTCCAGTTGCCGTGCTGCTGTATGCTTTGGGAGGATGGTCTTTCGTGATTTACGGAACCTTCCTGCGAGCGGTGATTTTGTGGCATAGCACCTGGTTGATTAATTCTGCCAGTCATATGAGAGGCGATCGCCGCTTTGAAGTCGAAGACGGCTCCCGCAACCTCTGGTGGGCAGCGCTTCTGACATATGGTGAAGGCTGGCACAATAACCACCATGCTTATCCTAATGTGGCGAAAGGCGGTTGGAAATGGTGGGAATTGGATATGACTTGGTGGGCGATCAAAGTATTGGAAACGGTTGGACTCGCTAAGCGCGTTGTTCTTCCTCCAGTAGAGGTTATGGCTGATATCTAAACCTCTTAGTTTTCATGAGGGTTATCTTTTCCAAATGGCGGGCACTAGCCCGCTTTTTTTTTCGATAAAGAAGTCAGGAGTCAGGAGTCAACAAGATAGTGGCGGGTTTGAATCCGCTACTAATTGATTCTGACTTCTGAATTCTTCTTAAAGACGTGCTAAATAAAAAAAGCCTGCATCACCAGGCTTAAAGAGTTTTTCTGCCAAATTTCGTATACTCCTGCTGAGATTATGTAGCGCCAGATGATTATATGGGGCTAAGGGATGATCCTTCTAAACACAGGAGGAGCAGAATGCAGCCTAAAAGTATTGGGTGCTTTCAAACTGTTATTTATGCCTATAAAAACCAGTATGCAGGCGCTATGTATACGATCGCGTATACGTAAATGTATAACTTAATGTATAAGTTGTATAACTTCTGCGAACTTACCTGCGTTTTATCGTAGATTGCAAAGCTAATAACGCTGTGCCATATGCTGCGGCTGTGTGATCTGGCGTCACGATCGGGACTTGAAGATGACGATCGCGAATAGCTGTCCAAGTTGGATTTTTAGCACCACCCCCAGCGGTATAAACACGAGTCAGTGGAGTAGCGCCGAGTTGTTGCAACCGCTGATAGCCTAGCGCCTCAATTCGGGCGATGCTTTCGAGTAACCCATGCAAAAATTCCACGCGGTTTGCTGGGCGTGGTTCCAGCCGTGGTGGTAGATTTGGATCGTTAATCGGGAAGCGATCGCCCTGTTTTAACAACGGATAATAATCTAGCGAACTTTCTTTCTCGGCGTCGATGTCGTGGCTAAGACTTTCTAACTCAGCATCAGTGAAGAATTTCCGCAACACCGCACCGCCAGTATTAGAAGCACCACCAACTAACCACAAATTTCCCAGCCGATGGCTATAAATCCCGTACCGGGAATCATCGATACGGGTGCGACTCAACAACTTTAGCACCAGGGTAGAACCGAGGGAGGTGACAGCTTCACCGGGTAAATTGGCACCACTGGCAAGAAACGCAGCAATACTGTCAGTAGTTCCAGTACACACAATGCAGTCTGGAGGCAAACCAAAGCGACTGGCAATCTCTGGGGTGACTTCACTTACCGGGGTTCCAGGGGGAAGGACTTTGGGCAATAGAGGAAAAAAGGGCAGACTTTCCAACCAAGTTGGATAGCACAGGTGTTCGACATCGTAGCCTAGCTTCAAAGCGTTGTGATAGTCACTAATACCTAGTTGACCGTGCAGGAGAAAAGCCAGCCAATCTGCTTGGTGTAGGAAGTAGAGACGTTCCCCCGGAACGTCTGTAAAGGTAAACGAAGGCAGCTGAGTCATCCATACAAGTTTTGCAAAGCTTGAGGTGGCGCTTAAAACAGTGTGGTTGGGCGGCGCGATCGCCTTCACTTTATCCATTACTTCCACTCCCCGTGCATCGTTATATAAAATGGGGGCGTCAACTGGAATACCTGCTGCATCGCACAGCAAGACAGTAGAGGAGGTGCCGTTAATAGCGATCG
>Ga0196964_10001419_pt1 | contig 12200 bp, 9 predicted proteins | sample S1_10metaG_FD_148615 | JGI IMG/M metagenome (GOLD analysis project Ga0196964, IMG submission 148615) | Soil microbial communities from Anza Borrego desert, Southern California, United States - S1_10 | ecosystem: Environmental > Terrestrial > Soil > Desert | place: USA: California | collected...
TGGTGCTCTATGAGATGCTCACCTGCAAGCCACCGTTCCAGGCCGAAAACGCGCTGCGGCTGATGCTGAAGATCACCAAAGAGCAGCCCAAGCCGTTGCGGGTGCTGAATATCAAAGTGCCGCAGGACGTTCAGCACATCGTCACGAAGTGTCTTGAGAAGAACGCTGAACGCCGCTACGCGAACGCCCGCGCATTGTCGATCGACATTACAAAATTCCTGAATGGCGAGCCGCTGGACATTCGTTCGCAGTCGCAGGCGCGCGTGCAGGAGATTCTCGACGCAGCCGCAAAGAACCGCCGTCCATTGCTGGCGGGCGCGGCAGGACTGGCAGCCCTTGTTCTGATTGCCGTGCTTGCGCGCATGTATCTGGGGCCGCGCGAAGCCGGGCCACTGGTGGAGCAGGGCTATAAGCTGCTCGCGCAGCCGGGACTCACCGACAGCCAGCGCCTCGACGGCGCGCAGAAAGCATTCTCCGATGCCATTGCCGTTGACCCGAAGATGGCGCGCGCGTACCTCGGACTGGGACTCTGCCTTGGCCGCAGAGGCGTCGACAAAATATCGGCGAGAGCGGACGAGCGTATTGTTGCCGAGGCCTTCAGCGCCACCAGCCGTGCGGCGGAGCTTGATCCCAAACTGCGCGCTGAAGCGTTCGCACAAACGGCGCGAATCCACATGTGGATGAAGAAGTTTGTCGACGAAGTCCAGAACCGCGAGCGCGCGCTTGAGCTGGCGCCGAACAATCTGAATTATCGCGAAGCACTGGCGCTGGCGTACTGGAATGCCGGTGCGCAAACGAAGCAGGCGGCGTATTACCGGCGGGCGGTGAGCGAGTTTCAGGCGATCCTGAGTGTGCAGCCGACGTTTCCGAAAGCGCGCGACTACATCCGCCAGCTGCAGGAGCAGTTCCTGGTACAGCAGCAGGCGCCTGCAGCAAGCCAGCCAAATCTGACGCTCAACAACCGCAACCGAAGGTAACGCCGGTGGCGCGGCATTATGAACTCAAACAGGTTGCACTGTCGCAACTGCGCGTGTCATTTGTCAAAAAGCGTGTCGTCTGATAAATCGTCATCGTCTTTGAATAGCTCCCGAAGCATCCGGTTCGGATTGGCGAGAAAATCGCGCGTGACGCGAAAGTGCTCGGTGTCTTCGTATTGAACCTTCTTTAATCCTTCAGGTGTGCAGCCGTAAATCAGCGCATCTGGATAGGCCATCAGAATTGGCGAGTGTGTCGCGATAATGAACTGAGAGTCGCGCTGAATCAGCTGATGCATTCGCGACAATACTGAGAGTTGCCGTTGCGGAGAAAGTGCTGCCTCGGGTTCGTCTAACAAGTACAGGCCATTTCCGCGAAAACGATTGCAGACGAGTGAAAGAAAAGATTCGCCATGTGATTGCTCGTGCAGCGAAGTTCCCCCGTATGACTCAATTATTTTAGGACCGCCACCAGGCTCTTCATCACGTTTTTCTATTTCAGTAGCCACATTAAAAAAGCTTTCAGCTCGTAGAAAATAGCCGTCCTTCGGTTTTTTGATTCCTTTGCAAACTCGCAAGTACTTGTGTAGATCGGAATGCGATTCACGTGTTCCAAAGCTGAAATTTTTACTCCCACCTTCTGGATTGAAGCCAAGAGAAGCGGCAATCGCCTCTAGCAAGGTCGACTTTCCAGAGCCGTTGTCGCCCACAATAAATGTTAGATGTGGATCGATTTGTAATCGATTAAGTGATTTCACTATTGGAAGGTTAAACGGGTACAACGCGTACGATTTAACTTCGTTTCTCTTGAGTTGAATACTGTGTACGAATTGATCGGATTGGCTTCCGCGCATTTGAACAATCATATAGCCCTGGCGTGTTGTTGCGAGCGTGTCATATACTGCTTGTTCGTTAAGCGGTACCCTTTCGCCGGCGTTTGGCTGCGTACATCACTTCGTCGGCGAAGTGAATCAGCGTGTCGATCTCTTTGCCGTCATCCGGGAACACAGCGACTCCTATGCTGGCGCGGAGCTGAAGCTGCGTGGTGCTGTCGAACTGGAACGGCGCGTCAATGATTTCGGCAAGGCGGCGGCTGTGGTTCAACGCGGCCTGGCGATCGGCGACGTGCGCAAGGATAATGGCAAACTCGTCTCCACCCAGCCGCGCGGCGGTGTCGGCATCGCGCGTCGTCCGGCGCATGCGCGTGCCCAGCTCGCGCAGCGCCGCATCGCCTGCAGCATGCCCAAGGGAATCATTGAGCTGCTTGAGTCCATCCATGTCGAGCATTTCGACGGCGAACGAAAACTTGTCCCGTCGCGCGGCTGCCAGGCACAGGCGCATGCGGTCGTAGAACAGCGCGCGGTTGGCCAGACCCGTCAGCGAATCCTGCGTTGCGCGCATGAACAGAAGCTTGGACTCTTCGGCCTGCGTCTGGAAGTTGGAAGCATGCGTCATCGATGCCGCGACCAGTTCGGACATCAGTTCCAGCGTCGTGATGTCTTCCTGCTTAAAAGCATTCGGCAAGGGCGAGAGCACCTTCAGTACGCCCACGGGCTTATTTTTGTAGAGCAGCGGAGCAACCACCATTGAGCGGGCGCCGACTTTTCGGCACGCCTGCAGGTCCACGCGCGGATCGGTTTCTGTATCATGACACACCAGCGGTTTTCCGGTCGCAACGCAAAGACCCGAAAGGCTGCCCTCGCGCTGAATGCGAAGGCCCAGGTAATTGGTCGCGGTTCCTGTGGTGGCGCGGTAAACCATCTGCGCGCCTTCGGCGAGTTCCACCACACCGCCGCTACCACCGGTAAGCTCGGGCGCCCGCTGTGCGACCAAATCCATGACCTTTGTCAGGTCCAGGTCGGATTTCACAATTTCAGTTTGCGTGTGAATAATCTGCAGCAGACGCTGCGCGCTGGGAAGCGACTTCTCAGGTGTGTGTTCCATGGGCGCGAGCTTATTAAAGGCCATTTTTCGTGCAACAGCACTGATGGAAGTCCTTACAGGTTCTTGTTCTATTGGAAAAAGTAAAGACGAAAATCGACGCAATGTTCAGCGTGCTGATGCGTCATACCAATCGCACGGATCACTTTGAATTGCATGCACCTCGTGTCAGCCTTAAGCTATGGTCTGGCACGCTAACGCTCTGGAGACGCCGCTCTCATGATTCTTCATCTGGAATCGTCTGAATTCTCATTCACTCTCGAGCCCGAAAAAGACTCGCCATCAACGTTAGGCCGTGATGAGGGATGCGATTGCGTCGTTGAGAACGACAGCGTCTCACGCAAACATGCTGAATTGACCTTCGAGGACGGACAGTGGCTGATCAATGATCTGGGCAGCCGCTTCGGAACCTTGGTTAATGGCAAGCCCGTCAAGAAACCCACCGCGCTTGCGGACGGCGATGTGCTCAAACTGGCATCGAAAAACTTCGTCGTCTCGCTCAGTTCCAGCAACGAAATGGAAGACCTCGGCGCGCACCTTGCCGGCGGCAAGCTAAAAGGGCTTTTGAAGCAGGCCGCCAACGGTCCGAAGAATGCAGGAAAACCCGTCGTTAAACGCAAGCAGCCTCCCAAGCAGACGATGATGCTGGCCAAGGATGACGGTTCCGCCGACACCGACGAGAAACCGGCCGCCGAAGCTGCTCAAGCCGAGTCCGGGGAGACTGACGCAGAAGAAGTTGCGGATTCGGATGAGTCGGCAAAATCTAATAAGAAATCAATGAAATTGCGCAAGCGCGAAGCGCCGCCCTCTTCGCCCATCGCGACTGCTGTAAAAGCGGTTCTGATACTTGCCATTCTCGGGGTGGGTGGATTCTACGGTTACAAACATTGGCAGGAGCAGCAGAATGCTGCGGCGGGAGGTTCGTCCGATGATCCTGCGACAAAGGAAAATGGCGAAACAGCGCCGCCTGTTCTGAAGCTCCCCCCGAAGCCGACCATCAATGCTGCGCCCGCTACTAACGATGCTGGCGCTACGCAGGAAACTCCGCCTCCGCCAGCCGACAAGCCCGCTGATGCCGCAGCGGACCCGGCTGCTCCGGCTGCGCCTGCGGACGCCTCCGCTCCTCCAGATGCTGCCCCAAAGAAGGAGTAAGCCTGATCAGGCCGGTTAATAAACAGCCTCAGGCGAGCTTATAAAAGTCAAAACAGGGCACGAACGCCCAGTTCGGCCGTTTTTGAGCCCGCTAAGTGCGCCCAATGCCTCTTGCGATTCCCTGTTTGATCAAAGTAGGGCAAGCGGTTATACAATTCGGACGCAATGGGTGAAGTCGAAAACAAAGACTCGAAGAACCGTGTGCCACGAGGCGTACTCCTGGTCTGCTACAGTCCGGAGACACTAGGTGCGCTCGTTGCCATTTTGCAGCAGGCCGGCGAAACAGCACTGGCGCCACAAAGTTTGCGCGATGCGTGGGAATGCGTAAGAGGGAATCTTGTTGGCTGCGTGATCCTGGATCTCACAGGACCTGCGGGCGAGGCTATGTCGTTCTTCCGTGCCGCGCGCAGCTTCAGTAAGTCCAACACTGTTCCATTCCTTTTTTTGATCAGCAGCGCCGAGCAGATTTCGAAGCTTGAACCCTACGGGACCGAATCCGTTACAGATCAGTGGCTGGTACTGCCCAGCTCGGCTGACGCCTTCCTGGACAAGGTTCGCAGTCTCCTGGTGCAGCGCACACCATCGCATATCCCAACCTTCGCCCCGCGCCGTCCCGGTGGCACAGCCGTGCAGGTCCAGCCCAACGTGATCACTCCAGAGGAGTTGCTCAAGACGCCCGGCGTGTTCTCCGGCGCGCTGGGTGTGCTGGACGTCACGAAGATCCTGAGCATGGTTGAGCCGCTTCGTCTCACGGGCGTGCTCAACGTCAGCGACGGCAAACGCTACGGGCAGATTCACTTTGTTGAAGGCGCCGTACGACACGCGGAACTGCATGACATCGAAGGCGCCGACGCGCTCTTTCTGCTCTTCCATCTTAAAACGGGAGCGTTCCGTTTTGACCTGGAACAGCCTACGCCCAAGAAAACGATTGTAGGCAACACCATGGCGCTGTTGCTCGAAGGCTTGCGCCAGATGGACGAAGCAAAAGCCATCATCAAGAGCTTTCGCGAAAACCGTCCGACACAACCGCCGCAGAACGTTGCCGGTGGATAACGGCAAAACAGCTCAACGCGAAGTCGCAAAGACTCCAAGACATAAAGATAATTTCATCTCGCCCGTTCGAGCCGTCCCCTTGCGTCTAACAAAAGGCTTTGGGCTTCGAGACTTAGTGCCTTTGCGTCGAATCTGTTCCGAACGGCCGAAAAAGCCGGGTTGGCTGGGGCTTTAACCTTGACGGTACGCCAATATTCTCTATAAAAGTCCGGGAGAAAGCCCCAACATTTGCGGGGCTTTCTTTTTCGAGAGGGATGGCCACTAATCCGGCCATGATTGACCCATTTTTGAGCAGTTCTGACCTTAGCCCGCATCCCCCCGCAAGACCTGGGTCGTCACTAGCGCCGGTGGGGCGGCTTGTTTGAAGGAAAATCAGTCCGTGGCAAACACAGCGTACGAAGCAATGCAGCAGGATAAGCCGATCACTGTTGAAACGAAGCTGTCCGACACCGGCACCTGGGCCAAGACCGTGGGTGTCACGATCCCCACCAGCGAGGTCGACAACGAGTTCAACAGCGTCTGCGGAGAGCTGGCCGGCGCGGTGCGCATTCCCGGCTTCCGCCCGGGCAAAATCCCGCGCAACGTGATCGAAAAACGCTTCGGCGATGACATCAAGAAACAGGTCACTGCAAACCTGCTGCAGCGCGGCGTGCGTTCGGCGATCGAAAAAGAAAAGCTCGAAGTTGTTGGCCAGCCAATGGTCGATCCGGGCAAGTACAAAGCCGAGCGCGGACAGGCGTTTTCCTTCGATCTGGAAGTTGAAATTAAACCGAAGTTCGAAGTTGGCAACTACAAGGGTTTGGCCGTTGAACAGGAAGAGGTCGAGGTTCTTCCTGAAGAAATGTCGCTGGCTTTAGAGCGCATCCTGGAACGCTTTGCCGAACGAGTGGACGCGCCGGCCGATCATGCCGTCGTCGAACACGACGTCGTCACGGGCGATCTGCGCATCCTCGTCGATGGCAATGAAGTCCATAAGGAAGAAGGCCAACTCCTTGTGATGAACGGCCATGTCATCGGTGCGTATGCGCATCTTGGGGCAAAGTACCTGGAAGGCGCAAAGGTCGGCGAGAAGCGCACGGTTGAAGAAGTTCTCGGCGCGCATTTCCCGAAGGCTGAATTCCGCGACAAGAAGGCGACGATTGAATTCACTGCCAAGAGCATCAAGAGCCGCAAGATGCCGGAGCTCAATGACGAGCTGGCGCAGAAAATGGGACTCAAGTCAGCCGACGAACTCAAGGACAAGATCCGCTCGTCGCTGCTCGAAAACGTCGGCAACGAAATCCGCCGTAAAACGCAGTACGAATTGCTCGACAAAGTGGTCGCTGCAACGCCCTTTGAACTGCCCAAGCGCCTGACCGAAATGATGTCGGAACGGACGATGCATGAAAGCATGCAGCAGCTGGCGCAGATGGGCGTGGATCCCGCGATGCTCAGCGGCAACGAAAAGATGCAGCTCGACGCGACCAACCGCGCGGGCAATGAAATGCGCCGCTTCTTTGTCGTTGATGCCATCTGCGCAAAGGAAGGCATCGAAGTGACCGACGAGGACGTGGATGAAGAAATCGTCAAGCTGGCCCGCTCGCAGAACATGCGCGCGTCCGAGCTCTACGACAAGCTGCTCGAACAGGACCGCATCGGAGAGCTTCAGGCCGACCTGAAGATCCGCAAAGTGCTGGAGTTCCTCGTCGAGCAGGCCGAAGTGAAAATCGTTCCGCGCAAGCCGGCGCCCAAGCCGGACGAGGCGGAACACGCACATCCTGAACACGCGCCCGGCGCCCACGATCATAGCCACAGCCATGATCATGGTCACGAGCACGGCCACTCTCACGGGCACGAACACGGACACTAAGGGGGATTTAAATCCGTATGATCAGAGACCCGCATGCCACGATCATTCCGCACGTTGTTGAACGCACCGGACGCGGTGAAAAAAGCTGGGACATCTACAGCCGCCTGTTGAACGACCGCATCATTTTCCTGGGCGGCCCGATCGATGATTTCTCGGCAGCCACCATCGTGGCGCAGATGCTCTTCCTGCAGCTCACCAACAAGGAAGCCGACATCGACATGTACATCATGTCGCCAGGCGGTTCGGTGAACGCGGGTCTGGCTATCTACGACACCATGCAGCATGTGACCAACGACGTGGCCACCTACTGCATCGGCCAGGCCGCCAGCATGGGCGCGTTCCTCCTGTCCGCCGGCACGAAGGGCAAACGCTTCGCGCTGCCCAACGCCCGCATCATGATTCATCAGCCCTGGGGCGGTGCGCAGGGCACGGCTGCGGACATCGTCATCCAGGCCGAGGAAATCCTGCGCCTCAAGCGCAGCCTGAATAACCTGTATTCGAAGCACACCGGCCAGTCTGAAGACCGCATCGCCAAGGACAGCGACCGTGATTTCTTCATGTCAGCCGAACAGGCCAAGGAATACGGGCTGATCGACGAAGTTCTGAAATAGAGCAGGGAACAGGGTTTAGGGTTCAGGGTATAGGGGCTGGCAAGAGTTAGACCCTGGACCCTAGACCCTGAACCCTTTTCTGTACTCTCTGTGTCCTCTGTGGTAGAAGTGTTTTAGAGAGGTTTGAATTTTATGGCTCGACGACCCAGTGGAACGGGAACCGGCAGCGGACGAGCGGCCGAACTATGCAGCTTCTGCAACCGCAGCGCCGAACAGGTGGAACGGCTGATTGCCGGCCCGCCGGACGTTTACATCTGCAACGAGTGCGTTGAGCTGTGCAATTCGATCATGCAGCGCGAGTCGCCGCAGCGTGGCAAAAACCCGCTGAAGCTCAAGCGCGTGCCGACTCCGCAGGAACTCAAGACAGACCTTGACGGCTATGTCATTGGCCAGGAACGCGCCAAGCGTGTGCTCTCGGTTGCCGTTCACAATCACTACCAGCGCATTCTCAACCGCGAAAAAGCACGTTCGGAAGATGTAGAGCTCGAAAAGAGCAACGTACTGCTGATCGGACCGACCGGCTGCGGCAAGACGCTGATGGCCCGCACGCTTGCCAGGACCCTGCAGGTCCCCTTCGCCATCGGCGATGCGACGACTCTGACGGAAGCCGGCTACGTGGGCGAAGACGTCGAAAACATTCTTCTCCGCCTGTTGCAGGCCGCCGATCATGATCTGGACGCGGCCGAGCGCGGCATTATCTACATCGACGAAATCGACAAGATCGGACGCAAGAGTGAGAACCCGTCGATTACGCGTGACGTGTCGGGAGAAGGCGTGCAGCAGGCCCTTCTCAAGATTCTCGAAGGCACGACCGCGAACATTCCTCCGCAGGGCGGGAGAAAGCATCCGGAACAGAAATACATCCAGATGGACACGAGCAACATCCTGTTCATCGCCGGCGGCACGTTCGAAGGCATCGAAGAACACATCGGCAACCGCATCGGCAAGAAGCGCCTCGGCTTTAAGGGCGAGGGCCGCGACGAGGGTCTCCTGAAAGACCGCGCGAAGCTGCTCAAGTATGTCGAGACCGACGACATCCTGAAGTTCGGAATGATTCCCGAACTCATCGGCCGCTTCCCGATCACGACGGCGCTGGAGCCGCTCGACGAGGCTGCGTACATCAGCATTCTCACCGAGCCCAAGAACGCGTTGACCAAGCAGTACAAGAAGTTCCTCGAGCTTGAAGGCGTGAAGCTCAACTTCGATCACGAAGCCCTGCGCGCGATCGCAAAGAAAGCGGCGCTGAAAGGCACCGGCGCGCGTGGCCTGCGCAGCGTCATAGAAGAGACGATGCTGGACCTGATGTACGAGGTCCCGTCGCGCAAAGACATCACTGAGATCACGATTACCAAAGAGATGATCGAGGAAAAGGGCCGGGACATTCTGCCCAAGGCCCCCACCGAGCCGCTGCCGCGCCAGGATTCAACCACCCACCGCGAAAGCGCGTGAGCGGAACAACATCCCACGACTTCAACACGGAGTCACGGAATTCAAGGAGGTCACGGAGAAATCATTTGATTGCTTCGCGACCTCCGTGTTCTTGGTGCCTCCATGTTGAGGTTGTTAAAAAATCGCTACTGTATTCCGCTCTGCCGCTTCTTATAATCCTCTCCTAGCGCTCTCAACAGGAGGGCGAATCTTTTTTTAGGGAGGCTGCATTCGGCAAATCCGTGGCAGCCTTTGTTCTAAAGAGGGGATTACTTTTTCCATGTCCGTTGAGCTCAAAGTTCCGCAAGTTGGAGAGTCCATTACCGAAGTCCAGATCGGTGATTGGCTGAAAGGCGAGGGCGATTTCGCCGACCGCGACCAGCCTGTCGTTGTCATCGAAAGCGATAAAGCCACCGTCGAAGTTCCCGCGCCGGTTGCCGGCACCATCTCAAAGCTGATGAAAAAGAAGGGCGATACCGCCACTGTCGGAGAAGTCATCGCACTGATCGACGAAAACGGCCGCTCGAGTGGTGCTGCCGCCAAAGCTGAAGCGCCTGCTCCTGCCGCCGCTGAAGCCCCCAAGGATGAACGCAACAAGTCGCGCCGCCTGAAAGCCGCCGACGTCAAAGCTGCTCTCGAAAAGGCTGCGCCTGCCGCACCGGCTGAGGCTGAAGCACCGGCCGCTGCTCCTGCTGCGGCGCCGTTAGCGCTTGTCGGCGAGGCCGGGCGAGAAGAAGAAGTCGTTCCCATGACGCCGATGCGCAAGCGCATCGCGCAGCGGCTGGTCGAAGCGCAGCAGAACGCCGCGCTGCTCACGACCTTTAACGAATGCGATATGACCAGCGTCATGGCGCTGCGCGAGGAGCTCAAGCAGACCTTCATCGACCGCTACGGCGTGAAACTCGGCTTCATGTCCTTCTTCGTGAAAGCCGCGATTGATGCGCTGAAGCTTGTGCCGCAGGTGAATGCGGAGATTCGTGGAAACAACATCGTTTACCGCAATTACTATGACATCGGCATCGCTGTAGGGGCAGGGAAGGGGCTGGTGGTTCCGATCCTGCGCAATGCGGAACGCATGAGTTTCGCTCAGATCGAGCAGGCGATTGGTGACTTCGGTGCGCGCGCCAAAGAGAACAAGATCAAGCTTGAAGAACTGCAGGGCGGCACGTTCACGATCAGCAACGGAGGAGTCTACGGTTCGCTGCTCTCGACGCCCATCGTCAATCCGCCGCAAAGCGGCATCCTTGGACTGCACGCGATCCAGGACCGTGTCGTCGCCGTGAACAAGCAGATCCAGATCCGTCCGATGATGTACCTGGCGCTGACGTACGATCACCGCCTGATCGACGGCCGCGAAGCCGTGACGTTCCTCAAGCGCATCAAGGAGTGCATCGAGAATCCGTCGCGCATGCTGCTGGAAGTATGAGGCATAAAACTGAATGCGGCGACTAAACAGGCGGCATGAGGCCGCCTGTTTTATCAAACGGGCGAAAGCGCATCTCGCTTTGACTTCGTGCGTAATCTGCGCGATAGTTCCCCGCAAATATGCTATTCAACTCGCTGATCTTCGTTGTCTTCGCCAGCGTTTTCTTTCTTATTTTTCGCCGCGTTAAACACAACACCTTTGCCCGCCTGACATTTATCGTCATCATGTCCGCGTTCTTCTACGGATGGTGGGATTGGTGGTACCTGCTGCTGTTGTTCGGAACGGGCTGGATCGACTACACGGCCGCGAAGCTGATGGTCGCCTATCCTGCGCGCAGGAAACTGCTGCTGTGGTTTTCGATGCTGATGAACCTTGGCGTTCTCGGCGCCTTTAAATACTCGGCATTTTTTGCGAGCAACATCAATCTGCTGCTGAATGCGGATTCAAAAATCCCGGTCGTGCAGTACGCTCTGCCGCTCGGCATCAGCTTCTATACATTTCAGTCGATGAGTTACACCATCGACGTCTACCGTGGACACTGCGCGCCCGCCCGGAACCTCTTGCACTTCTTTGCGGGGCTGCTGCTCTTTCCGCAATTGGTGGCTGGGCCGGTCTTGCGCGCGAGCCAGATTCTGCCTCAATTGCTTGAGGAACCACACACGACCGAGGCACAGCGCTGGGACGGGCTCAAACTCATCGTCCACGGTTATTTCAAGAAACTCGTCATCGCTGACAATCTCTCGTACGCCATCGTGGGCGCGTTCGGAGGAATTTCACTGCCGCAGTCGAGCGCCTACTGGTGGATGATCGTCAGCATGTTCGCGTTTCAGATCTACTGCGACTTCAGCGGCTACACCGACATCGCACGCGGACTGGCCAAATGGATGGGCTACGAGTTCCCGCTTAATTTCAATCATCCCTACGCGGCCACAAGCCTCCGCGACTTCTGGGCTCGCTGGCACATTTCACTGTCGACATGGTTCCGCGATTACGTGTACATCCCGATGGGCGGGTCAAAATGCGGACCCATTCGAGCGCATTTCAACATGTGGACGTCCATGCTGCTCTCTGGTTTCTGGCACGGCGCAGACTGGAAATTCATCATCTGGGGCGCGCTTCACGCAGCATACCTGAGCCTGGAGAGGATCACGGCCTGGCCTGCGCTGCTCGTGCGTAACCCAGTCGGACGCGTCATTGCGACAGTTTTTGTGCTTCTTCAAGTCTGGGTTGCGTGGGTGTTTTTCCGCGCCGAATCTACAGCGCAGGCGCTGCAGATTATCCGCATCATGTTCAGCTTCAGCAGCGACGCCTATCCGAATCTGCAGCCGCAACTTTCCTTCCTGGTGCTGGGCGCCGTTTACGAACTGTTCATGGCGCTCAAGCCGGAGATTGATTCGAACCGGCGCGGGCGCTGGATGGATTGGCTGGAGCCCGCGCGCATTGCGCTTCTGGTGACCGTGTGCATTTTCCTGCGTGGACCGGCACAGATTAAATTTATCTACTTTCAGTTCTAATGAGGATGTCTGCTGGTTCAGCAGTGGGTTCTCGGACGGGCTGTGGTTGTACCGAAGAAAACGTGCGGGAAGGCGGCATTCGATGCTTGGCGGATTGATGCGACACGAAAGGGCACTCCGCGCCACGCTGCTTGTTATTCCATTTGTGTTTCTCGCGCACACGCTGCGCCCCGATTCTCAGGACATGAATATCGATTCGTTCTGGGCGCTTAAAATCAGCGCCGGGCCCGTCCATGACGTGGTCATTGCGGG
>Ga0196964_10001420_pt1 | contig 12198 bp, 11 predicted proteins | sample S1_10metaG_FD_148615 | JGI IMG/M metagenome (GOLD analysis project Ga0196964, IMG submission 148615) | Soil microbial communities from Anza Borrego desert, Southern California, United States - S1_10 | ecosystem: Environmental > Terrestrial > Soil > Desert | place: USA: California | collected...
GCGGCGCGGGTCTACGACGACGTGCCGACCGGCCCGGACGGCCAGCTGAAGGCCGAGTTCCCCTACGTGGAGATCGGCGACGATCAGGTGCGCTCGGACGCCGACCAGTGCCACGACGCCATGACGGTGTTCGCGACGGTGCAGGTGTGGAGCCGCGCGGTCGGCAAGGTGGAAGCCAAGACGCTGATGGCGCGGGTCTGCCGCGTGCTCGACGTGAACCTGACGGTCGAAGGCTTCGGGGTCATCGCCCACGGCATCGAATTCGGGCCGCAACCGATCGCGGCCGGAGATGGGCGCACCCGCCGCTCGGTGGCCACCTTCTACTACCGCATGGCGCCGCTGCCGGCCTGACGGCGGCCAAGGCCCCTCACAAGACACGCGCGCCCTCGGCGCGCGGGCCGCACCGCCCTTCGGCAAGGCTGCTCCCGCAAGATGGAGACACTTCCATGGCCGATGAAAACGGCGATGTCGGCATCGTTGCCGGCGAACAGCTTCTGATCCAGATCGGCGACGGCGCCTCGCCCGAGGAGTTCGTCCACTCCTGCCTGATCAACACCTCGCGCGGGGTCACGTTCACGTCGAACCTGACCGAGACCGAGGTGCGCAACTGCACGGACCCGTCCCTGCCCGCCAAGATCGTGCGCAAGGTGAAGTCGATCGACTTCAAGCCCGAGGGCGCGGGCAAGACCGACGCCACCTCGGTCTGGGCCTTCATCGAGTGGTGGAAGTCCGGCCTGCCGAAGAACTGCAAGGTGGTGCAGAACCTGACCGGCGCGCTCGGCGGCTGGACCGGGACCGGCCAGCTCATCCTGGCCGAGTTCAAGACCGAGGGCGAGGCGGGCGACTACCAGAACTTCACCGCCAGCTTCGCCCCCGCCGGGGTCTTCGAGTGGGAGCAGAACGACTGATGATCCTGCGCCAATTCGGGCGGGACGAGCACAGTTTCGTCCTGAAGACGCGCGGGTGGCGCGAGGTCGAGAAGGTCTGCGACCTCGGCCTCGGGCTGATCGCTGCGCGCCTGGCGCCCCTCGTCCAGCTGATGCTCATCGGGTCGAAGAGCGTCCCGGGCGGCTTCCATGCGGCGGTGGCCTCCGGTCACCTCGGCAACGTGCATCTGGACGACGTGCGCGAGCCGTTGCTGCAGGCGCTGATCGACGGCGGCCTGCCGTCGACCGCCGCCGGGGCGCTGGTCAAACTCGTCTTCGACGAGGCGGTGGCGCACGGGCAGGCGCCGATCCTGGAGTGGGCGCCGCTGGCCTACGACATCGTGGTCGGCGCCTTGGTGGGACTGGCGGACGAGGCGGTGGCGCCGGGGGAGCCGAAGGCGGCGACGGGGGCCCCCGGACGCCGCCCCTCCCCAACGGCAAAACCCGCTTCGCGGAAATCTACGCCGCCGGCGCGGTGATGGGCTTCGGGCCCGACCAGGTGGATGCCTGGGAGCCCTACCAGTTCACCGCCGCGTGGCGCGGCTGGAAGGCGGCCAACACGCCGCCCGGCAAGCCGCGCGCGCCGACCGATGAGGAATACCGCCGCGCGGTCGCGCGGACGGTCCACTGAGGGGAGGGCGCGCCCGTGGCCGAGTGGAGAGGCCTGGACCGCGCGCTGGCCCGCATGGCGCGGCTGCCGGCGCAGGTGCGGGAAGAGGTGGAGAAGGCGCTCGACGACGAGATCGAGGACCTGGCCGCGGCGATGCGGCGCGCCGCGCCGGTGAAGAGCGGCACGCTGCGACGCACGATCCGGACCGGGCGCGGCAAGCGCCCGCTGAGCCGCATCGTCACCATGGGCGGGCCCGAGACGCGGGTGAAGGTGCGCCGGGGCGTGTCGGACCGCGACTTCGCGCGCGCCAAGGCGCGCGGCGGGAGCCGCGGCGAGTACGACTATTCGCGGGCCGTGGAGTTCGGCCACCTGACCGTCGACGGCAAGCGGGTCCCGGGCCAGCCGTTCTTCTGGCCGACCTACCGGGCCCGACGCAAGGCCATGCGGCGGCGGATCTACGCCGCGGCGCGCATGCCACTGAAAACCTTGTTCCCGAGGTAGCCCGATGTCCGAAGCAGCAGACACCCGCGGCGCCGTCCTGCAGGTCTCGGCCGACCTGCGCAAGCTGGAGAAGGCCTTCGAGAAGGCCGAGGGCAAGGTCAAGGTCAGCTCGGTCGCGATGGCCAAGCACGCGACGCGCTTCGAAAAGCAGGCGGTGCTGAGCTCGACCAACGTCAGTTCGGCGCTGGGCAACCTGAAGACCGCGTCCCTGCAGCAACTGGCGCCCGGGGTCGACCGCTACTCGACGGCGCTCTCCAACCTGGGCGTGGCCGGCATTGCGGCCGGCGTCGCGATCGCCGCTGTGACCGCAGCCTTCGTGGGCGCCCGGCAGGCGGCGGCGTTCGCCGACGACATCGCCGACACGGCCAACCGCCTGCATGTGACCACGGACGCGTTGCAGGAGTACCGCTTCGCGATCCGCGCCGCCGGCGGCGAGGAGAAGGGCGCGGACGAGGCGCTGGAGGCGTTCTCGATCACCTTGGGCAAGGCGCAGCAGGGCCTGGCCAAGAGCACCCGCGGGTTCAAGGCGCTGGGCTTCTCGAAAGAGCAGATCGACAGCTTCAAGTCGGTGGACGAGGCGCTCGTGGCGGTGACCGAACGGATCGCCGGCCTCTCCACGGTGCAGCAGGACGCCATCATCGACCAGCTGGGGCTGAAGGGACTGAAGCCGCTGATCGCCGAAGGCGTCACCGAGATGCAGCGCCTGCGCGCCGAGGCCCACAAGGTGGGCGTGGTGATGGACGCCGAGCTGGTGGCGCGCGGCGGCGAACTGAACGACCAGTTTGAAACGGTCGCCAAGGTGATCGACGTTCAGCTGAAAAGCGCGCTGGTCGACCTGGGCCCGGTGCTCGTGGGCCTGCTGCAGCTGATCGCCAACATGGCGAGCGCGGCGGCCAATGTGGCGGACGCCTTCCGCGACATCGACGACAAGCGGACCAAGAGCCTCGAGGCCGAGCGGTCGCGCCGGCTGGAGCGCCAGTTCAGCGGAGGCCCGCTGGGCGCGGCGTTCGCGGCGCGCGACCGGTCGCGGATCGCGGCGATCACGGCCGAACTCAATTCGCGCGCGGCGGCGGCCAAGCCGTCGGTCCCGAAGCCCACGCGGGAGCTTATTGACACGAGCTCGAAGGGTGGCGGCGGCAGCAAGGCCCAGCGCGACAGCGCCGTCCAGCGGACCGAGCAGATCGAGGGCCAAATCGCGTCGGCCGAGCGCAGCGTCCTGCAGGCGCTGCTGGGCCTGGCCACCTCGACCGAGGCGCGGCTGAACCTGCAGAAGCAGATCATCGCCCGCGAGGGCGCCATCGAGGAGTCGCGGCTGGCCAAGCAGGCCGCCGACATCGCCGCCGACGACGGGCTGACGGCTGCCAAGAAGGCCGAGCTGATCGCGCGCCTCGACATCATCAGCGCGGCCACCGCCGAGGAGGCCCGGCTGACGACGCAGCGCCTGGAGGCCGAGGCCGCCGACGCGATCGCGCGCGAGCAGTTGGAGTTGAAGCGCCAGGACTTCGACGCCCAGGCCGAGCTGCTGGAGCTGCAGGCGAGCCTGACCCGGTCGGACGCCGAGCGCGGAAGGATCGCGCTGGAGTTGGTCCGGCTCGCGACCGCGCGCGAGCGCGCCGAACTCGAGGGCCTGATCGCGTCGAAGACGGTGACCGACGCCGACAAGGCGCTGGCCCGACTGAAGCTCGCGCAGCTGAACCAGCAGGCGCCGCAGCGCGAGGAGCAGGCGCGCCGCACCGGCTCCGACGCTGCGCGCGAGGCGGGCTCGATCGTCGACGACGTACAGAGGCAGGGCAGCCTCGAGGAGCGGACCGCGGCGATGTACGCCGAGATCGAGCGCCTGCGGCAGATCGACCGGCTCTCGGAAGAGGAAGCCGCGCAAGCGAAGGCCGAGGTCAACGCCCGTTACCACGAACAGCGGCTGGCGGGCGCGCAGGAGTTCTTCGGCAACCTGGCGACCCTGAGCCAGTCCAGCAACAAGACCCTGGCGGCGATCGGCAAGGCCGCCGCGATCACGCAGGCGACGATCGACGGGGTGCTGGCGGTGCAGAAGGCGCTGGCCTCGGCCCCGCCGCCGCTGAACTTCGCGCTGGCCGCAGCGGCCGGCGTGGCGGCGGCGGTGAACGTTGCGAAGATCGCCGGCATGCGGGATGGCGGTCCGGTCCGCGGCCCGGGCGGCGGGCGCGACGATCGCGTGCTGCGCTGGCTGTCGAACGGCGAGCATGTGGTGAACGAGCCCGCCGCGCGCCGCAATCGCCCGCTGCTGGACGCGATGAACGCCGGCGCGGACCTGAGCCGCCTGCTGCCCGCGCCGCAGGTCCCGGCGAAGGTTGCCGGCCCGCGCGCCGGCGACAGCTTCGCCTGGTACGGCGACATGAACTTCAATGGCGGGCCGCCTTCGACGCACATCGCGCGCCGCCAGACGCAGGCGCAGGCGCAGAGCGGGGTGATGGCCGGACTGGCGCTTGCGAAGCGCAAGGGGATTGCGGGCTGATGGCGGACGTCTCCGAAACCCTGCCGCGCGAGATCGAGGCCGCGGCGGTCAAGCGCTGGTTCTACGCTACCGAGATCGTCCGCGGCGACGGCGGCGGCCAGTTCACCAACCAGCGTTGGGAGGACCCGCTCGCCGAGTGGGACATCACCTATCCGAACCTGCTGCCCGGCGACGACGACTACCTGCAGGTGAAGGCTTGGTTCGAGGCGGTGAAAGGCTCGGCGCTGACCTTCACCTTCCACGACTTCGAGGCCTGCGAAGACGTGGAGGTCCGGCTGAAGGACGACACGATCTCGTTTCAGGGCGTCGGGAACATGGTGTCCATCTCCATGACCCTCGAGCAGGCCCGAGGATGACGCGCACGATCGGCGCGGCCCTCGCCGCGCACATCGCCACGAAGCGGGCGCGGCTGTCGCGCTGCGTGCGGCTGGACCTGCGCGACGGGAGCCGCGTGGCGTTCACCGACCACGACAAGGACCTGAGCGTGAACCTCGGCGACGGTGCGGGCGCGATCGTCTACCGCGCCGACCTGGGGGTGAGCGTCTCCGACATCGTGCAGACGCTGACGCTCGAAGCCGACAACTACGAGCTGTCGGGGCCGGTCAGCGAGACGATCACCCGGCTGGCGTTGCTGGGCGGGCGCTTCCTGCGGGCGCGCGCCTGGGTGTTCGACGTCCGCTGGGACGCGCCGGCGCAGTACCTGGCGCTGCAGTATGGGCGGGTGGCCGAGGCGAAGGTTTCGGGCAGCCGGTTCACGATGCAGGTGCGCTCGTCGACCGACGCCTACAACCAGACGATCGGGCGCGTGCTGAGCCCCGGCTGCAGCTGGGACTTCGGGGTGTTCGACCCGCCGCGCAGCCGCTGCCCGGCCACGCCGATGACCTGGAACGCGCAGGTGGTGAGCGTGGTCGACGCCATGCGGTTCCGCGTCGACTGGGGCACGGGCGGACCGACCGCCGCCGAGGCGCTGAACGGGCTGGTGACGTTCTCGGGCGGTGCGCTGGCCGGGACCCTGCCGGTCGAGATCTTCTCGCTGTCGGAGGACGGCGACGTGTCGCTCTACCACCCGCTGCCCGAGGCGCCGGAGGTGGGCGCCACGCTGGTCATCACCGAGGGCTGCGACAAGTTGCGGCCGACCTGCAAGGAGAAGGGGTTCATCCTCGATTTCGGCGGCCATCCCGACGCGCCGGGCAACGACGACTTCCTGCAGATCGGGCGCGCCCAATGAGCGCTGTGACCGGCGAGCAGATCGTAGCGGAGGCGATGACCTGGATCGGGACGCCGTTCCACTGGCAAGCGTCGCTGAAGGGGGTCGGCTGCGACTGCAAGGGCTTTGTGTGGGGCGTGGCCCGTGCGCTCGGGCTGCCGGAGGCGCAGAGCCCTTGGCCGGCGATCGCCGACTACGACGAGGTCGTGCCGGTCGACGTGCTGCTGCGGGGGCTGGGTCAGGTCCTGGCGCGCACGCCGTGCGCGACCCCGGGCGACGTGCTGCTGCTGCGGATCAAGGGCCGCGCGCAGCACCTGGCGATCCTGACGGGGCCCAACATCATCCATTGCCTGGGTGGGGCGGTGATCGAGACCCGCATCGGGGCCGCGCTTCGCGCCTGGCCGCAGCACAGCGCCTGGCGCTTCCCGAGCCGCGTGGAGGGCTGACGCGTGGCCGACCCGCTTTCCATCGGCATCGGCGTCGGCATCCTGGTGCTGGGCGCCGGGATCGCGGCGCTGTCGGCGGTCGAGGCGCCGCGGCTGGAGAACCTCAACTACACCAGCGCCGACTACGGCGCCTCGCTGACCTACCTGGAGGGCACGCGCCGGCTCGACGACCTGAAGTGCATCTGGGCCAAGCCGCTGCGGGTCAAGAAGGCCGGCGGCAAGGCCAAGGGCGGCAAAGCCACCGGCACGAAGTGCTTCGCAACGTGGGCGCTGCAGGTCTGCGACCAGCCGAACGTGACCGTCCTGCAGCTGTGGTTCGACAAGACGCTCGTCTACGACGCCACCGGCGCCGGCCCGATCTCGCCGTTCGCGCTGGGCGACAACGGCGGCGGCCCCGTCGGGGAAGCTCTCGACGCGCTCGGGATCGGCAACATCACCGACTACATGACCTTCTACGACGGGGCCGACGACCAGGAGCCGGATCCGGTGATGGCGGCCGACGTCGACGCCAAGCACGGACCGGGGTCGACGCCGGCCTACCGCGGCCAGACGACGATTGTCTTCAAGGAGCTGCCGGTCGACAAGCTCGGCAACCGCTTCCCGCAGGTCAGCGCCCTGGTCACGACCAACGGGACCGAGGAGTTCCCGCTGACCGAGCGGACGGCGGGCTACTTGAGTTCGGTCGTGATGACGCTGTCGGAGGATGGCCGCCGGCTCTACTTCACCTCGCTGGACAGCGGCGACCCGTCGATCCGCCACCTCGAGGGCTGGGACGTGGTGGCCACCGCGCCGATGTTCCACGTCGAGCGGACCGACATCGCCGTGTTCAAGGGCATGGGCATCGACGACTTCTGGCGCATCTACACGCCGCGGAACGATCAGAACGCGCTGATGGTGCTGGGGCCCGAGGGCGGTGCGCTGCTGAAGGAGGTCGGACCGCCGGACATCACCTGGGGCGCGAACTACCTCGATTTCCCGGCGATCGACTCCGTGACCGTGCTGGACAACGTCGCCTACTGCTCGAGCTGGTCGCTGCAGAACCACGGCTGGCGGTACGTCTATCCGGCCGACAAGGCGACGCTGCTGACCGCGAGCAATGACGGCGACGACTTCCAGTGGAAGTTCTTCTTCAAGGACGCCTACGGCGGCCATTGGGCGCTGGGCGGCGGCGGCGATCTGGCGGGCGACGAGATCGTGATCGAGCGCCTGCTGGCCGGCGTCGACAGCCCGGCGACCGTCGGCCTCAAGCGCCTGACGATGCCGGTCTCCAACGGCGGCGCGATCACGGGAGTGAGGGGCTTCCACTGCCATGACGCCGGCGACGACTACCTGATCGTGCGCTTCGGCCTGGGGACCGGCTGCGTCGTCGCGCTGGATTGGGCGGACCTGGAGATCGCGAACCAGTTGGTGGGCGAGCCGCTGGCCGACCTGAGCGCAACGACGGCGAACGCCCTGCTGCCGGGCTCGCGCTACGTCTGGACGGGCGGGAACCAGTGGGACTACGTCAACATGACGATCGTCCGCGACATCGACGCGACCGATTGGGATCCGACCTACTTCAGCGACCAGACCACCCTTTTCGACCGGCTGAGCAACGCGCTGATCCGCGTGTCGGGGACGTCGCTGATGTCCTGGCTCTACCTCGACCGCGCGACGGGGGGCGGCAGGCAGCTGCGCGATGTGGTGGAGCGGGTGAGCGCGCTCTGCGGCCTCGACGTCGCCACGGAGATCGACGCCACCGACCTGACGCAGCCGGTCGAAGGGGTCTCGTGGACGCAGGGCCCCGGCAAGAGCGTCCTGGCCTGGCTGCTGGACGTCTACGACAGCGAGGCGCGTCCGCACGACTTCAAGGTCGAGTTCCTGCGCCGGGGCTCGGCGCTGGGCGCCTTGATCCCGGTGAGCGAAATGGGGGCAGGCGGCGGCGCGCCCTACGAGGCCCCGCAGGTGTCGGACCTCGACCTGCCGCGCAAGGTCAACCTGACCTATGCCGACACGACCAAGGACCAGCAGCCGAACACCGCCATCGGGCAGCGCTCTGGCGAGGCGGTGGACAGCGACGGCGAGCTGAGTGTCGACGCCTCGCCGCTGGCGCTGTCTCCGGACGAAGCGCGCCCGATGGCCGACGGCCTGGCGCGCCGCGCCTGGATCCGGGCGCAGACCTACAAGAATTCGCTCTCGCGGCTCTATTCGGCGTTGGAGTGCGGCGACGGCCGGCCGCTCGACCTCGACGGGGAGGAGGTGGGCGCCAAGGTCACCAAGCTGGAGATCGGCGCGGACGGTGTCTGGCGGGTCGACTGGGAACGCTACTTCCCGCACGTCCACGAGGCCTCGGCCCTGCCGGGCGCGCCGGGCGACGGGCTGACCCCGGACGAGCTGGTGGTGTTCGGGCTGACGCGCGGCGTCGTGCTCGATATCCCGCTGGCGCAGGACGGCCACGATGCGGCAGCGCCGTTCGTCTACCTGGCGGCGGGGCCGTTCTCCGACACCTCCTGGCCGGGGGCGACTTTCAACCGCGGCGACGACGGCGAGACCTACGACGAGGCGCTGGGCGGGGTCGCGCCGGACGAGGCGGCGACCATCGGCTACGCTGTGGACGCCCTGCCGGACGCGCTGGCCACCGTGTGGGACCGCCGGAGCGTGCTGACCGTCACCGTGCTGGATGGCGTGCTGACCTCGGTTACAGAGGGCGAGGCGAAGGCCGGCGCCAACCTGGCGGCGATCCGCTCGGGCGACGATTGGGAGTTGATCAACTACGCGACCGCCACCCTGGTCGGCGACAAGACCTACGAGATCTCGACCCTGCTGCGCGGTCGGCGCGGGACGGAGCGGGCGACGGGTGGCCATGCGGCGGGCGACACCTTCGTGGTGCTGGCCGACCTGCCGCGCGCCACGCTGGGCGCCGACGAGGTGGGCGAGGTGACTTACGTGCGGCCGACCACGGACGGCGGTCCCGACGGGGCCGCGCAGCTGCTCGACCCCTACGCGGGCGCGGCGCTCAAGCCCTACTCGCCGGCGCACCTGGAGGTGGCGGACGTGGCCGGCGATCTGGTGGGGACCTGGGTTCGGCGGACGCGCGTCGGCGGCAACTGGAGCGACTACCAGGACGTGCCGCTGGGCGAGGGCAGCGAGGCCTATGTGGGCCAGGTGCTGGACGCCGGCGGGGCGGTGATCCGCACCTTCTCGGGCCTGACGACGCCCACGCTCACCTACACGGCCGCACAGCAGGCCACCGACGGCGGGGCCGGCGTGACCCTGCGCGTGATGCAGGTCTCGAGCGTCGTCGGCAACGGCTACGCCACCGACGTCGCGATCTAGGAACAGGGGGACAGCTTGTCCGACACACCGCTCGCCGCCGCACCCGAACTCGCCGTCGGCCAGGCCGACAAGGAAGGGACTGCGAACGAGGCGTTCCGCCGGATCGAGTCGGGTGCGGGCTTCTTCCAGATCGTCGATAAGAGCCTAACCGCGCCGCCCGGCGCCTGCGCCGACGGGGCGCGCTACATCGTGGGTGAGGCGGCCACCGGCGCGTGGGCCGGCCACGACGACGCCGTCGCCTACGCCGCTGGGACCAACGCCTCCAACGGCTGGTACTTCCGCGCCGGCGCCGAGGGGCTGTTCGCGTGGGTGGCCAACGAGAACGCGCTCTACCACCACAACGGGTCGGGGTGGGCGGTCTACGCCGCCGGCACGGTGATCAGCGCAACGCTGACCGCCAGCGAGGCGCTGGCGGCCAACGACCTGGTCAACATCTGGTCCGACGCCGGTGTGGCCAAGGTGCGCAAGGCGGACGCGGACGATCCGGCCAAGGACGTCGACGGGTTCGTGCTCGCCGCCGTCCTGTCGGGCGCGGCCGCCGTGGTCTACGCGGGCGGGATCATCGGCGGCTATTCCGGCCTGAGCGACGGCTCGCCCTACTTCCTGTCCGCGACCGCCGGGTTGGCCACCGTGACACCGCCCTCGAGCGCCGGCCAGATCCTGCAGCGGGTCGGCAAGGCGATCTCGGACACGCAGATCCTCGCCCGGATCGAACCTCCCATCACCCTCGAATAGGACGACGCCCTCCATGCGCCTCTTCCGTCTCCTCCCCGCCGCGGTCGCGGCGGCGCTGACCCTGGCCGCGCCGGCGCTGTCGGCCGACCGCAAGCCGCTCGTGCTCGACACGACGACAGGCCGCCCCGTCCAGATCCCGGCCGCTGATACCCTGACGCCGCCGGCGTTGAAGGTCACCGGGATCACCGGATCGACGCAGTGCCTGCAGGTCGATACGACCGGCGCCGTCTCCGGCACGGGTTCGGCGTGCGCCGGCGGGGGCGGGACGATCGGCGGCTCCACCGGCGCCACGGACGAGCGGCTGATCCGGGCCGACGGCACGGGCGGCGCGACGATCCAGGCCGGCGCGGACCTGACACTGAGCGACGGGGGCGTACTGGGCTTCCCCGACGACGTTCGCCAGACCTTCAACCCGGGCAGCAACGCCGCCGGCCTGAACGTCGGGTCGATCGCCGGCGACCCGGGGACGCCGTCGAACGGCGACCTCTGGTACGACAGCACGGCCAACGAGCTTACGGCGCGCATCAACGGCGCGAGCGTCGCGCTGGGGGCGGGCGGGGGCGGGGGCACCATCGTCGTCAACTCGCAGTCCGGAACGAGCTACACCGTCGTCTCCGGCGACCAAGGCAAGCTCGTCGCCTTCACGAACGCGGCCAACGTGGCGGTCACCCTGCCGCAGGCCACGGGGGCGTTCGGTTCGGGCTGGTACGCCTATTTCCTGAACACGGGCGGCGGGATCGTCACCATCACGCCGACCACCTCGACCATCGGCGGGCTGATCAACCACAAGCTACTGAACGGCGGCGCCGTCCTGGTCGTGAGCGACGGGACCAATTATCTGGTCGTGCCCCACATCGCGTTCTACGGCGGGACCAGTGCGGGCTATAGCCTGTCGCGCCCAGACGGCACGGCCACCGGCGGCAACCAACGGTCCGCCAACTCGGTGGACCTTCAGACCAGCCGTAGCGCCGCGACGCAGGTCACCTCTGCTGATTACGCGTTCGCTGCCGGGCGACGGAACACGGCGAGCAATACCTACGCCGTTGCCATGGGGGACACCAACACCGCCAGCGGGGTCGGCTCGCTCGCGGTGGGCAGCAGCAACACGGCCTCAGGCACGTATTCCACAGCCCTCGGCGACGGTGTCACCACCTCTGGTGGCTACAGCCTCACCGTGGGTCAGAGCTTCACAAACGCTGGCAGCTACAGCGTCGCGGTCGGCCGTAGCCATGCGTCCATCGGCGATCAATCGGCAGTGTTCGGGCGCTTTGGGACGACCCATGGCACCGAGGGCGCCTTGGTGCTTGGCGCCGGTTCCGCGGGCACCTCGAGCGCCGGCAGCTCGCAGATGCGGACGACGGTGCTGTGGTCTTTCACGTCGGGGGCCACGGCCAGCCGCCTCACCGCGAACAACGGCGCCGCCTCAACCACGAACATCATGAACCTCGCGAACAACAGCGCGATGATGTTTGAGGCCAAATGCGTGGTCCGAAACAACAGCTCGGCGAACGCCAACACCTACACGATCGGCCCCAGCCTCATCACCCGCGGCGCGAATGCCGCGTCTACAGCGATGAGCGCGGGCAACCCGGCCGTCGTCGCCGGGCCGACGACGGGCACGGCGCTCACCCTTGCGGCGGATCCCACGTTCACGGCCGATACGACGAACGGCGGGTTCAACGTGAGCTACACACCGCCCGTGGGGAACAACACCGCGATGTACGCCGTGTGTGTCATCACCGGGGTGGAGACGCGCCCCTAGTCGCCGAGAAGTTGTCGCGCGTGGAGCGAGTGTGCTTCACGCGCGGCACGCTGCGCGATAGCGTGGCGCTGTGAAGCTGTGGTCAATCCAGATCCTCCGTTTCGTCGCCGCCCTTATGGTGGTGCACACGCACGCCGTGCGGCACGCTAAGGACTATACCGGCGACTTCGGCGTTCTCGGCGAGACGTTCGCGACCGTCGGCGCG
>Ga0196964_10001421_pt1 | contig 12195 bp, 7 predicted proteins | sample S1_10metaG_FD_148615 | JGI IMG/M metagenome (GOLD analysis project Ga0196964, IMG submission 148615) | Soil microbial communities from Anza Borrego desert, Southern California, United States - S1_10 | ecosystem: Environmental > Terrestrial > Soil > Desert | place: USA: California | collected...
CTGCGTCTTGGGCGGCGTGCGGTTGATTTCGTCAGCCAGGATCACGTTGGCGAAGAGCGGGCCGGGGATGAACTTGAACTCGCGCTGTCCCGTGGCCTTGTTTTCCTGAATCACTTCGGTGCCGGTGATGTCGGAGGGCATCAAGTCGGGCGTGAACTGGATGCGGTTGAATTTCAGGCTGAGCGTTTCGGCCAGCGTGCTGATCAGCAGCGTCTTGGCCAGGCCCGGCACGCCTTCCAGCATGCAGTGGCCGCGCGCAAAGATGGCGATGAGCAGTTCGTCGACCACGTTGCCCTGCCCAACGATTACTTTGCTCAGCTCGGCTTTGATCTGCTGGTACGATTTGTTGAGTTTCTGAACCGCCTGCAGATCGCGCTCTTTGTTCGCCGGGTCTGCTGCACTGGCCGCTACCACGTCCGACATCTGAAAGTCTCCTTTTTTAACTGCCAAGACGCCAGGGCGCCAAGGAACTGCTGCTTACCTTTTAAACTTCTTTCACTTCAAAATCGAGCCGCGAACTGCTTCCTTCGCCTGAACGGGGGAGAACGAAATATCCACTCTCCCTCTCATTTGGGCGCAACCAGCACGCCTTCACTGAACAGCGCCGGATAGGGCGGCCCGAGCACGCCCGGGCTTCCGCCAATGCTCTTGGTAACCGCCGCCCCATCGTCCTGGTCATTGACGATAAAGGAGAATCCAAACTTCCGGTTGGGCTCCGCCTTCAGCGTCAAATATTCCAGCGGCAGCGTCAGCTTGTAGATCGTCTGTTTCTGCGCCTCGTTTCGCGCCACTTCCGGCGCGGGATTCAGCGGCGTGTTGCCGCTCAGGTACTGTCCGTGCTCGACCCAGCGCCAGCCCAGCACCGCGCCTTTGTCATTGACGCACGCGCCGAGGGCAAAGTCCTCGCCGCGATAACCCATGCCGCCGGTCAGCAGCGGATCGCCGCGATCGTTGTCGAAGACCACCTTGACGCTGTCGCCCACATCGCAGTAGGTGCCGTCGGCATGTTCGTTCTTGTGCTTGTCGTCGGTGACAACAAAGAGCATGTAAAGATTCTTGTCGTCATACGCGCCGCGGAACGAAACTTTCAGATCCTCGGCGCCCTTCCAATGGTTCTTCTTGATCGCGCCCGACGTCTCATCGTCGCTCACGAAGTACACATCGTTCCAGTTCGCCAGCACTGTTTCGCTTACGGCTGACCAGCTTTGCGGATTCAAATCCAGCTTCGTTCCGTCGGCAACCTTGTTGAACATAAAGGTGCGTTTCTGCTTCTTCGCCTGTTCCTGCCGCAGCCGCGCGAATTCGGCAAAGTACGCTGCGAACTTTTCCTCGCTGAGATCCTTTGAGCCCAGCGCCGCCGCTAAAGTGTTTGCCGCCGCTTCAGCCTCGCCCTTTTCGAACAGGCGCAAGGCCAGCTTGAATTTTAAGTCCATGTCTGCCGGCTTGGCAGCGACGTCCTGCTGCAGTTTTTTGATGCCCTCTTCCAGATTGCCTGCATCAGGCAGCAGGTACGCCGTGCGCTTCTTCGACTCCGTGATGACAATGCCGCCGTCAATCATCTGCGCGGTAAACGCCGGATGCGTGAGCCCATCGTTGTCCATCGTGCGATGCTCGGCGCCGAGGCTTTCCGCCCAGTTGATGCGGCCGGTTTTTCTGTCGATCAGAACCACCGAAGCCGGCTTGTCTCCATTGGGATCCCAATTGCTTTGCGTCAGCATCAGATGGCCCTGCGAGACGGACGTTGCCGAGACCGGCGCCAAGTCGCTCTGGGCGCTGGAGATATCGACTTCCCACTGTTTCTTGCCCTGCAACCGGATGGAATGCGCGCTGACGGAGCCTTTGCGGTCAACAGAACTGACGACCACGTAAAGATCGTCGCCATCTATATAGACATCTTTGACGGTGGCATCCTTATCCAGAACAGGGCTCCAGATCTTTCCAGGCACTGTCTCGGTGGTGCTCATGGCCGCCACGCGCCGGCCGTCGATGACAGCAACGACCAACTCGCGCCCGGCTTGAAGACGTGTGATGTTGCCCCCGAAATCATGATTCCAGATCAGTTTTCCGCTCGTGCCGTCGATCGCCTTCAGATTGCCGCGGTCGGCGACAAAAATGCGGTCGCCCTGTGCTTCGGGCGGTACGGAGAGATTGCCGGCGACCGCATCGACCACACCGCGGCGGTTTCCGGTCTCTAGATCAAAGATCGTGACTCGCGCCGGATTCTGCGCGCCGATGGCCACAAAGCCGTCCCCGATCGCCGGCGTCGTGAAGAACTGATTGCCTTCGACCTGCGTCGACCAGAGCTGTTCACCGGATAGCGCATCGAGAATGCTCAGCCCGCCGCTCGGATAGCCGATCACCACGCGTCCGAAGGAAACCTGCAGCGAGCAGCGCTGCTGCGGCACCGGGTTTTTCAGCTCCTTGCGCCAGACGACTTTTCCCTTTTCGCGGCTGTCGTACGCGACGACCTCGCGGCTGCCCAGCGCCAGTAACAGATGTTCAGCCCAGACAGCGCGCGGCGGCTGGAAGAATCCCTGGAAGCGGACCTGGTCCTGCGGATTGGGCTTCGGCACCGCATCCTGCGGCAGCTTCGGGCGCGGCTGCCAGATTTCTTCACCGCGTTCCGAACCGGACTGAACGATCAACTCCGACTGATTTTCAATATAGAAGAGCGTCCTGCGCAGCTCGAGCGGTGCGATGCCTGATGGCTGCAATGGCACGCTGTGGTCCGGCGCCGGCCGCGTCCAGGCCAGCTTCAGCTTGCCATCGCCGTGCGAGAGCGTCGCGGAGGTGACTGCATTTTGGAACTGCGGTTCAGTCAGGCGCTTGGCCGCCCATTCGGCGGCTTTAACTGGCGCGGCGAGCGACGCGTCAGGTTTTGCCGGATCGATCGTGACGGGCTTGTCCATCAATTCTTTGCGCGAGGCCAGGCGGCGCAGCACGTCTTTGGCCGGGCCCAGCAGTTTTCCGCGCTCGTAGGCAATGGCCAGAAGCGCGGTCGCATTTCCAGCCTCGGGCAGGTCGCTATGGCGGCTGAGGAAGTTCAACGCGTGCTGCCGGGCCTGATCGGGATTGCCGGCAAGCGCAAGCTGCGCGAGCTTGAGCATGGCCAGGCCGCTGGCGGCCGAATTGGGATAGGACGTGAGCATGGCGTTAAGCTGCTTGCTGTCTGAACCCGCTTTCTCAAACGCGGCTTTGGCCAGTGCTTCGAGCTTTTCGTACGCGGCCGGATTTTCCTTGCGGATCTCTTCGATTCGCGCCTGCGCAAACAGGCGCGCCTTGGCCGACGATTCAGGAACATAGCTGTACACCGTATCGCCGTACTGCGTGATGATCTGCTGGTAATGTTCGACGGCGAGCGCCAGCTCTTTGCGCTGAGCGGCCGTCTCGGCCATGCCTCGCAGCGCCGTAACCGGCAAAACTTCGGGCTGCTGTGGAAGCTGCGCGACTTCCAGAGCTTTCTTGAAGCTTTCGTAAGCTGCGGCGAGGTTTGGTTGCGGTGCGGCGGCCGAGGCGCGCCTGCCCATCTCCATCAGGGCGTCGAACTTTTTGCGCCGGAACTCCTGCAGCATCGCCGCGACCTTGGGATCGTTCTGCGCCTTTGCGGCCAGATCAATGCCGGTGTCGAGCTCTTTAATGGCCTCGGCGAACTTGTCGACCTTATGGTACACGTCAGCGAGCTCGCCGTACGCCGCCAGGTCGGACGCATTCTGCTTGATGCGGGCGCGTAGCTTGCCTTCCATTTCCTCCCAGACGAAGTACGCGTTGACGTGGGTGCGGCTGACTGTGTAGAGCACGTCGCCGGCCACGACGATGTTGCCCGCTTCGATCTCTGGCTGGATCCACTTAAAGGAGGAACGCACTTTCGGGCGGAACTTCCCGCTCTCCACCGTCACGTCGATGCTCACCAGCGCCTTTTCAGTGGGAACCAGGATCACGTTTTCAGTAACTGTTCCGCGGCCCTTGATTGGGCTTTCAAAGACGATGGGATCGTTTGCAGGTCCCGTTTCGCGTCCGCCTTTGAGTTCGTAAAAATGGATATTCCCGCCGGTGACGACCAGGTTCCCGCTCGCGATGCCCAGAATATGCTTGAGTCCCGGATCGCGTTCGGTGCGGGAAACTTCCCAGACGCGCCGGCCGCTCTCGATGTCATAGGCATAGAGGAATTCGGAATCCTGCGGCGTCACGATGACGAGGTTGTCGGTCAAAACCGGCGGATTGGGCGCCCAGAAATCGGTGGCGATGCGCCGGCCCATGTTATTCATGCGGTCCACGGACTGCTGGCGGTCATACACGCGCAGCCACTTGATCGTGCCGCTCATCGCATCCAGCGCGGCGACTCCGCCCAGGTTGGTGCAGACGAAGACGCTTCCATTGGCGACCGCGACCGGCAAGCCGAGGTCCGGTTGAACCGGGCCTCCGACGCTGTAGGGATTGGCCGAGCAGACCTGCGTGCGCCAGATCAGGCGTCCATTCTCGGCATCGAATGCGGCGACCCAGGCGTCGTGAAGCCCGTGGACCTGCACGCCCATGCAGTAGAGCACGCCCGAATCGTACGTCGGTGCGCTGACGAAGAAGATGCTTTTCAGCCAATCCTGATCGGCTTTGCTGTGCGCTTCGAACGAGGGCGAGCGAAGATCCGGCTGCAGCGACCAGATCAGCTTCCCCGACTGGTATCCGAGGCAGACGAGGTAGTTTGACGGCTGCTTGACTTCTTGTCCGCGCCACATGTCCTGATCCTGCGTAACCGCCTCGGCACCCAGCGCCACATAGACGCGTTCGCCTGCAATGGTGGCAAAGTGCGGATGATGCCGCACGCCGCTGTTCTGCATCCCGCCGCGGAAGACGCGCCGCACGACACGCTGGTTTTCCTTTGGCTGTTTGGGCGCGGGCTGTGCTTCGTTGGGATAGAGGAATTTGACGTTGCCGCCGGCGCTGAAAAGGCCCGGCTGCGGGTTGCCGGTCGGGTACGCGGCGAGCATGTTCGAATCGGCGATGTAGAAGTAGGAATCCTTCGCCGTTAGATGGTAGTTCATCGTCGGATCGGCGATGGGCGTGCCGTCGGCATGCACGACCTTTGAAGGATTCGTCGCGTCAGCGCCGGGACCTTCAAAAAGGTGGCGGATAGGCACCGACCATTTACGCAGTCCGATGTTCTGGCGGCTGGGCTGAACCTTGTTGTGGCTGGCATTGCCGAAATACGTTTCCCAGTGGCGCGTGTTCGCCGCCGTTTCGGCCGGCGTTCCCGCTTTCTGCTCGGAGATCTTTAAAACGCGTTCCTTGAGCCGTGCCAGCGCCGCTGGGCCCTCATCATGGCCGACGCGCAGCGGGCCCGACTTTTCATCCTTGAGCGCCTCATCTAGTTCCTGAAGCGTTTTTTCGGCGCCAGCGCGGTCGCCGAGTCCGGCCTGTGCCTGCAGCATGCGGACCAGCAACGCGGTTTTCGAGATGCTTGGATTTGGATGTTTCAGCGCCTGGTTGAGCCGCAGCAGCGTCTGGCGGTGTGCGCCGCGCGAGGATGATACTTCGGCCAGCCAAAGCAGGGCATCGTCACCAAAGGATGTCGGAAAATATTCCTGCGCGACCTGCTCCATCTGGCGTTCATCGAACTGCGCCTGCGCTTCGTTGAACAGCGCGCGGGCAATTGGATCGTTGATGACGCGGTAAACATTCAGCCCGCCCGGCGGAAGGCTGGCGATGTCTTTAGCGACACGCTCGCGAGTGGACTTGTAAAGCCCGTTCTTGTACGCCATCTCCGTTTTGTCCGGACCTTCCCAGCGGTCCAGGTAAACGGTGTTGGGATACTTCTTGAGAATCTCAGCGTAATATTTAACGCATTCGGGCCAGACTTCGGGATCCTTTTCGGCGCGGGCACGCGCTTTCTGCGCCTTGGTCAGCAGATCCAGTACACCTGGCTCTTCAGAAAGCGTAACGTTGTGTTCAGGGCCCTTGGCCTTGGCCTCGTTTGGGTCTGCCTCTCCAGCAAGGATTTTTGCCGATATGAGAACATGAAGCAGCAGCATGCCCGACAATGGGAAGGAGAGGTGGCGCAGAAAGAAACGTTTCGAGAGATAACGAATAGCCGGATCCTTTCCTGCCGAGCACAGCCGATTGCACGTCAACATGGCGTCTACCACTAATACGACGCACGAGAGTTCAAACCGGCAAAAACTTTTTAAAAACTTCGCAAAGTCGGACGCGAATAAAGCACCAAACCCTGCGGCAATTTTGCTGGAAGGCCGTAGTGTTGTCGATTGATTTTCGCTTCTACCTTGACCTCGCCGCACGCGCCTCACAAACTATCCTTACTCGTTGTACTTTCGACAGGCGCAGCCGGGCCGGCTTTTTCGCCCTTTTTTACGGATTTGTTACATCATCCAGAGCTCCGACTTCGACCCCCTTTACTCTCGCGCGCGCGAACACATCCCCGGTCCGCGCACCGGTCCTGCCGAAGACGCCGCACGCGTGGAGCAGTGGCGGCGACAGGAGTGGCACGCGTATTTCCGCTGGAAGCTCTGCGGCGGTAAGCGTGACTACAGCAAACTGATCTGGATCGCTCTGCTCATCGCCGGCTTTGCAGGGCTGATCGCCTATGGAATGTTCACTCAGCGCTGGTTCGTGACGGCCGGAGGCATCGTCGTCTGGTTTACGCTGGTGAACCTGGCCTTCCTGACGTATTTCGGACCGCAGGTTCCGCCGCCGCGAGCCGTGCCGGGGCCGTTCGAAGCTACGCAACTGGTGCGAGCGAAAATCGGTATCTATCCGGCCGGTTATGAATGGCGAAAGCTGCCGCGAGTGTGGGTGCGCATGGCTTCTCCGGACGGTCCGCCGCACGTGCTGGCCTTAGTCTTCGATGAACTGCCGCGCGATCTTTATGAGCTCATGAAAAAGCAGGAAACCTGGCGCATCCAGCGCGCCGACGCTCCGCTGACCGACGCCGTGGTCGAGACGCTTGCCGTTTCACGCGAAGGGATCGACTCCGGTGCGCACCCAGTCAAAATCGTGGCCTGGCGCTGGAACGAACAGGCGCTGGAACCCTTCGACCGCAAAGCGCAATAATCCAGCTCATCTGGATGGCACGCTGCTTGCCCCCGTATGTAGGGCAGGCTTCCAGCCTGCGAGTGCCGTTTCGAAGTGCCTTAGCGGAGAACGTCAAATGGGGATTTTTGTGCTGATGTCACTGCTGGCGCTGGTGCTCTTGACCGTCTTCATTCTGAAGCAATGATTGCCCGCCAACTACTTATTCTCATCCAGCTTAACGTCTTTTTGAATTGTCCGCAGAATCGTTCCCGTCGACTGGCGCCGCTTGGGAATCATGGCGCTGTCACGCGAGCGCGGCCGCCTGGGCTTGCCGGAGATGCAATCCTGGCACTTGGGCTCTTCACCTTCCTTCAGAGCCGCGATGCGCAGGCGCGCCCCGCACTGGCTGCAATACGTGATGACCATGGTGCCCTCTTTCCTTCTCAATAACTCATCGTCTTGGTGTTGGCAGCTTTCTTGAGCACGTCCAGACCCAACTCAACTTCAAACTGCGAGTACTTTCCCGGGCACTTCTCGCTGAGTATGTAATCGAGAATCTTTGACTGCAGCGCCGGTCCCCAGGGTTCGCGCTTGATGTTCAGCGATTCAACCGTTCGCGCACTGAATGGATCCAGCCATAGGCCTTCGTTGCTGAAAATCTGAAACCGAGGATCGGTGGCCAGGTAGCGCGCGAGCTTGGCGCGGTCGCCGCCGGATTCGATAATCTGCGTGACTTCCTTGGCGCCGCCCACCGGATCCTGCTGGTAATCGTCACAGCTCTTGAAGTGTGCCAGGATATGCGGCAGATAGATTTTAAATTCCGCTTCACTGCCGTCCCAGTTACGCAGCAGGACTTCCGTTTTTTTCAGGCAGTAAGGACAAACCCATTCTCCGCTGGGTGCGGCGAATTTGTAGTTGCCGCCGGCCTGGATGCGCTGAAACACGCAGATTCCCGCGAGTTCGTCAAAGGACTTCATCTGCGCTTCGACGCCGAGCTTCTGAAGCTCAGGCAGCGCCAGCAGATGCTCGCGAATCTCATTGCATTGCAGCAGCGTCAGGCTTGATCCATTCCAGTCCGGGCAGACAACCCGGCGCGCGGTGTACGGGCACAGCCAGTCGTCGCCAAAGATGCGTATGACCACGCGCGGATCGCCCGGGTCGAGCATCTGCGGCAGCACTTCGGCCAGAGGCTTCTTGCTCTTCAACAACCCGGTGACTTTATTGAGCCAGTCGGCCATGCTGCGCATCCTCTGCTGTTGTGCGAGACACTCTGAGCATAAACTATCGTTCATGTGACGCAAGCTTCAGCTTGCGGGGATTGAATAATGGCGCAAGCTTCAGCTATGCAAACGGAATGGATCGAGATGAACCGCGCCAACTGGAACGAGCGCGCCCGCGCGCACCTGAGCGACCCCGGCGAGTTCTACGATCTGGCCGCCGTGCGCGCCGGCGGCTGCACGCTATTGCCGCTTGAGCGGGAGCTGCTGGGCGAACTGCACGGCAAGCGCCTGCTTCACCTGATGTGTCACATCGGGCTGGACAGCATCTGCCTGGCACGCCGCGGGGCGAGCGTTACCGCCGTTGATCTCTCGCCGCAATCTATCGCCTCGGCGAAGTCATTCGCGGCAGAATGCGGAGTCTCCATTGACTTCCACGTCGGCGATGTGCATGCGCTACCGGAGCAGCTCGGAGGAGACTACGACATCGCGGTGATGACCTATGGTGTGCTCTGCTGGATCGGCGATCTGCGCAGCGTGTTTACGCAGATCGCAGCGCGCCTGAAGCCGGGCGGACGCTTTGTGCTGATCGATGGCCATCCGCTGCTGGATCTGCTCACTCGCGAGCCGCTCAAAGACGGATTTTCACTTTGCGGCGACGATTATTTCCATCGCCCCGCGCCCGAGCGCATTGAGAAAAACACGTCTTACACCGGCGGTGCCGCGCTGAAGCACGCCAGCAGTTTTCAGTGGGGCCACTCGCTCGCCGAAACTCTGCAGGCGGTGCTCGACGCCGGCTTTTGCCTGAAAACGGTGCGCGAAGAACGCTACGGCTTTTACCAGCGTTTCCCGGGAATGCAGAAACACGCCGACGGAACATGGGTGCTGCCGCCGGGCGCGCCTGGAATTCCGCTGCTTTTCGGACTGCTGGCCGAACGGAAATGAATCCAAGTGCCCCTGCTTAATGTCTTGCCAGCGGTGTATTCAAATGGAACCCTTTCTGGAGTCCCTCATGCCGATCTTGCGCCGTTTGCCGTTTCTGGCCGCTCTCGCGCTGGCTCTATCCGTCACTCTGCGGGCGCACGAAGGCCACGACGCTGAAGTTCAGAAAATCTCGCGCGACATGGCCGACGCTGCCACGTATTTCCTGAACGCCCTCACCGATGAGCAGCGCGCGAAGGCGACGTACGAGCTCAAAAACGACGAGCGCCTCAACTGGCATTTCATCCCAAAGACGCGAAATGGCGTGTCCCTCAAGGAAATGACGCAATCGCAGCGCGCGCTGGCGCAGGCACTTCTCGCCAGCGGCCTGAGCGCACGCGGCTATATCAGCGCCGTGACGATCAGCACGCTCGAAGACATTCTGCATCAGCAGGAACAGGGCAAAGGCCCCAAGCGCGATTCAGAGCTATACTTCGTGACGGTCTTTGGAAAACCCGGGCCCGACGCGACGTGGGGCTGGCGCTACGAGGGCCATCATCTTTCGCTCAACTTCACCATCATTGCCGGCAAATACGTGATCGGCGCGCCGTCCTTCATGGGCAGCAATCCTGAAAATATCCTGGATGGACCCCGCAAGGGTCAGCGCACGCTCGGTGAAGTGGAGGACGCCGGCCGCAAGTTGATCCTGGCTCTGACAGACGAACAGAAAAAGAAAGCAATCTTCCAGGCCGAGTGCCCCAAAGACATCTTCACCGCCGCCGCACGCAAGGTGTCTCTGGCCGGAAACGTGGGACTTCCCGTTTCCGAGATGACTGCGCCGCAAAAAGAAATACTGCTTGCGCTGATCAAAGAATACGCCGGCCGTCTGCGTCCGGAGCTCGCTGCCAGCGAGATCGCCAAGATCGAGAAAGCTGGACTCGATAAAATCTACTTCGCCTGGGCTGGCGAAACCGAGCTGAAAAAAGCGCATTATTACCGCGTTCACGGACCGACGTTTCTGATCGAGTATGACAACATCCAGAACGGCGCCAATCACGTCCACTCCGTCTGGCGCGACCTGGAGAACGATTTCGGCGAAGATCTTTTGAAAAAGCATTACGCAGAAAGCCACGCGGGCCAGAAGTAAGGGGGTACTTACGGGGGCGTGAAATGTGGACAAGAAATGGCGGACGTGCTTGACACGCCGGGATTGTGCCGTAAAAGTGTCCTCTCGCTGTCCGGCACGCGAATTCTCGCCACGCTCAGCGACCCACAACTGAAGACGCCAAATCCGCTCACTCCCCGATAGCTCAACGGTAGAGCATGTGACTGTTAATCACAGGGTTCCTGGTTCGAATCCAGGTCGGGGAGCCACTAAGCCAAAGCCAATCCGCACGATTTCTTGCAGTTTCGCCGAGTCTGATGAAACTCGAACCGGTCGCGTGGATACGTGGGAATGGCACATGATTATGAATTGATACTCAGGCAGAACGACGAGTCGAACGCATACGAGTTTCCATCTCAATTTAACTACGAACGCCTGAACCGCGACGTTCGGCTTGTCCATGCTCAACTTGAACGAGTCTTGAAGCGACAATTTGAGATCGAAGATGGCGCGCAGATTCAGGATGCCTCTTTTCATGCTGCAATCATCCTTAAGTCAGCCTCAATGGGAACGAACACCACTTGGCAGTGCGCGTTGAGATTTTCAAACTTCGGACGTTTAGCGGCATGTTCTGATGAAGAGTCGATCAACTCGAAGATAAGAAAGTCATCGAATCGGTCCTCGCCGATCATCGCTTCATATTGATTCCGACATCAATACTAGAACGCCAGTACGACGGAGTCTTACCCGAAAAGGTTGACATACGAACTTGGTGGATTCGCTTTTTTGATTACCTTTGATGAATTGCTGGCGGAGGATTTATGCCGTGGGAAGCGCACAATATCTTTATCGAGCCTACTTCGGAGGCGATCAGGTGCATCAAGAACGAACCAGAGTTGTCTAAGGAATTGTATCACGTTACAGATTTGGAAGGCTTTGATTGGCCGGAGACCAAATTCTGCCACGGACTACCACCCCGTGGACTGTTGGTTGTTCGACTGAGAACCGGGAACTGGGGGGCGGAACCCTGCTTTTGGAGGATAGCAAGAGACTATCCCGACGAAGAGCTACAGTTGACGTCAGAGGCTTTTGCGCCGCTTCTCGAGGAAAACGAATACGCTCAGTTTCCTCCACCTCTTGTATTGCGGTTCCTGAAAAATCTTCAACGCACGAGCAAGACAAGCATTGCGTACTACCACTGTTTCATGTGGGGCGGCACCCCTGAAAACGAGTACGCGTTTGTCTTCGCGCCCGATGAAATTGCATATGTCGGATTGCCGGGAAAGGAATCTCAAATCTGCTGCATCACGGGAGGGACCTCCGTCCGCCGAGATGGTGATGTCCTTGTGGAAGCGCTCAAGCATCTCGGCGTCTTTCTACCGACTCCCTACTTCGCCTTACATACGGGGTACTTTGAATGGCAGCGGTATCAAAGTTAGAGTCACGATCTACGCAGTAGGCGAGTAGCGCCGGCGAAGTACAACCGAAGGGTTCGATGTTCATCCACCGGGGAGCCAATTTAGAAACACTATTCAGCACTTCAGCAGTTTACCAGGCCTTCAGTGCGATGAATTATTGACCTGACCGGACCGGGCAGTACGCTTTCCTCTATCTCTGAAATGATGCGGGGGCGCTATGAAATCTCTCTTCCTGTTTGCCGTTTGTGCGCTGCTTTTCTCGATCGGCAGTCGCGCTGAAGAAAAGGGCGAGTGGCGTGCGCTGTTCAACGGCAAAGATACCAGCGGCTGGGAACACGTTGGCGGCGGCGGTTTTGTCGTCGAGGATGGGCTATTGAAGACTCAGGGTGGCATGGGCCTGCTCTGGTACACCGGAGAAACGTTTGAGAATTGTGTCATTCGCGTCGTTTACAAGGTCGCGCATGAGGCCTCCAACGGCGGAATCTTTGTGCGCATCGCTGAAAAACCCAAAGAC
>Ga0196964_10001422_pt1 | contig 12182 bp, 13 predicted proteins | sample S1_10metaG_FD_148615 | JGI IMG/M metagenome (GOLD analysis project Ga0196964, IMG submission 148615) | Soil microbial communities from Anza Borrego desert, Southern California, United States - S1_10 | ecosystem: Environmental > Terrestrial > Soil > Desert | place: USA: California | collected...
TCCTATGTGAGTGCTCGATACAAAAAAGCTGTGAGACCTAGGTAGGGCTCACAGCTTGAAATTTCTAATTCTGCCTGAAATTATTTTATAATGTTCCAGGTCATTAGATGATATGACGTCAGCACCAAAGCGATGCCGGCCAATAGAATTGTAAAACCTTGAGATGCGAGGCATATCTAACTCAAGGTGCATCTTTCTGTTTTTTAGCTCTCTCTCTTCTTCCTGTAACCTTTCGATAAAATCTGACACCTGATCCCAACGCCTAAGGATTTCTTGATTCCTCTCTAAGGACCTTTCATAATCGCGCAACGTCTTCTTGACCAACGATTCACCATCGATCAAGTAAAAACGATACCTGGGGAAGTTCTTAAAGAACAGGTCAATTACAAACTCCACCCGGTTCTGTGGGATCTTGAACAGCCCCCTGTTACCACTCCGCTGCGCTGACTGCACTTGCTGGATAAGCACACGCCTACCTACAAGAACAGAAAACCCAATCGTCATGACGTGCTGGCCCTTATAATAGACCAGGAAACCAAACACCCCATCAAGGTAAGTCCGACTGAATTTGGAATAACCAAACTCATTGTACCAGGTCGTCCAGTCGAGCCGCACCTCAAAGTCCTTGTTGGTCATGAAAGTGAAGTGGCGTAGATTATCATACGCATCTACGATTTCATTCCAACTGGACCTGTCATAACTCCAGCGCCACATGGAACTCTCAATCTTTCTAATTATTTCATGTTGCGCAGAAGTTTCGAACAACTTGCTGACGCTGTTATGCATTTGAATGGGCGAGGAATGATGAATTTTGCATAACTCGTCAAAAGAAAATCTGGCAAAAGCTGCAAAAGGAAGGTTGTGATACTTTTCTAATATTGAAAAGCCCTTGCCATAATCTTCCTCCAGCCTCTCAATCCAAGGACCGAGCTTCTTCTTCCACCCCTTAATCCTCGAAGCCGGGTTCTTAGAATCCGGTTTTATTTTGTGCAAATTTTCTCTGAAACTAACAAGATTCAATCCTTTCATGTGCCCCTCCTAAATTTTTGAATCTTATACTATTACATACATTATAACATTTGTCAATCTCAATAACCGCGAAGTATGTTAAAATTGAAGGCGACGGGTAACAGTTTAAGTTTGCAAGACCTACTGTTACCTGTCGCTTTCATATTTAGGTTAGTGAAACGGTTGCCAAGGTGGTTTATGGAAAACATGGTTTCCCATAAATTCTCCTTAAATACCAACACGTAAAACAAAAAACCGCCCATGCTCTGCATAAGACGGTTGGGATGTTGGAAAGTAATGTAGATACCTTAAACCGCCTTATGCAAGATAAGGAGATTAAGAAGGTTTGATTGGTTCATGTAACCTATCATGTAGTTATGGTACACGACTTTCGATACTTGGTCAATACCAGCTTTTCAATATCCTTTCTTAGAAGCAAGTAATCGTGCGGTACGATCATTGAATTGCTGCATCCAGCCGAGTATTTTACTTTCAGTACCTGGGTATTGGTTGGTTAAGAAACCAACTATTCCTAGGGGCTGAGCAGCATTATTTACTGAGCCTTTAAATTCCTCAATCGCTAAATCATACCAGGACATCTTTGTAGCGGAGCTTATTCCACGAGAGTCTAAGCTGTGTGCCAAGGTAAACAAGTCGGCAAACATTATCTGGTAAGCTACTTCGCCTTTAGGGTCTGACGGTTGCACGCAGGTAGTATTTGATTTGCACCATAGATAAGAGTAGCCGTTGTTTTCTGTTTTAGGTCCACTCGGGTATGGCGTAGCGACCCAGTTTGCCATACGTAGAATGTAAGCAGTAAACTCAGGCCTCCATTCCTTTTTACCTCGGATTTTTGCAGTTTCGTAGAAAAGACTTATGGGTTTTATACTGTAGGCCTCCATAAGTGGTTGGGCATTGTTGGTATTACCCCAATCGCACTTGCTTTTTATGTAACCCTCCCCACCTGACTGCTGCTCTTGATCTACTATACTCTGCATCAACTCTTTAGCTTTAGTGAAGTATTTTTCTTTTTTTGTTTCGCGGTAGCTCGTGAGGAGTGTAAGCATTGGCCAGGTGGCTATGCGAGTTTCGCCGCAAGCATCGAGTTTGGCGCTTTGCGTACCACCCCAGTAACGCCAAGCAGCTTCTGCACTCTCGTCTGCCACTTCTTTAAACCAACGATCTTTGGTTATGTTGTATGCAAGATATAATCCTTCTACCCAGGTGTGGCTAGGCCGCGCAACGAAACTCTGGTTATCTCCATGGTCGCCTATTTCATATCGCTGAAATCCTATCCAGTCTTTTTTACCAGCATTTGTGAAGATGTGGTCAGTACTTGCGCGATGACGCGCAGAAGCCAGGCCCCAGCGCAGGGCTTCCTTGTCTCCAGTCTTTAAATAAAATTTTAAGGCACTCCTCGTCCAGTCGTAGTGGTTACTGCTGGGTTCGCTATTGCTCCAAAAAACATCTCCCCAGTCTCGCCAGTTATACACCAAAGGCTTGTCTTCAGGCGTGTAACTGCTTCTCACCTGCTGCGAGAATAGCGTAGTTTTATTTGAATCCCCAGGCCATTCTCTTCCAGGCATGGGGTCTGCGAAATTGGCATTCCAGGAAGTGCCTTGCCACTGTGTGTATTTACTGAGTAACTGGTTTATTTCGACTCTTCGAGGACTAGCACTTGCTGCATGAAGAACTTGTGGAGCTATCACAAAGCTTTCTATAAGTTTGTTTCGTTGAGTGACGTTTAACGCGGGCAGAGCTTCAGTGTCAGCAACAACGTTTTGATCAGATGCACTTCCTCTATATACACCAAACCTGTCCCAGATAGCTTCGCCATTTCTGAGAGGTTCGAAGCCTTGCCCCCCAAAAATACCTCCCGTAGTATTTTTGAGCTGCTCCGACCCTTCAAACAGAGATAATACCACTTCAGTATCAGTGACTAAGATTTTGCGAGGTTGTCTTTGCCAAAATTCGTTTATGGTGAATGCAGACCCATCGACACGCACAATCCCATTACTTCTTCCGCCCCACTCAGCCGTATTTTTGCTGGGGCCTGCGTATTTTAACTGTTCTCCATTACCAAGTATTTCGTAGAAAAAGCCGTTTTTTGCACCAGCGTTAGCAAGTCCGCTCGGCTGCCACCACTGGGTAATACTCGCAGGCAAAGGAGTAGTAATGTTTTCAATTTTTACCTGAGTCCGGCCCCGAGACGGTCTAGCAACTCTGATACGCAGCGCAGCGGTTTCATAGGTAATAGCTGAATTATTTTTAATTCTCAGATCATACCTGGTACCATGCTTAGTCTTTGTTGGCCGCAGCTCCCTGTATTTCCAAAATTCCCGTTTTTAATGCGATACACCGTCCCATCTTTTAACTCCCATTCTATTGTAATTCCTGGACTTGCAGCTTTAACAGTACTGGTTAGGCTAAAGCCAAGTATGACGCCACAAAAAATGATTGATAGTTTATTTAGCATAGCTTTATATTGATTTTAATCTACCCTTTCTCGTCCTACGTATTAGTTACTACGTGTTTAATCTGATTATAATGATGCTTATAATGACTTTCGCTGCCGTCCATTTGGTCATCGTCAATTCCCTCAAACACCCAAGCAAATAAATCAGGACGTGATTGTATGTTTTCAATTCCAATATTCTCAACTTCTTCTTGCACTCGAGCTTGCCATCTAGCCCACTCATCCATCAAAGCTTCCGGAGAATAGTGTTTATAAAATTCAACTGCTTTAGAATTAAAATTATCATAATCTCCGGTAAACCATTCAGGCCATTTTTTATCTCTCCACGTAAGCCGAACTGCTTTAACTTCCGCTTTTTCCCAAGCCACCATATGCGCAACCACATCCTTTACAGTCCATAAAGCTGTCGCCATTTTATTCCAATCTTCAGACCTAAGGGTTTTTAAATAATAAAGAAACTTTGGATCTCGCATTAGCTAAGTATACTAAAAAAGCCTTACAAGCCCCAGTTTGTTAATGTTGTACAATATCAGATCTTACAGCATTTACCAACCCTACGCGATTTCCCTCTTCCTCTACCTTGGAAACACCTGGTCTCCCGCACCCAACTGATGTCAAGTCAAGTCTTCAAACATTTTTTAATTATGAGCCCTACATTTTGATATTTTCTTTATGACCACCGAGATGACCCTTCGCTTATCTCATGGGTTGAAAGTGTATATAGGTACATGTCTAGCAATTGGATAAGGAGTAGCGTTGAATCATTACGGGATATTGACAGTTTGCCCAATTAATGCCATACTAACCTGCAAACATACATTATGGATTGAAATTTAGTCGAGTTTCTTGAGCTTTCCCAAGCTCTAAACATAATCTTATCTTGCATTTAACTCACTAATTTCTAGCAAAATGAATACCGGCATAATCAAAAAATTGACCGAAAAAGGTTTTGGCTTCATTACTGTAGACGGACAAACCACAGATTTGTTCTTCCACAGCAACTCTCTGGTAGGCGTCAGGTTTGACGAACTGCGAGAGGGAGATAAAGTTACCTTTAATATTGAAGATTCTCCAAAAGGAAAAAACGCTACAAACGTACAACGCGTAGAAGCCTAACTTTAAACCCCGGCCTTTGGCCGGGGTTTTGATTTGTGTAAGTGAGCTGGGTTTATGCGGAGACTTTTTTGGCGAAGTCTACCATTGCAAGAAGTTCTGTTGTCTTTGTAGTTATGAGTTCTTCTTTAGATTTTTCCAGCTTCGGTCTTGCCTGAACACGAGCGCTAAGTGCTTTGACTTCAGGGGACCAATCAAAGAAATTTGCTCGCTTATACGCCAAGCCTAAAATCATGCTGGTGATTTTGTCCTGAAGGATTACCAGTTCCCCTATAAACTCTTCCGCGTGTGGGTCGCCAGCTGTTTCAGGTAACGGCTTTCCATGGTAATTACGCAGCAAATTGAACAAATCATTCCTATTTGTATATATCATATAATTTACTTCACTCTTTAATGCGCCATATGTATAGAACTAGCTCAATTATACCCAAATCATATGAGTGCAGTATGATATTTTAATATAGTTACATATATGACGGGAAACAGCTTATAACTGTGAAAACAGTGGAGTAGGCATCTGTAGCAAAAGTTTGTGTATTGAAATAATTTTTGGAAGAAGGATATTTTTTTGCCGAAGTTTACCACGGGAAATGCTCGCCTTTAAACCAGAACTGGCCGCTTTCCGGTTTGGAGATAGCAAGTGCAAAGAGGTGTTCCACTGCCTCGGTAGGTTCCATTTGTGCATTTGGACCGCCCATATCGGTTTTTACCCACCCGGGATGCACGCAGGAAACAGTGATGCCTCTGTCTTTCAAAGCCAAAGCCATGACGCGAGTGTACATATTCAGCGCAGCTTTGGACATGCGGTAGCTCGGGGCATCTGGTCCCCAGATATAATTCAACGAGCCATAACGCGAAGTTAAATTTATAATGTGACTACCATCCTGGATCACGGTTAACAAAGACTGCGTGAGCTGAATGGGGCCAAAAAGATTTATCTCAAATGCTTTTCTAAGAATGCTTGGATCAATCCGCAGAGCATTATCCTCGTCATAGGTAGTGATGCCTGCATTGTTAAAAAGTATATCTATGCGTTGCTCAAGCGAGTGGATGTGCTCAACACATATCTTTATACTCTCTTCACTAGTGAGCTCAAGCTGAAAAACTGTCAAATGTTCATGAGAAAAATCTACCGTACCACTGGTGGAGGTACCAATCACAAAATACCCTTCTTCCAAAAATTTCTGCGCCAGCGCCTTCCCAATACCTCGACTTACTCCAGTTATCACGACTGTTCTCATAGATATTTAATGAGTTAATACAACTTACGTATAGGAATTGTGAAAAAATCTGGTATGAAAAGACGGAGACAGGCCTTGCTGAGTTTCAATCGGATATTAAATATTTCTTATAACCTCGCGCTACGAGATCAATATAAGCAGACCACACCTTGTCTGGTATAGCTTGTGGGATTTGAAATCCTTTCACAGGGTAGACTTTGATGCGCTGCAAGTCACCGATCATAATATGTATCACCTCCTCTTGATCAAAACTGGTATACGGCGCCTCTGCAAAGGAGTACAGTGGCGAGGTCGGTATGACATGCTTATCTGGCACAAGTTTTTTAAAAGCTGCGTACGCTCGACGTTCCATATAGGGTTTAGTCACCAAGATAAAACTTTGTGGATCTAACTCTTTTTCTTTAAGCAGCTGCATGGAAAGCTTAATATTCTCACCTGTGTTTGTCGACTCATTTTCAATGAACATTTTATCACGAGGCACACCAAGCTTTTCTGCCTCGTCAGCAAACACCTCAGCTTCCGGCTTTGGAAAATCACCAGTAAGTCTACCAAACCCTCCAGAAAAAACAATGTAGGGAGCATACCCTTGTTTGTAAAGCTCAACAGCACGGTGCGCAACCCTAACATCGTGACTTCCCAAAGCTAAAATACAGTCAGCTTTTTGCACCTGTTGGTGCATTTGTAAATAATCCCAGACAAGGGCAATGGGTGCCTCAGGCTGATTACCCAGCTCAGGAAAAAATTTCTGCACCACAAACCGAAAGGCATTACCAAACAATTCTGGTCGTTGACTTAACTCTGCACGCAGCTCGTTCACTGTAAAATACTTACCACTTTCTGCTTCGTGATTAAAAATGGGTTTGGCGTCACTATAGATTTTGAAAACTATAAAAAAATGGTTCTCTTGCCTACCTACCACAAAACGGTTCAAGATAGCTCTGCCCACATATTCATATTTAAAATAACCTTCGAGCCCCAGCTCTTCGGCAGCTTCTCGCCTTAAGGCATCCTCTTCGCTTTCCCCAGCCCGAACATGGCCACCAATCGGAGAAACATACTGCGCTTCGTCCTGCCGTCCTTTTGAAGGCTTTGTAAGCAACCACCGCCCCTCGGAATCTATTACTTCAGATATAACAGTCCTATGTAACAACCCCCCAAGATGGGCTTGTTTTTTGGAAACTACTTTTTTGAAATTCCCCCTTCCATCAATCACGTCAACTAACTCGTCTTGGGACATACTTATAGATGTTTAATGAAGCTCGTTTCAACCATCCTTTTTCCTTCCTTTTTGAAAGTTTATTTTCATGGAAAATAAACTTTCAGGGAGAACTCTTCCAAAAACTGTAGTTTTTTGGCGCTCCACTCGCTGAGCTGTAAACGATCAAAAGAAATTGTTGAATGGAAAAAAGGTGTCAGACACCTTTTCCTTCCTCTCATACTTGAATCATCTTAAAGACTACCATGCGAACCTTTAAAGGACGGCAATCTCGATTTATTGTGACGTTATCATTTAAATATTCTGCGATACAACACTGAGAATAGAAACGGAACCATCAACATAGGAATAAAAATCAAATTTAAATAAACGAAATTATAGACTAACATTCCCCATCTGAAGTGAGTATATTGGTAGTCAATTTCACACTTGACTGCACAGTTTTTGAAAAACGTTGTTTTTTCATAAAAAATTTCGGGATAACCTTTGTAGTCTATATCAAAAGGTTGATCGTACGCTATACCAGGAAGGCTCGTATGATTTATTATTTCTAAATAATCTATAAGAACGAGCGCTGAAACAGTCAGAAAGAAGGACGTAATCAATATTTTACAAAAATTTTTTTTCACTATTATTTTCAATTTACTAACCTTTGATCGTGTGCCATATGCAGCGTATCGATTACAGCAGCCCCTTCGCCTTCATTAGAGATCAAGGCTATTATACCATTAAACGCTCCAACTACGCTTTATGCAAAAAAAGTTGAGAGTCAAGTCTTAACATTTTAGCGATTTGCTTGATACTAAGGTGGTAAGACTACTTGAATTTATCATTTCTCAGAAGCGCGCTCTAATTGTACATAAGTTCTTTTCAAAGCAATCACCTGGAATAGCTGTTATACGCAGATATAGCTTGGTAAACCCGGCTGTCTGGTTTCAGAGTTTCTATAGAGATGATGCTGTCCTCACTGAAAACTTTTCTATCTGTACCACCATCCAATTCTGCTCCTGCCTTAACAAGGGAAATTTGAGTAGCTTGAGCTATCTGTGTAGGGTCACTAAAGTCAACAAAACCCTGCGTGTAAAACACATCCTCAAGCACAATACCATTTGTATTACTAGTAATTATACCGTAGTATATCTGCTTGTTTGCAAGCTTGACTATCTTGTAGTCATGTCGGTTCTTGCTCACAATGTCGTTGGAAAATTTCGCCTTAGACTTCAGCGTTATAGCAGCGATGCTGCCGTTTGTTTTAAAATCTTTTGTATAATTGACTGTAGCCGTAGCGGCAATAGTTCCGCTCGGTCCATAGAACACTACAGTAGGTGGATAAGCATATCCAACTCCCGGGTTAGTTATTTTTACACCGGTAACTTTTCCGTTTTCAATAACTGCTTCAGCAGTGGCTTGTACTTGTGGCCACTTTTCACCTTTAGCAGGATTGAAGCGGTAATAATTTGCGACCTCATCCAGTTTCTCGTTAGTCACCCCATAGGGGGCTAATACTGAAAGTAGCGCTGTTTTGTTTGCCCCTGCCTGGGCCTCGGTTGGTTCGCCATTCGTAGCTGGAGTAACTCCAGAGAATGCCTGACGAAACACATCAGGCGTCACACCAAGCATGGAAGCGATGAGGGTGACTGGGCGACCGTAATCATTCACTCCAAGTTCAAAACCTCCAGAAATTACGACTTTTGTGTTTGCAGCTGTCGACAACTCCTCCGTTACATCAAACTCAACGTTAAACCTCCCGACGAGCGTATTAGATTTTGCTGTGATCGTTGCAAACGGCCTTTTGGTATTTTTTACATATAGATTATATGTCGCACCAACTGTCAAACCCCTAAACACAAAATCGCCGTTAGCTTTGTATGTCGCAGTGTGCGTCACTTGCTTTTTTGGGCATGGTGGTTTCGTGCTGCTACATTTTGCAACTACACTCACCCCCGATACTGATTGCGCAGCAAGTGCAAAATTTGCAGCAAATAAAAAAAGCATACTGAACAAACTGACTTCAATGATTTTTTTCATAAAATTTCTTTTTACTATAGTTATAGTATACACCAACCCACAACGATACGAGAAAAGATTAATGAGAATTTATAATGGTCGTATAATAGTTTAGTTGACTATTGGTGTGATCGTGTTTTAGCTTGGTTTCACTTTGTAGACGGAGTTAGAAACTATTTCAGGAATTTAGTTATTTCTTCCACCGTTAATTGAAAATCGTATATGTCGTTATGACCCGCCCCGGGAATTTTTATTAGGCTTTTATTTTTTCCTGATATTTGTTCATACAAAGCTTGTCCGAATATATTGGGAATTAGAGTGTCCATTGTGCCTTGAATTATTAGTACATTATTGGAACCCTTAACCCACTTCACGGCTGGAAACTTGTCTAACAACATTAACGAAGTTGGGTAAAACCAGTAATGCGACTGGCTCACGCGCGATAGTGAATCAAAAGGTGAAATCAGCAACAGCTTATTAGGAGGATTAATCTTTGAATGGTATGACGCCAGAGCAGTTCCCAAGCTTTCGCCAATGACGGTAATTGTGGTTGGGTTTTGTGTTTTAATATAGTTGTTGGCTGCTTCAACGTTTTGCATTAAAGCTGATTGGGAAGGAGAATTTTTGTCATTTGAATATCCGGCATATTCAACTATAATATATGAAAAGTTTTTGGGACTAAAATAGTTCAAATAATATGACCTGTCACAGGCTGATCCTGCATTGCCGTGATATATGACTACCCAATTATCAGTGGCTTTGTGTACATACATCCTTGTTCCTTCATATTCCACCGGAGAGGCATCTGGCAGGTTCATACACTTGTTGAATTCTTGTGGTGTAGGAAAGTATATAAATTTTCGTTGGAAAATAAAAAGAGCAAGCCCAAAAATAAAATATGTACCCAAAATTATAAATAATAATCTTTTAAGCCGTATCATAACCTGATTATAACACCCTTGGTTTACATCATCCTAGAAGAGTAAACAAAAAAGACCAATAATTATTGATCTTTTTTGTTGGCTCGGGAGCTGGGATTCGAACCCAGGACCCATCGGTTACACTTTGTCTTGTATTGCTACAAGTGTGGACTATATCATCACCATATCTTTGTAGACTTAGGTGCAAGGCGCTTCCCGCTGACTTACAATAGAAAGTCGGAGGTACTCCATATAGGATAGTCTCTGGACCTTCCCTGTAATTACTCACAGGGCTTGGCTGCTGATCCCCCTAACATGGCGTCAGGGCTTCCAGACAATTCACCTTGTTATTCATCCCTATGTTTCCACAAGGAGCTGCAACATTTACAGCCGATTGCTCTACCGCTGAGCTACTCCCGAATATATAACTAACTCATAAATCTTAGCAAATAATCCAGGTTTTATGCAACTATGGTGGAATCACACATATAAAAGACCACTGTCAGCAAATGTGTCAGACAGTGGTCTTATTTGGCCTAATGGTCATCATCCTTTTCTCTGCCTTCGGGGACAAGCAGTATTATATCTACTACATGCACACTCCCGTGTGCCAGAGCGATTATGATGTCCTCAAAAGTTGGTTCTTCTCGTTTCCCGGCGGCATTTTCCCTGGCGAGTTCGAAGATCTTTTCAACCAGTTCTTTTAACGTCCCGACGCTGTATACAACGGGTTCTTGCACCACGCGGTCTTCAATGTCTGTAACTACCAAGACATAAGGGCCTACAGGCCGCTGTCTTAGAGCTTGGCCTTCAGTCTTGGTAACTTCGCAGATGTTCTGTGCCAACACTGGCCAATGCTTGGGGAGAATACTCACCAACTTTAACTGTGATTGAATTGCCCAAACGCCTGTTGCAGGCGTTAGCGCCATGCCAGTAACGATCAAGTTCTCCTCATTCTCTTCCTCTTTGCGACCAAGACGGAAGATACCTCTGAAATTCATTTTTTCTCCTTTTAAGTTTAGAAGTAGGTATGTGCGAAAGTCTAATAATACTATATTTAATGCTATACTAAAATCAAGTAACAAAATTAAACAAAAATATATGCCAGAGATAAATTACATAGCAATATTAGTATGCGCCATTGTCAGCATGATTATTGGCGGAATTTGGTATGGTCCCTTGTTTTCCAAAATGTGGATGGAAGGTATGGGCTGGAATCCAAATGACCAGGCTTTAATGGCCAAAATGAAGAAGGCTGCCGGCCCGGCATACGCGCAGCAGTTCATTGGCTCTCTGCTCATATTCTTTGGTCTTGCTATGTCTATGTGGGCGTTCACTACAGCTGACCCAACGCTGGTTGGTGTAAGCGCTGGACTACAGGGTGGTTTCTGGACATGGCTGACCTTTATGGTCCCAGTAAAGTATGGCGACAAACTTTGGGGAGGAAAGAGCTTTAAGTTTGTGTCCATTGACCTAGGCTATTACCTTGTTACCCTTCTGATTGGGGGGGTTATACTCGCACTTTGGAGATAGTTCAAAAAAATAAATCCCCACATAGCCAAACGACTGTGTGGGGATTTTGAATCACTCCTACACGCCACCACCTCTAGTTTGCCGGCGCGCACCACCAAGGCTTGCCCTACGCATGAGTTTGCCTAGTTTGTCCAGAAATCCTGGTGGGACCTTACCGACAGAAAACGTTCCGTGCAGGTACCCGACAGGTTTGGGAGCAGCACTCGCACTCTTTGTCTGCAGCCGGCTCCCCAAAGCAAGTTCTTTGGTCATGACGTCGCTAATGAACTCTGCTGGTGGCAACCATTGATGGTCGCCAACATAGTGAAGCACCATGTCTGGCATAGTGTATATACTACCACCCGCAAACTTCAGCGTCACATCTCCAGAAGAGTGTCGAGAAAACTTGTTGATTTGCTGTGCCTCCGACGGACAGTATTCGCATACATGGAAACCCATATATTCTTCTCCTTTATCAGTTTCTGGTTAACGGTTACGCGTGCCACGAGCGCACGCCTGATATTTCAAGCATGGTTGCATGGTCGAATAGACAAGCACTCTTCTTCGCCTTTGCATTCCTATCTCATTTTTCGGAAACGTTATACAGGTGTGAACTGTGATTGCCATACTACCTCCTTTTCTTTCTCTGAATTAGTTATGCATTTAAATCAATAACTTGGTCAATGCGG
>Ga0196964_10001423_pt1 | contig 12174 bp, 10 predicted proteins | sample S1_10metaG_FD_148615 | JGI IMG/M metagenome (GOLD analysis project Ga0196964, IMG submission 148615) | Soil microbial communities from Anza Borrego desert, Southern California, United States - S1_10 | ecosystem: Environmental > Terrestrial > Soil > Desert | place: USA: California | collected...
CATCAAACTTTCTTGATGTCCAAGGCAACTGGGCGCAGACTTTTATCGAAGCCCTAGCAGCGCGGGATATTATTCAGGGCTTTCCGGATGGCTCGTTCCGGCCTAACGCTCCGGTAACGCGGGCTGAGTTTGCCGCACTGATTAGTAAAGCATTTCCGAAAGAACCTATTCGTCAGGGGATTCAGTTTGTCGATGTACCTAGCAATAACTGGGCTTACCCAGTAATTCAAGAAGCTTATCGGGCAGGCTTTTTGCAGGGATATCCCAAGCGGGTATTCAGGCCTACCCAAAGACTTACTCGTGTGCAAGCGTTGGTTGCTTTGGCGTCGGGGCTGAATCTTTCTCCGACCAATGCAGCTAATTTAAATAGCTATTTCCAGGATGCAGAGCAAATCCCTAACTATGCCCGTAATAGCATTGCTGCAGCTACCGAGAACCGCCTAGTTGTCAACTATCCCAATGTTAATTTCCTGAACCCCAACCAGATAGCAACTAGGGCAGATGTGGCGGCATTTATCTATCAGGGTTTGGTTAAAAATGGGACACTGCAGCAACAGAGTTCATCTGTGCCAACTGAATACATTTTGGGCTATCAACCACCCATAGTCGCAGAACCCCCTAGTACGCCGCCTGCACCACCGCCAGTTCCAGTTGAAACTTTGCGTGAGCAGTTTCAAATATCTGAACCGCCCACAATAGAAGTACCAGTTGCATCTGCTGCTGTTGGTGTGCCTGCTGTGTCTCTTACTACACCATCTGCTTTCGGTGCAGATTTTGGCGATTTTTTTTTAGGGGCGGGTTATCAAAGTGAGACCCGCTATACTGGGGAAGAAGATGGTGGGGCCGCAGTTGGTATCGGTCTGGGAAATGCCAGTAATGCACTTGGTTTAGAAGTTGCAGTTGCTTCTTATTCCACTTTGAGAAGCGGATTATTAAATACGGGAGCTATTAGCTTTAAGCTGCATAAACTGCTTTCCAACGATTTAGCGATCGCGATTGGGGCGGAAAATAGCATCCGTTTGGGTACAAGGACAGATTCTATTCCCACTGGTTACGGTGTAGTTAGCAAAATTTTCCGCTTGCAAGATGACGCATCAAAACCATTGAGTGCCGTAACTGTATCGTTAGGGGTAGGGGGCGGTCGTTTTCGCTCAGAATCTGACATCCTTGACGGCAAAAACAGCGTGAATGTGTTTGGCGCGTTAGGTGTGCGCGTGGCTCGACCACTGTCGCTGCTTGCCGACTGGAACGGTCAAGATTTGACTCTGGGGGCGTCTATTGCCCCCTTTCGTAATATTCCTTTAGTCATTAGCCCCGCCTATACCGATGTCACCGGGAATGCTGGTGATGGAACCAGATTTCTTATAAGCGTCGGGTATGGTTTCTCGGTTTTCTAATAGGGTATCCAAACAATACTTTTTGGCAACTAAAAATCTGGGTTCATCTGCCTTTATCTATGGGTTCAAAACTCTCACAATCACTTTTGGAATAAGTTCAAAACCCTTTTACCTAACTACGGTCATGAATCTAAAATATCTGGTTTTTCATCTAGGTCTTGGTTTAGCTATAGGGGGTGCGATCGCTCCCTTAGAAACCTCAGTGCTAGCGCAGGCATTTATTGGCGATACTCAGGGAATCATGTTTTATGATAGCGGAGTCGCAGGTATAGGCCAACCTGGTCAGGGAGTCACAAGAAATAGATTAGAATTTGCATCTGCTAGTCAAAAAGATGCTGTAAATCAAGTTGCTGCTAGGGTGGTAGCAGAACTAAGTAATAATTCCTTAACTGGGTCATTAAATGAGGCTATCCCTAATACCGTTCAGCAAACTTTACTGACTTTGCTAACTAACCCCACACCTGATTCTAGGCAGTCTATTGTGAATGAAATAAATGCTGCGGGTGCTTCTACAGTTGAGGCGGAAGCGCTAGCCAATAGCTTATCAGGACTGATTTCTATTACAGGTAGTGTAGATGCTGCGAAGTTGCTTGCAGCAGTTAGAGCTTATAACCCCGTAATTAATTCTGCTAACGAACAGTTTTTAAGGAATCCGCCTCCAGAAATAGTAGTTATTCGTCGCGTGTTGTCTGTCTTGGTTCAGGCAGCAGCTACTTGAAGCGTGGGTTAAAATTTGCATCTTGAGATTTTAGCGATGCCAATGGCGTAAAGTTGAGTAGGGAAAAGGAAGAGTGGCATTTTGGCAGCATCAGGACAATTTAATGGTAAGATCCATGAGAAATATTATTGCTCCTGACGTACACAGAGCTTTAAACTTTTAAAGAGTTTAAATGTTCGATAAGCGAATGCCATAGTTGGGACAGAGGCGAAAGCGCTGGTTATCGTATCGCCTCAACTCTCATCCATCCTGTTTGGACACATTCATGGTTAATCACAGTCAAACAGAATTAATTATCGAGGCAGGTCGCACAGAAACGCAGTATTGGAAAGACCTGTGGCGCTACCGGGAGTTGTTTTATTTCCTAGCGTGGCGAGATATTCTGGTACGTTATAAGCAGACCGTAATCGGTATTGCTTGGGCGCTGATTCGACCATTTTTAACGATGATTGTCTTCACGGTAGTGTTTGGCAATCTTGCGAAGTTACCTTCTGAGGGTGCCCCCTACCCAATAATGGTATTTGCCGGAATGCTACCCTGGCAGTTTTTTTCTGGTGCGCTTTCAGAATGCAGCAATAGCTTAATCACCAACTCAAATTTGATTTCTAAGGTCTACTTTCCTCGTTTAATTGTGCCTGCTAGTGCGGTGATTGTTAGCTTTGTAGATTTCCTTGTAGCTGGTATGATTCTGTTGGCGCTGATGGCATGGTACAATTTTGTACCCAGTTGGCGCATTCTGACACTGCCAGTATTTATCTTGATTGCCTTTGCTGCATCGATGGGTGCTGGTTTATGGTTGGCGGCGCTGAATGTGAAATACCGCGATTTTCGCTATGTAGTGCCTTTTATCATTCAGTTTGGCTTGTATATTTCGCCTGTGGGTTTTACTAGCAGCATTGTCCCGCAACAGTGGCGTTTTCTATACGCTTTGAACCCGATGGTAGGCGTAATTGATGGCTTCCGCTGGGCAATTATAGGTGGACAGGCCCAATTATATTGGCCTAGTTTCCTACTTTCGTTAGGATTAGTTATCTTGTTATTTGGCGGTGGTATCTGGTACTTTCGGAAAACGGAACGCACGTTTGCCGATGTAATTTGAACTGAGGGTTATGTCAGATACAGTAATTCGGGTCGAAAATCTCAGTAAAAAATACATAATTGGTCATCAGAAGCAGGAACGCTATACGGCGCTACGGGATGTCATAGCTGAGGGAGCTAAGTCTTTAGGTCGCAAGCTTATAAAACCGGGCAAACGCTTCTCCAATCCAGGTGGGGAAGAGTTTTGGGCGCTAAAAGAGGTTTCATTTGAGATAAAGCAGGGCGATCGCGTCGGTATTATCGGTCGCAATGGCGCAGGTAAATCCACACTTCTAAAAATTTTAAGTCGCATCACCGAACCGACTTCTGGACGCATTTCTATCAAAGGTCGTGTCGCAAGCTTATTAGAAGTAGGCACAGGTTTTCACCCTGAACTTACTGGTAGAGAAAATATCTATCTTAACGGTGCCATCCTGGGGATGAGCAAGGCAGAAATTAAAAAGAAGTTTGATGAAATTGTCGCATTTGCAGAAGTAGAAAAGTTTTTAGATACACCAGTCAAGCGCTACTCTTCTGGAATGTATGTCCGCCTAGCCTTTGCCGTTGCCGCCCATTTGGAACCGGAGATTTTAGTAGTAGATGAAGTTTTAGCTGTAGGGGATGCTCAATTTCAGAGAAAATGCTTGGGCAAAATGGAGGATGTCTCCAAAGGTGGTAGAACAGTTTTATTTGTTAGCCATAATATGGGTGTGATTGAAAGCTTATGTAACCAAGGAATTTTTTTAGAAGCTGGACGAATATACTATAGCGGTTCAATTCAAAAAAGTATTGAATTTTATTTGCACTCGCGTCAAGATAGTGGCGAAAAAATATTTGGTACTTTATTCAAAAAAAACGAAATTAACCGAGATATTTTTCAAATTACGCAAGTTTGTTTGCTAGATGAAAATGCTAATATTAAACCCATTGTTAAAACGTGGGATTATTTGAAAATAAGAGTTTACTATTATTCACCAAGATTAATTGCTCAAGGTGCTGTAGAATTACAAATCTCTACTTGTTATGGTAGTCAACTAATGCAATTCTCAACTCAGCCTTTATCTGGCATAGAACGTTCATTCACTGTAGGAGAATCTTATGTTGATTGCGTTATTCCTCGTCTGCCATTAGCTTCCGGTGACTATCAAATAAAAATTGGATTAACAGTGCCAATGGTTGAGTGGTTGTGTTGGGAAGAAAACATTGCTACTCTAGAAGTTGCGAATAATGACATTTTTAACTCTGGGATGCCACCTGCTCAACAAAGAACGCCAGTAATAGTAGAACATTATTGGGAAATGTCTTAACTCTGCAATTAATTAGGAGATATCCCTAAAAAATAGCATTTGCTTATTTTGGCACGAATTTATTTATTTTACCATTCTGTAGCAGAATATTCTCTAAAATGGCAAGCCCAAAAATACATTGACTTATATCAAAAACTATTAGAAAATTACAATGGTTAGCTTGCCCATTTCTTCGGCTATATATACGCAAATATGCACCATTTTTCAACTAAATTACCTAAATGGGAGGATTATCATCAAGAATTGCTCGCTAAAGGAATCCAATTTCCTCTAGCAACAGTTCCCTGCCCTAAAACAGGATTACTTGCAGAATTGCCACCACCACCACGAGATAAAAAAGGTTGGCCTTGGACTGAAGAAACCGAACCTAATATTTACAGTAAGAAAACAGATTGGCCTAAAATAACTATTGTTACACCTTCCTACAATCAAGGTCATTTTCTTGAAGAGACTATCCGCTCAGTGCTGTTACAAAATTATCCTAATTTAGAATATATCATTTTAGATGCAGGTAGCAACGATGAGTCAGTAGCTATTATAAAAAAATATGAACGCTGGCTTAGCTACTGGATTAGCGAAAAGGATAGAGGGCAAAGTCACGCTATTAATAAAGGTTTATCTATTGCTGATGGAGAATTTTGGCAATGGATTAATAGTGACGATCGCTATTTTCCTAATGTTTTTTATAAAACTGCTGAAATTTTGCTTGAATCTGGAAAAGATACGCTGTATGGCGGCGTTTATGAATCAACAGATGATGGAAATACAAAATATAGTCGAGTTTCGTTTAACGTATCAAAATCATCAATGATCGAGCCAAATTCAGCATTTAACAAAGATTACTATTATAAACCAGAAGCAACTATACTTTCCGTACAATTGAGCAAAGAAGTTGGGGGATTTAGAGAAGACTTTCATAATCTATTTGACGGCGAGTTTATGCTCAGGTATACAGAAAAATGTAATTATATTTATACAGATATATTGCTGATGCACTATCGCATCCACGAGCAAACTAAAACTATTGCGAATTCTCAGCGACTGCATAGGGAATACACAAAAATGCTGAAAGAGAATCATCCGGTAGGCTCTATAAAGTGGTTTCAATGCTTGATAAAAGAAGCAGGTTTTTTAAGTACAGATAATCAGGCTGGGAAAAGCCGTCGGGAATTACTGCAATTGGCGTTACAGCTAATTATAACCTCGCCTTATGTTGTTATTTCTAGAGCTTATTGGGGCTTATGGCGAAAAATACTGAAAATTTAGTAATCGATATAGGATAATATTTGGCATCTCTTGGGTTGTGACAATGGAAAAAGAATCTAATCTATCACTAGCTCTCTGTATTCCTGCTTACAATGCTACTGCCTTTCTGCCTCGGTTACTTAAATCTGCCCTAGCACAAACTGTCCCCTTTGATGAAATCTGGGTTTATGATGATTGTAGTACGGATGATACTGCAAAAGTAGCTGCCGAATATGGAGCAAATGTAGTTCGTGGTGATACTAATAAAGGCTGCTCATACGGTAAAAATGTATTAGCGGAAAAGACTAAGTGCGATTTCATTCATTTTCACGATGCAGATGATGCTTTATATCCAAACTTTGTAGAACAAGCACGTAAATGGATGCTCCAGGAAAATGCTCCTGATGTCGTATTTTTTAATTATGAATCTAGGGATTATGAAACAGATGAAAAGATAGGGATACGAACTTTCGATGATGCAGAGATAAGACGGGATGCGATCGCCTACACCATCCGAGAACAAATTAACCCTTTTTGCGGACTATATCGCCGTGAGCCTTTCTTGCGTGCAGGCGGATGGGATACAGATCCTCTAATTTTACAAAGTGAAGACACCGCCACGCATACACGGCTTGCAAGAGCTGGTTTAACTTTTGCTGCTGATCCTACAGTTACTGTCATTAACTATATCCGACCGGGTTCAATGACTACCAGTAATGTAGCTGGAGCAACTAGAGCATACTTTCACGTTATGAGAAAATCAGCAGAAGCTCTTAAAGGTCGTTATGCTGAGGAAATTTCTCGCAAGCTTTGGGGAATTGCTGGGGTTTCTGCTTCCTTTTTTGATTGGGAAACGGCTAATAATAGTGTGGCTTTGGCTTGCTCGCTTGGCAGTAGAATACCGCAGAAAGCCGACCCGCTATTTAAATTTCTCTGTCTGTGCAACCCCTATCTTGCCATTCGCATCCGGGAATTTCTCATCAGAACTCTGAAACCGAACCTCCGCCAAGCTCCTTTTTAGTCTGCTTTTTGATGTTGAATTTTATCGGTTTTGTAAACTTAAGTGCTGAAAAAATCTATGACTAATACCACCGTTACTTATACCTCTGACTATTTCAAAAGCGACATCTTTGATACAGACTACCGGACTATAGCTCTGGCTATTTTTGAAGTCTATCACCCAACAACTGTAGCAGAATTTGGCTGTGGTCCCGGTCATTTAAGCCGGGAAATAGCCAAACTTGGCGTACAAGTTACAGCAGTGGATGGTTATGCTCAACCAGACTTTTCTGGGTTGTCGGTAGAATTTCATCAGTTGGATTTGAATAATCCCACAGCAATTACAAATTTTTTTACTGGCAAGCATTTCGATCTAGCAGTATCTTTAGAGGTGGCTGAACATTTGCAGCCAGAAATGTCACCCATCTTATTAGAATCGCTGACTAAAGTGGCTCCTATCGTAGTATTCTCAGCAGCAGTTCCCGGTCAAGGTGGACACGGACATATTAATCTGCGGTCTCGCGATTACTGGCATAAAGAATTTGCCTCACGCAACTTTATAGTTGCTGACCGCCTGCGCGAAAGGTTACGGGTTAACCCAAACGTTGCACCCTGGTATCGTTATAATCTCTTGGACTATATCTACACCGATCATCCTAAAGTACCCCAGCTATCCGAAGTTATTCATAGATTGATTGCCTCGGAATCAGATGTAGCTACAGCCTACTATGAAACCTCTACCAAGCTGGAGGTTGCTAATTTCCGTTTGAACTTCCCACCTGTAAGGTTTTATTTATCAATGCGACAAGTTGCGAAACGGTTGCTTGCTAAAGATAAAAACTCAAAAAAGGAATAAATGATGGAACCATTAGTCTCTATTTTAATTCCTGTATACAATGCTGAAGAGTGGCTAGATAAAACAATAGAATCTGCTCTGAATCAGACCTGGAAAAATATAGAAGTTATCATCATCGATGATGGATCAACAGATAGCAGCTATACAATTGCTAAAAATTTTGAATCACCAAGCGTTAAAATCATCAAGCAAAAGAATCAAGGTCAAAGTGCAGCGGAAAATCGAGCTTTGCAAGAATCTCAAGGAGACTTTATTCAATACTTGGATGCAGACGATCTGTTAGCACCTGATAAGATTGAGCGACAAATCCGGCTTTTGGGAGCTAATAATTCAGAGTTTGTTGCAGCCTGTGAATGGGGTAGATTTTACAAATCTCCTGAAGATGCCTCTTTTATCCAAGAAGCAGTTTGGGAAGATAAATTACCAGTCGATTGGCTGATTTGTTCCTGGGAAGGTGGCGGCATGATGCACGGAGCCGCATGGTTAATACCGCGTAAAATTGCAGAAAAAGCTGGCCCTTGGGACGAAACATTATCTTTAATAAATGATTTTGATTACTTTTCTAGGGTGCTGCTAGCTAGTCAAGGAGTTAAGTTTTGCTGGGGTGCTAAAACTTACTATAGATCTGGCATTTCTACCAGCTTGAGTGGCGCAAATTCCCCCAAGGCAATAGATTCAGCCTTTCGTTCCTTAGAACTTGGTACTACTCACCTACTTGCTAGGGAAAATAGTCCACGGACTCGTCATGCTTGCGCCTGCGCTTTCCAACGCTTTATCTATGGCGTATACCCTGATATGCTAGAGCTTGTGCAAAAGGCAGAAGCTAAAGTCCAGTTGCTGGGTGGTTGTAACCTTAAGCCGGAGGCGAGTCCTCTGTTTAAGACCTTTGCTAACATTGCAGGCTGGAAACTAGCAAAACGGACTCAAAGGCTTTTTTATAGTGTAAAGTCGGGGTTGTTGAGTAACCAAACTTGAGAAACAATTTGCTATGGAAGTTTCAGCAATTTTTGTGCTATGAAGCTCCTTAACCTTTTCTATGAAGAGCCAGAAAGCGATCGCTGGTTTCCCTTTGACCGCCACCCTCGCCGCATTATCCGGCGGTTAGTCAGAGGTAAACCCAGTCCAGGTGGGATGATGCGATATTTCCTCAATCTCTGCGCTGGACTAGATCGAATTGGCGTTCCCTACAATGTGAATAACTATCGCCATATTCAGAAGCATCCCGAAGATGTCGCTTGCATTGTTGGGAAACCGCATATATTAAATAAAATTCAGTGGAAAAACCCGATTATCTTCGGACCAGCAGTTTATTCTCACCCATGCGATGATCCATCATTGCTAGAACGATTACCAGTCCAAAAGGTGCTTGTATCTTGCGAATGGTTCAAAGCTATGTATGAGCAACAATGGAGCAACAAAGTCCTGGTTTGGCCTGCGGGAATCGACACTTACCAATGGATACCAGAACCTATTGAAAATAAAGATATAGATATCTTGCTTTATGACAAAGTTAGGTGGGATTACAGTCATTATGAGCAGGAGCTAATCTCCCCCATTAAATCCTGCTTAGAAAATCAAGGCTTGAAAACAGAAGTAATCCGTTATGGCTTTTATAAAGAGGAGGATTTTCAATCTCTTCTGAATAAAAGCAAAGCAATGATATTCTTATGCGAACATGAAACTCAAGGCTTTGCCTATCTGCAAACACTCGCCTCCGGAGTTCCTATCCTAGCCTGGGATAGAGGCGGATTTTGGCAAGATCCATTCTATTTTCCTGACAAAGTTAAATTTGCTCCTGTGAGTTCCGTTCCCTACTGGGATGACCGTTGTGGCGTCAAGTTCAAAGATATGAGTGAATTTCCCGCCAAACTGAAAGAATTTCTAGATAAACTCAACTCTGAGCAATTTGTCCCCCGTGACTATATTTTGTCAAACCTGACATTAGAAAAGTGTGCCCAACGTTATATAGAAATTGTGGAAGAGGTACAGAAAAATCTGGAGTAGATGGCAAAAATTCTGATTCTGATTGGCGCACACCTTTGCACTGCTCCCCGACCACAAAAAGAAGCAGAAACATTGGCTAATGCTGGTCACGATGTCACGGTGCGAGGTTTTTGGTTTGAGCCAGAATTAGTGGAGCGCGATCGCATCCTCATCGCCAATAAAAAATGGCGCTTTGACCCGATTATTGATTTCCAGCCTACTACCACTCAGGGACGCTGGAAAAATTACATAATTCGGCTACAAGGACGCATTGCCAGAGAACGTTTTCAACGATGGGGCACCTTTTCCCCAGAATTACTAGGCTACGGTGCCAAAGCGATGTTAGCATCTGCTCGTCAAGCCCGTGCTGATTTAACAATTGTGCATTCAGAAGCAGGGCTATGGGTAGGTAATCAACTACTGGATCGGGGTTTTTGTGTAGGTGTAGACTTTGAGGATTGGTTTTCTGAAGATCTTTTACCAGAATCTCGCCAGACAAGACCGATCGCTCAACTAAAAGCTTTAGAAAGTCGTCTTGCGCGTGAGTGTAAATATTGCCTCACGACTTCTCATGCCTTAGCTGAGGCGTTAGCAAATGCTTATCAAGCACCGAAACCAACTGTTATTTATAACGTGTTTCCTTGGGCTGAACGAAAGCAAATTGACTACCAAAAGCGCGATCGCGCAGCGTCTCCAAAAGAGAATCGCGCAGCGTCTCCAAAGGAAATTCGCGACGATCTCAAAAAGCCATCTCTACATTGGTTCTCCCAAACTATAGGCCCAGGACGAGGACTAGAAACCTTATTTCAAGCACTCCCTCACCTTACCATCCCGGTAGAAATTCATCTGCGCGGCAATTACCCCGAAAGTTCTCGCCAATGGTTAGAAGCGCTGGTTCCTGCTGAATGGCGCTCCAGCCTATTCATTCATCCCACTGTTCCCAATGGCGAGTTGCTATCCCGCATTGCTGAACACGATATTGGCTTAGCTTTGGAATGCACTGATATTCCTAGCCGTAATCTCACAGTAACTAATAAACTTTTTCAGTACCTACAAGCAGGTCTAGCTATTATTGCTACTAATACGGCTGGTCAGCGAGAGATTTTTTCCCAGTCGCCTGCGATCGGTCGATTGATTCCTAGTAATAACCCTTTAGCCCTTGCCCAAGCAGTATCCGAATTGCTTGCTCATCCAGCAAAGTTGGCTGCTGCTAAAGCTGCTGCCCTGCAAGCTGCCCAATCTAAGTTCTGTTGGGAGCAGCAGGCTGAAATTCTCCTGGAATTGCAACTTCCGGAATAGGTGATTACAAGTTTGTAGAACTGCTTTGTGTTGTTTTTAACAGGTAGTCAGTTCTATGAGTAAGAGCAATTTTAAACCTCCTAAAAGGGGAAACCCTGACGGACGCCAAGGCGGTGGCACTAGATTTAAGGCAAACCAGAAGCCACAGCCACCCAATCAGGGTAAACCTAGTTGATCCTGACCGACGCAGAAAAACGAAGCATCCTCAAACGAAAACACGGTGTTGCAGGGAGGGCATCTGGCGACGCACTTGCTCTAGACGCAGGGGATTAATTTCTGCGATCGCCACTCCCGGTGCATCACCTGCATCGGATAAAATCACGCCCCAAGGGTCAATAATCATCGCGTGACCGTGAGACTGTCGCGTGGCGTAGTGACGCCCGGTTTGTGCGGGTGCAATTACATAGCAGGTATTTTCAATCGCCCTAGCTTGCAGCAGAATTTGCCAGTGATCTTTTCCGGTGTAGGCGGTAAAGGCAGCAGGAACAAACAAGATGTCGGCTCCCATGTGCGCCAAGTGTCGATAAAGTTCCGGGAATCGGACATCATAACAGACAGAAAGCCCTAGCGTGCCCAGGTGTGTCGAGGAATACACCGGAGGCATCCGCAAACCAGCCATGACGGTGCTAGATTCACGATACGTGTTGCCATCGGGCAGGTTGACATCAAATAGATGCACTTTTTCGTAGCGGGCGAGTTCGGTGCCACTGGGGTCGATGAGCAGGGCGGTGTTATAAACCTTACCATCGCCCATTGGTACTGGAAAACCGCCACCCAGGATTGTCACCTGGAAGCGCTGAGCCATTGTTTTGAGGAATTTTTCACTCGCTTGGGCGATCGCCTCTGCTTGAGATATTTTTTCCTCCTCTGCTCCCAGGAAGGAGAAATTTTCTGGCAGACTGATCAACTCCGCACCGCGACCTCTAGCAAGTTCAATTAGTTCTTCCGCCTGAACCAAGTTTTTTTGCAGGTCAGGCTGGCTGGTCATCTGAATGGCAGCGGCGAGATATGATTTCATGATTTGAGCTGATGTGCGGGACAGAATATACAGAATATATCTTTCCCAGGCAAGCAGTATACGCGATCGCGCGATCGCCAATTTATTCCTTGGTTAGTCACCGAGAATCTGCCCTTCGGCAGTTGGCGGTATTTTTTACGTTCATGTACCGCCCCTATGTCAAGTAACTTATACCTACATAGAAATATTTGACATCTTCCATTAGATATATTTGCATACAACTTTAGGTATACTTGGCAGAACTGCCAACGACTACGTCGTGCTTCGCTATCGCA
>Ga0196964_10001424_pt1 | contig 12164 bp, 20 predicted proteins | sample S1_10metaG_FD_148615 | JGI IMG/M metagenome (GOLD analysis project Ga0196964, IMG submission 148615) | Soil microbial communities from Anza Borrego desert, Southern California, United States - S1_10 | ecosystem: Environmental > Terrestrial > Soil > Desert | place: USA: California | collected...
GCTAGAGAAGTAACCAACGGCTCGTTGGTACTCTGAGCAGTATTTTAGACAGGGAGTAAAAAAATCTTTACCAAGGCTAGAAGATCCACTCCGGTAGTGACTAGATAGCTGCCGTATAATTTCCCGCCCTTTTTGCATAGAATTCAAGCCCAAGAAGCTATTAAATCCTTCAGTCATAAATATTATTCTGCCGAAGAATCTATAAGTGATCTTAAGGTTTGTTCAAGGGAGGTCTTTCTCAGGTGTTGTTGATGCTGCTTTAATATTTCATCTAGTGCGGATTGTTCTTGTGGTATTTCAAAAAATAGTGAAAGTTGTTTCTCGACTTGTAGTGCCGATTTAATTGTCCATCGGTACTGCTGATCCTGAATAACAGATGTTCGTAGTGAGGTATACAGATAGTAATTTACTTCTTTACGAGTCACGTTTAAAGCTCTAGCAATATCTCTAGATCGCAGTGGAACACCCTGTTTCAGCATATTGATAATTGCAGATTCAATCTTATTCATGAGGAGCCGGGGTAATGTATTTGGTACATAGCTCACGTTTACTAACGCATTAAGGCAAAATACAGTAATACTTGGGGTTGCCTTGAAACAGCCAGTGAGCCATTAACCCTCACCTGGAAAATACTTCACCAGCAAATCACTACCGCGATCGCCCATCCTCTGCAACACCCCCTCAATCAACTTCAATGCCATCGGCGACGGACTGGTGCGCCCATTCTCCCAGCGGCTGACCGTCAAGTAGGTGACGCCCAGATGGTGAGCGAACTTCTCCTGCGTCAGTCCCAGCCGAGAGCGGATTTCCCGAATTAGGTCTGCTATCTCTAGCTGTTCCGCCACATTCATTGCCAAGGTCTAGATCTGTGAATCTACCTAAGCTAACCTCTGCGATCGTACAGATGATGTATCTTGTGATATTTCTTAATATTTCTAAAAAATTAGAACGGTAGCGTTTTCCAGTGTTAGGGGATGGTAAGCAAAGCGATAGGAAGCCTAATCAGGGCTGATTTCTTCCCGTTCCCGTTCTGCAATGGGAATAAGACCCCTACCGATATGTTCAATAAATTCAGAACGTGACAGTTGCCATTTATTAGCAAGCGTATCCAAGCCAGCAATGGCGGTTGGAGTTAAAGCTATTGTGGTGCGGGTCTTGAGTTCATCCCACAGGGCAGGCTCTCCTTTGGGTTTTCTATATCCTTTTCCTTTATTCACACTTCGCACTTCTTATACCAATTTCTTGCTGTACGTGATAGCCTAAAATCAACGCTTGCATAAGCGTCAATCAGTTAGACGCCAGAGGCAGATTACTAGGCTACCCTCTGGCGCTGACTCCCTTACATCGAGAAAAGGAGACAAGTTCATCATGACTGAAAACCTTGCAAATGCGATCGCTACAAGTGTTTTTTTCTCAGAGTGCGAGAGCGTGATTTTCTCAAACTGGCACACTGCTGGAACGAGAGAATCGGTATTTGAGGATAGTTCGAGAAACTATGACTGTCACACTCACACTGAAGAATTTGACTTTATTGCAGGGCAGCTTATTCCGCATGGAGTAGCAGTAGAAATAGCAGAGCAGGCTTCCCGGTTAGCCAAAGCGCAGCACTGGGACTTGGCTTTCTATTGCGTTGAGGGAAATTTCCCGGCAGTTCGCATCCTTCAACGCATTCGGGAACTGCGCCAACAGTAACGGGCTAGAAGCATTTCCGCCGTCAGTTGCATTTCGCAGACATCAGCTAAGACCTAATCGGTGCATTGAATGAATGAATCTACTCACACTCATGATGGCGTAGCAGTTCTGGCCGCTCTCGCAATTATTGCGGTCGGGTGCATAGGCATAAATTCCATCCTTTCCGATTCCAAGGATAAGGATGCAGCGATCGCAGAACTCAAGCAGCAATTGACCGACGCCCGCAAAGAAACACTTCTCTGTGAGGGACGCTTCCAAGGCTACCAAGAAGGGAGACGGTGACATGGAAGAAACCGCCAACCAAATCTATAACAATGACCAGGCAGCGGAATTAGTTGGAATTGCAGCGCCAACTATCCGCACCTGGAAGTCTCGCAGGGCGTCGGAATTGCAAGAAAATGTCCATTGGTTCGCCAGCCTGGAAAACAACGGGCAAACTTTTTGGACTGAGCAGGGCATTGAGGCTCTGCAACTAATCAAGAACACCATCCGACGTACAGGTACTGAAACAGCTTCGGATGAAACAACTGAAACAGGTGAAACACAGCCCGTTTCAGAAACAGCATCTGAAACACCTAGTGAAACAGGCACCAGCCTATTAAATCGCTACGATGCTTTGGTGGACGCTGTTGCAGACATCTTAGCACCTGGTGTTATTGAGCAAATTGATAAAGCAGTCTACAGCCGGGTCAGGACGGCGATCGCCAAACCAATGACAACAATTGATTGCGTTGCTGTGCTGTCGGATTTGGGTTTGAAACCCGCGAACCCGGCAGCACTGCTCAACGGCAATCGTTCCGCTGGCTTAATGGCTGGCGGAAACGACCACGATGAGCCAACCTCCAACATCCAATAAGGAGACAAACATGGGCTTATCTTTTGAACCCCCTGGAAAACTTCAACGAACCAACCAATCTGAAATTAAGGAGACACGACCGATGGGACTCATGAGCAAAATTTTCGGTGGCAAGCTGGCACCCACCAACGGTGGCAGCGACTTGAGCGGACACGATATCAGCAAGGGAAAAGCCCTCGCCCCCACCGGGAAAGATGTCCCGTCGCCCCACAACGCAGACTTCAGCAGCGTCCGTTCAGCTCCGGTTGTGCAGGCACCTACGTACTTTGATGCTCGGACGGCGGCCGCTTTGGAAGCGCTGGCGTCGGAACGCGAAGCAATGTCCAAGCATACCAAGAAAGCTTACTCAGCGCTGAAACGGGTGGATAATGCGGACACTGATGTTCACACCACACATCGGAAGTACCAAACCGTTTTGGCTGAGAACGAAGTCACGAAGCTGCAATCCAACGCCAAGCTTGCAGAGAAGTTGCACGGGATGCGACCTGAGTACGAGCGGATGGGGCAACGGATCGAGCAAGCCAACCATTCGGCATCAGCAGCGATCGCTGCTATCAAAAATAGCTACGGTGGCTAAATTAGCTAATTAATTGCTTCCACCGGGGCGGGATTTTTCCTGCCCCTTTATTATGGATAGCCCCTGGAGGTGTGAATAATGCGTTTCGTATTGCCCCGGCTATGCGTGAATGTCCCAAGTTACAAGGTGATTGTTTTTGCCCAAGGGCAAATTACCAGGGACATGGTAACAGTTCAATACTATGCGTCGGTTTCCGTTGGCGACATTCACAGCCAAACAGAACTGTTCGACACCAGGGAAGCTGCCCTAGAGCGTGGAATCAAGCTTGCAACAACGATGAGGTAACACAAAATGTCGAAACCTTTTATTTATCGAAACTGCACAATAGAGATTTTTGCTGAAGCAAGGTTAACCCCAGATAGCATAGCTGTTCAATACTATGCTGCCGTCACTCAGCGTAGTCAGAAAACAGAATTGTTCAATAAAACACATTTGTGTAAGACCAAGGAAGCTGCTTTGATTTCAGGCTTCAGACTAGCAAGGAGAATTTCACATGGCTAAGGCTTATCAGTTCGCTGGCTATTTCCTCATCGGCGCGTCTGTTGTTGGGCTACTGAGTTACACAGCCTATGCGTTTCCGCCGATGCAAGCTTACGCTTTCTGGATTTCTGTAGTTGCCTCTCTGCTGTTGATTGTGGCAGGGCTTGCTGATGAATTCTTATCTGAGGCAATGGGTCTGACCTACCAGCAATATATTGGCGGCATGATTTCCGCGATCGCAGTAATCATTATCGGCTCAATTATCCAGTGGGTAAGGTAATCAGGTGGATGGGCTACACCGTGAAGAGAAAACTACTTAATTTTCTGGCAAGGGTAGGCACAAACCTAAGCTTGTTCCTCTGCTACAGTATTGTGTTTCTGCCGATAACTTTACCCTTTGGGCTGATTACTGGAACAGCTCATATCGTCCTTCTCAATGTTGCGCTTCAATTCTGCACCATAGTCTTTTTGTTTATCTGTTGTGGACTACTTTGGGAGAAAAGTAATGATTAAAATATCCTCACCTGAGCAACAACTTCGGCAAAATAGAACAATGCTGTTGCTCATTGGCGGCATCAGTAGCATCACAGGTTTGATGCTCTGGTCGGCTACGCCATTTGCAGCAAGTAATTCCAGGAATTCACTTCATGTTTCAATTCGATATTTTGCGCTTGTTGCAAGCCTAACCTGTGGTGTTGCAGCCGTTGCAACAGGCACACAGCTGGAAAAGATTAAGCCCTTAATTAGAGCCATCGACATGGCTGAACGTGATGACTTTCTGACCCAATTGGCAGCGTCACAGTACGTGCAACAGCAGCAACATGAGCAAGCTGCAACAGCAGCGTTACACCCAGCCGTACAGCCCGGTAACAGCTTTGGTAACGAAGTCGTTAACTCGACTCCAGAGCGTGTTGCCAGCGATCGCGACAGAGCTGTTACCAACGGAGCGCCTGCTGAAACAGACACTGAAACAGATGGCGAAACAGGCAGTGAAACAGAGGCATACAAGCCGATGTATCTCGCAGTTGTTTCGCTGCAACAGCAGGGTGTTTCACAATCCCAAATTATCAAAGAAATTTTGGGTCAAGAAGGCAGAAACTATGAAAAAGGAAAAGCCATGTTGCAGACGCTGTTACAGTTAGGGAAGCAACAAAACTGGTAAAATATTTTACTAAGCTATGGTTTGTTTCAATCGCTCTTTGGAAATCGTAAAAATTTTGAAACAGCGATTGCAACGGAGGCAGAATGAAATTTCAGACAGAGCAGAGAAAGGTCTGTTTCAAAGAACGAGAAATTCCATACACTTTTGTCAGTGCAAACATGGAGGATGGGGTATTCGATCCAACCAAATTGATGTTTTATCCGCTGATAGATTTTGATAAGGGCGTAGTCATCGCTGGCAATATCCCACTTTCAGCAACCGCCGCACTGGTGCATTTCTATCACTTTTGTGCTTGGATAGGTATTCATGATCCAGAGTTTGGTGTAGTGGTAGTTTCCAGCTATACAATTTATCTCAAGGTCGGGGACTTGCTTCCAATTGCTATATAGGTGCGACTACAGCGATCGCCCTTTGACGATCGCTATTTTTTTGGGAGACAAACTAATACAATTCGCTACATTAACATTGATGTCGCGATAAATATATTTGTTCTAGCTAAATACTTAATAAGTTTAGCTAGAACAGTAAATAACAAACCGGAGCGGATAATGCCTCAGAAAAAATGTGGATTCGGATTTAGCTGTGCAGCGATGATGATGCAGCCAGGTTTAAAGCCAGAAAATTGCCTGAACTATGAAGCCTGTGGTGGCGTAACAGAGTACACAGAGGAAGAAGAAATAGAGCTTTTCAGAGTCCGGGCAGACGAGATAGAGCGGTTCACTATCACGCGCAATCAAGCTGCCAAAATGATGTTGATACAGAGGAGTGGCAGTCAAGCCAGAGGTGAAAGCCCTACTCTGTTGTCTGAAATGGTACAGGCTATTGAAGCGATCGCTGACCAACTGCAACAGCTACAGGAAAGGCTGGCAGAACTTGAAGATGAATACATTGCTCCCGCTGGGTGTGAAGCCCATGCCTATAATGTCAAACGTGGATTAAAAACTTACTGGTACAACAAATTGACGGCGACCGAGCCAATCTTTGAACCAGCGGTAGGTACTGACAAAGTTTGTACCATCCACTTGAGCCACAGTGACGATCCACGAAATCTGGAAGCGCGTCGTGGCATTCAGCGCCGGAACCAGCTTTCTCTCACCAAGACCAAACTGGTAGAAATACAACGCCAGCTTGCCGCTGCTCTAGCTGATTTAGATATTTAATTTAGCTAGAACTATTGGTTGCCACAAAAAAATGGCTCTCTATAGTAAAACCGGAGTTCCGGTTTTACAAAAGTTCATATTCCGTATTTAAATCTGGCGCGGTAGCCACGTAGGTCAATGTGCGTGAAGACGCTGGAGTTACCCAGCCCACCGCGATCGCCATGCCATTCACTGATTCGGCTATAGACTTCGTGAGGGCTGATGCCATTTACCACAATATCAGCTGCATCACCAACCAAATGCCGGGAATTGGACACCCCACCAACAGCGCGGTTAACCGCTGGCGGACGGTAGGCACTGTTGATGGAAATGGCGCGATTGCCCAAGTAGTCCCGTAGTTCATCCAGGTGCTGTGCCAGCCGTATGAGATTTTTCGTGATTGTAGAATTCTCTGGAATCCGAGAGAGATTCTTGGTCATCTCACCCCAGGTGAAGTGGGAGCCATCGTACACGGGCTGGGATGAAAATATTTCCTTCCTGCCCGGAATATCAATAATTTTTTCTCCAGGTGCAGGTGTGCTGTGGTCTACGGGTGTGGGATGTTCCTTGTAGGCTTCGACTAATGCGATCGCAGTTGTCTCACCCAAAGTATCTGGATTCTCCAGATACTCCTTTTCTTTGAACCGGGCAAATGCTTTTAGGGTTTGATGTCCAGCAATGCCGTCTGGTTCTCCGCCAAGCAAACCAAAATGAATCAGCAGTTCTTGAATAGTCGTCACTAATGTTTTATCTGCTAAGGAAAGCTTCACTGTCCCTTTGAATTTTTCTAGTTGATTAAGTTCTATAACCATAATCCTAATAAAACTATTGCGACAAAGAATTGGAGCAAGATGCTGGAGTCGTTACCTTCGTTTGTGCCAGCCGGATAGATACCAACCACAGCAATATAGCTAGGATAGCAATTAAGGGAATGTTCAATGTTTGATGTTTGGTTTGCATCATGGTATTAATCCAATGTCATACCCAATATTGTATACCCAAAGAAATAGGTATCTGATGATATTTAAGATTGACATAATAATTATTCAATGCTAAACATCCAATTATTCATCCTCATGGCGATCGCGTCTTTGTGGAGCAGGGGCAAGAAGTCCTCCGATGGCTCCGATCGCATTTGACCCGGTGACAATTATGAAGTCTGGAATAGGAAGTCGGAGGAATGCTAAAATCATGCCTCCTATAAGGCAAAGTGCGATAGCGCCTGACAAAGTGCCAACAACAAGTCTATATATAAAGAAGTCATAGACAAAGCCATTACTTAAACTTTTAATGTTTCCACGTTTGTATTGAAAAGCTATTTCAGTATTCGGCTGCTGGGTTGAATTTTCTGTTTCTTGTGGCATTCGTTCTGGTAATACAATGGATTCGGCAAGCTCGACGGAATCCGGCTCTGTGGCTTGTTCCGGGCGCTTGACCGGAAACAAATCTGTTAGTTCTATATCATCATTTGGCATTTCACTTTGGGTTAGTATTTATTTTTATTATGATTGAACTACGATAGGACAACAAGTAATATGAAATATATTCCCTTGCAATTTAGTCTAGGTTTAGCTATAGCACTATCAGGAGTCAAAATGAATGTGTCAGATATCGTCAACGTTATCCTGGGCTTAATTGCCATTGGAGGGCTTATTTATAAGTTAGCTCAAGTTGAGAGAGCTATATATAAGGCAATTGATACGTTGGAGGATACAGTCAGCGATCGCATGAATGCCTATGAGAAGCGACTTGATATTCAAGAGCATCATATAAACAGCAAGTACCAGCTCTATGATATGCAGCTAAACCAACTTGAAGAGAAAATGCGAGGCAGGCTAAACCGTTTGGCAGCAGGACAAGTTGACATACAAAAACACTTGGAAAGAAACACAAATTTTCAAGTGCGTCAGTACCTAAAAGATTTCGAGCCAGTTGATGAATAGCGGAATTGACAATTACCAATTTAAAACTGACAATTGATAATTAACAACAAGCAAGTAACTATATGACTCCAATATTAGAACCACCAATAATGGTGGGTTTTACAAGCGATCGCATTACTATTGCTGAGACTATTCTGGCTTTGGAATTGGAGATAGTAGCCTCTAGCGTTTCAGAGCAACCCATGTCTGTTTCATTGACAGTTGGGTCAAAAAAAACTGGCACGACAGCCAAGAAAGATACTGATTTCGTGGCGAAGTTGGGCAATGAAGATCCAACAACTTACCCAACAATCACTTTCGCTCCAGGTGAAACACAGAAGAAAGTACAAATTCATTTACGGGATGATGATATGCCAGAGCCAGAAGAAACTTTGGTAGTCCGGCTGACCAAGCCAATGGGCTGCACCATAGACCGCGACCACCGGGACGCGGAGATAGTCATTCAAGACAACGATGGCTTTGTTGGCTCTGGCAGCGGTAGCAGTGGTGATAGTGGTGGCGTATTACCAACGACACCAACAGAGGTATCTTTTATATCAACGGATACAACGACCAAGGGAAACTGGAAGCAGTTGTATGGAGCCGATGGTTATCTCATCTCTCCCCAATACAGCGCAATTCCTGGATATGCTGCAATCTCTGATGTTGTGGGCGGTGAATATTTCTATCTGGGAGACGGGCAGCTAGAAGATATATATCTGTTAAAGCCAGGGGAAAATGACGATCGCATTGCCACCGGATATGCAACAACTATTCCGGGAACGAGCCTTTATATAAATATCGCCTGCACTAACACGCACAAAGTAACGGCTTATTTCGTAGACGACATGGAGATTGGCTCTCAGGATGTTGAAATTCTTGATGCAGCAGGAACTCTTCTGCATAAGGTATCGCTTACAGATTTCACGAGCGGTGCTTACATAAGCTGGAATATGCAGGGCGCGATCCAGTTGCGCGTCTCGAATTCAGAGTATGCTATTTTTAATGGACTATTCTTTGACTAGATTGAGCCATCAATAGGCTGCTGATTCTGGGGGCCTTCAGCAGCCTATTTTTTATGCCTTCAATTCTGACAATTCTTCTAATTCCTTATATTTCCGCTTAAACTCATAAGGCAGAATAAAGTTTGGTTCTGACCAGAACCCCGTTTGCGTTTTACACGCAGTTGCGGAAGCTTTGAGAATTTCTATGTACAAATCAAGGTCGTTGTTGGGGAAAAAGTATTGTTGGAATGGGAGAGAGTTAGCTGTCATTCCAGCGTCACACATCATTATCTGGATATTGTTTTCAAGGCGTGGTTCTCCAATATACCAATCAGAAATGACTCTTTGGTAGGAGTCAAGCTTCTCTGAAACAACAGTCACAGTCCAGTTGGGGCAAGTGTTAAACAGTTTTGCTAAGTATATTCGTGCGCGTTCTGCCCAGAGCCAGTGAGTTGTGTTTTCTGGGATTACTGGGATTTTGCTATTTTTCTTGCGAGTTTCAGGGCTATCGATCCATCTGGCTCTGTAATAATTGCGTTGTCCATTGCTAGACCCAATAAATGTATCACCGTCAATAATATAATTGATTTTGATTTGTACTGATTCCATTAGAGTTAAAATGATAAAAACTAACTTTAGTTTAAGAGAAAATGGCTGGAATATCTCTACATATAGGACTAAATAGAATTAGCGCTGCTGCCTACTATCCTTTGGTAGCTTCAGACTTGGTAGCTTGCGAATTTGATGCTCAGGATATGCAACTCATCGCTAAGAGAATGGGCTACCAAACAAACATTCTCTTAACCGAGCAAGCAACTCATCAAGCGGTTGTAGGAGCGATCGCTTCTGCTGCCAAACAGTTGCGTAATGGAGATACTTTCCTGCTTACATACTCAGGGCATGGCTCTCAGGTAAAAGATACCAACGGAGACGAGGAAGATAAATTAGATGAAACCTGGGTACTCTACAACCGAATGATTACGGACGATGAACTGTACCAGCACTGGCAACTATTCGCTTCTGGGGTACGCATTTTGGTTCTATCTGATTCCTGCCACAGCGGAACTGTCACGCGCTATGCACCCAGCAGCGGTCTTAAGGGCAGTTTGGAAGAAAGTCATCCTCGCATAGAGCGATCGCTTCCGCTTCAAGACAAGGCTCCAGAAACTTGCGCTGCCACCGGATTATTGATTTCTGGCTGTCAGGACAATCAGGTTTCATATGACGGCAGGCGAAATGGTGCTTTCACAGCAGCGCTTTTAAGTATCTGGGCTAATGGCAGATTCCGGGGCAACTACCAGAGCTTCTATGAGGCGATCGCCAAGAAGCTGCCGAAGTACCAGAAGCCAAATTATTTTCTGTTCGGCAGCGTGACGGGCAGAAACAGATTTATCCGGCAGAACCCCTTTACCACTTAATGCTCAGAGGTAAACGTTGCTAATGTTCGGAGCTACTCGTTAATGCTCACAGGTAAACGTTGTTAATGTTCGGAGTTGGATCTCTAATGTTCGGAGTTTAAAATCAACATATCCGACATATCGACGGACACACTCGACGAACAAAGGTTGGTTCTTCAAAAACAGGGCTAGACATTTCGGTGTCTAGCCCTGTTTTTACCTTCTTCCTTCAAATAGAGTGCTATGGAATATATGCAGTCCACGGCAGCGCCGGGTAGCGTTTGTAGAAATAATCTACAACTGCCCTGTGTTGTTCACTACTTGGGAGAATTTCAAAGGGATAGACCAAGGCTGACATGATACATCCTCTGAATAAGGTACTGCCAAATTCAAACACATTACCAGGACTAAAGTTTGCACCAGTGCGGATGCCATAGTTTTTACCATTTTGTACTATCTGGAAGCGGTTGGTGGCGACGTGCCAGGAAATCAAGTTATATCCGTTAGTAGGAGCTTCCATGTGATAAGTTTCAACTCGCCTATCACAGAAAATTCCGGTGTAGCTCCAACCATTTCCATGCCGGAGAAGTTCTTCAATGTTACTGTTCGTCCGAAGGATGTTGTACTGAGGCTGATAGTTATCTAACCCAAATACTATATATACAGTTCCAGCGGTCGCGTCCTGCATGAATGGTGCAACACTTATCCGCTGGTCTGTACCGTTGAAAATAATCCCTGGTTTGTTGTTTAGTCTGGGAGCAATTATCGGGAGGGTGGCTCCAGTTTTGATTACGGCTCTGTTCAAAGGTCCTTGGTCTTGTAGCGAACCTTCCATAAAGAACCGATAGCCTGCTGGCAACTTGCCAAACCGACTCCAAACTTTAGGAGCCGATATCCAGCCAGTGACTTCCCCGGTGTAGACCAGTTTTGCCGATTGATAAGGGATGGTCAGTTCAACACCTGTAAATTCAGTAGCGGGCGTCCCCTCAAATGGCTGCCCATTGGTTCTGACTTGAAGCGGATATTCAGTAAAGTTAGTGGCTCCGACAATCTCAATGCGATCGCCAACCACCGGATTGGGAGGCAGGGTGATAGTAATTGATTTATCTGCTTTGACTAGCAGCTTTTCTCCTGCATTGGCTTCATAGTCTCCCGCTACTGGCAGTAGATTGTCACCTATGTTCGTTGATAGAAGGAATTCTTCTTTCCGTATGGCAAATGAGCGGTTATTTTTGGAGTTCCAGAGAACAACGCGATCGTCGTCCAACCACTCACTTACCTGATAATATTTCGGACGCCGGATAGATGAGGTTGCCGGAATTGGAGGCGGAGGTGCGTTCTCTGAGGTCAGGGCTACGGGTGGGTCTGGTGGTATTGTGCCAGTAGTGCTAGATGAGGAAGTTGATGTAGAAGTTGAACTCACTCCATCAGTAGTTTTCCCTTCTGGCATATCAAGTGTTGCAGATTTTCTTCTTGCCATTTCAGAAAGTCAAAAATAATTTTACTATCATTATCGTATCAATGAGTTTATCCATCGTTATATACCCAGAGGATCGCTTCAAAGATAGCAAACAGCAAAAAAATAATATTAATTGCCAAGTCTTCCATTGCGGTAGAAAAAAATAAACTCTCTACTCATTTTACTGAGCAGAGAGTATCGCTAGATCCATAATTTATCTTCCAACTAGCTGAAGGTCAAGCTGCTGTGGATGTGGCTGAACAGAGTACCAGCAGTCAATGAAGTGCATAGCGACTTCAATGGCATATTCTATCTCTACGCGGTTCGGGTTATAATCGGCAAACCATCCAAAGTTTGGATTAGCCACATAAAGGCGATCGCCGTCAGGAAGAATCGTAAAACCTTTGTATTCGTAACTGATGGTCTGTCCGTTGAATCTATAAACAAATTCACCAAGAAAATTAAGTGCTAGCTTT
>Ga0196964_10001425_pt1 | contig 12162 bp, 12 predicted proteins | sample S1_10metaG_FD_148615 | JGI IMG/M metagenome (GOLD analysis project Ga0196964, IMG submission 148615) | Soil microbial communities from Anza Borrego desert, Southern California, United States - S1_10 | ecosystem: Environmental > Terrestrial > Soil > Desert | place: USA: California | collected...
TACAGTAAAAATTGGACTTTACAACGAAGATGGCCAGACTCAAGCGTTCGCAGTGACCACTGCTACCATTACTGGGGCGGGTGTAGTTACGACAGCGGTCAGTTCAGTTACAGTCACTGCTGGGAATTACTATCTCGTCTGTCTCCCAACCGGCACGACCAGCACACAGTTCAGCGGGTACAATGTCGACTCCGGTAACGGCATGCGAAATCTCGGCGAGTTGATTTCAAGTGAACCTGTGCTTATAGGAACACTTACGGTTTCGGCCGACACATTGCCGACAACATTTACGCCTTCTTCAATTACCACCGGAGTCTACACAACACCGGGCTTTAGATTAGACAACTAATATGCAGGAATTCCAACGAGAACTTGAGATATTTAAACAGCAGGTAAGCCAACGCCTGGAGCAACTCCAGCAGAAACTTAGCATGCTTGAATCCTCAGCCTCGTTGCCGTACGAAGTTGAATCAGCAATCCGGTCCCGCCTATTTACAAATGGGGCACTGCCAGTCAATCAAGGTGGTACGGGCGTGACTGCGCTTACTGGCATCCCACTTGGAAGTGGTACGTCCCCGTTTTCATCCATTACACCTCTTACTGGGACGAAGGTCTACTACGTGTCGGACGCAAGTGGAGGCACAGTCAATCGGAAGCTGACATTTACTAGCGGTGTGCTAACTTCTGAAACATAACATGGCCATTCAAATCCCCGGACAAGGTAAACGATTTTCCCTCCCTCTCAATTACTCAGATGTGTTGGGTAATATATACAGCTCATTCAATGTAGACTTTACGTCTAATGTCGGGAAACTTCGTCTCGGTCCACGGCTACTCCTAAATACCGCTGTTGCGGATCAGGCCAATCTCGGTTTACCTGTGGCGTTTACATTCTTTAATGACGGAAACGACAAAATCTGGGCAGTGGCGGGAACGCGTGTCTTTTCAAATAGCGGCACGGTTTCATCCGCATTTACTGAGGTGGGTGGTGGTGCGCCGACAACATGTGCGGCTGGGGTCTCGGACATGAAGGTATTTAATAACTCGATGTACATTACCACCAATTCAAATTCGGTATACAAGCGGACAAGCGGCGGCGCATGGTCAAGTTTTACTGCCGGATCAGCAAGCACTCAGCCACATTTGCTTTGCCAATATAGCGACAGAATGTACATGACTACGCGATATGTCGAGGTCATCTCGTGGAATACCTCGGATACCGTGTCGACAGTCGGAAGCTCGAATGCCGTAGCTGTGCCAGCAGGTAATACTGGAGGTGGACAAATTATTACCTGTATTCAGTCCGGCTCAAACCGCATCTGGATAGGTGTGCTTAACCTCGCTGGTGGAAAGGGATCGGTCTATGAGTGGGATGGCTCAGCGACTCAGGTGACGAAAGGTTATAAACTTGAATCGGCCGGCCCTGTTGCGATGGTAATTAAAGACGATGTCCCGTGGATTATGGACACAAACGGCGCACTATGTGTGTGGAACGGTGGGTATTTCAAAGAAGTTGCGCGACTTAACATTAATCGAAAACTCCTTAAGGGCGCATACCTTTCAACCAACCTCCGTTACATTCACCCAAATGGCATGACTGTCGTCAATGGAAAAATCAACATCCTTATCAATAACGAAATCTTGGACAGCACTGGATCAATTGAAGAATTTTGTCCATCTGGAGTTTATGAGTACGATCCAGATATAGGCCTCTACCACAAGGGGTCAGTTTCATACTTAACAGCCGCCGGGACAGTTTCGGACTATAGCCAAATCCGAATTTCGCAACCGGGAGCAATTAGCGAGTTACGCCCACCGCTTAGCACCGATCCGGGAAACGGTATCACTCTAATCGGATGTACCTACTTTACAGATGCAACAACCACAACCCATGGCATTTTTTATGACGACACCAACGACACGAAAGCCAAGTGTGGATATGTGGTAACGCCAAAGATTTACTCGTCAAGCATACAAGACGCATGGCAGAGAATGTGGATAAATTACCGCAAACTTCTCAATTCATCTGACCGGATCATCGTAAAGTACCGAACATCAGAGGCAAGTCCGACCGAGTTTACTGGCACTTGGACATCGACGACGACATTTACCGCGTCAAGTTCGGATGTAACGCCAGTGGCCGGAAACGAAATTGAAATAGTGAGCGGCAAGGGAGGCGGAGCATCAGCGCACATTTCCTCAGTGAGTCTTAATGCCGGAACGTACACAGTCACGCTTGATACGGCTATTGGGGCATCGTCTGGTACGGCCAAAATGCGACAGCAAGCATGGACAAAACTTTATACCGTAAGCGATCAGAATACAACAGAAAAGGGTGCTACGGTCGGAGAAAAATCATCATGGATTCAATTCAAGATTGTCATGTTCTTCACCGGGAAGGACGAGCTTGAGCAGATCGCCATTGCAAACGCACAACATCAGCCAATAACATAATAAAAACATGCCAACAGTAATCAATGGGAAGGTGACGTATCAAGAAGGGGAGCGACTACCAACAGTCGGATCAGAGGAATACAAGCAAGCTCAGACAGGTGTTTTGCCGACTCAGTCTGCATCTACATCAAGCGCACCCAAAGACGCGCCAGTTACATCAGCCGCACTGACATCAGAAAGTCCGCTAAACATTCCACAGACTCCCACGTCAACAGTAGCTGACGGAATTAGCGGGGCGGCATCAGCCATTGCAGATGCCACAAAGGAAAGCGCAATCCGACAGGAGGCTGAGCGACAGAGGAAGGAGGCACTTGCAGCTAAAGACAAAGAGAAGGAAGCACTGGAGGATACTTACAAAGAGATCATTGGCGTAGCGCAATCCCGGCCAAAGTTAGAGGAAGAATATGGCATCGAAGGGAAATCTTCGGCTTATAATATGGCTCTTACCAATCTTGAAGCATCACGGCGCGCTCAGGAAAAGGAGATTCGTGCGATTATGAACAACTCAAATCTGACACGAGAACAGGCGAGCCAGAGAGCACAGGAAATAAACCGGCAGTACGCGTTTGAGCAGGCTGATCTCTCACTTACCCTATCGGTGGCAAACCGGGATCTTGTATCAGCACAGAATATGATAGACCGCAAAATCCAACTTACTCTTGAACCACTGAAGATAAAGCTTGACTATACCAAGGCTTTTTATGAAGAAAACCGTGATGCACTAACAAAAGCGGAAGACCGCCTATTTCAGACGATGATTAAAGACGACGAGCGAAAGTATCAGGAAACACAGAGCGAGATGGAGACAGTCAAAAATCTTGCTATTAAAGCACTCGAAGCCGGCGCACCAGTAGAAATCGTCACTGGCATGAACAAAGTCAAGACAGTTGAGGAGGCACTCGCCCTTGGTGGAAAGTATCTAAGGCCACGGCCAAAAGCACCAGGCGCACCCGAGGTGAAAAATATTAATGGTGTTGATATGCAATGGAATCCTACAACAGGTAAGTGGGAATCTATTGGAGATACAGACAGCACCAATACCGCAGTTACTGATCCCCTTAGACAGAAGTTGACATTGATAGACGAGATTCTCAATAGCCCCGGCATGAAAGGATCAGTCGGTGCCTACAGAATTTCACGATGGACGCCAGTTAGGATAGACAAATCAGCAAAGGCAGAATTTAATGCAAGCGTTCAGCAACTCGTCTCTCAGGAAACAATAGACAGGTTACTGAATCTCAAAAAAGCCGGCGGTACACTTGGTGCTCTTTCAGACCAAGAAAGAGTTATGCTTCAAAGTGCCGCTACTAAAATAAACACATGGTACGATGCAGAAAAAGGTAAATATATTGTCTCAGAAGCAGCCTTTAAGAAAGAAATAGAGAACATCCAAGACCTCACCAAAAAAGCACTTAAGCGCGCCGATCCCGGCTATAATCTCAGCGAAGATGAAAACTACCAGATTGATGTTGTATGGAATAGCGGCATGGCAGGCACGACGACAGCATTTAATGCAGAATCATATTACTCAAAATAACAAATCACTATGGCATTTTCACCAGAAGAACTAAAAATAATTGAATACGGACGCAAGAATGGGAAATCCAAAGATGAGGTAAAGGCCGCGATTTCTAAGTATCGAGACAGTAAACCAGAATCAGATGTTGCTCAACCTGATAAGCCGGGCTATATAAAACGAGTCACAGAAAATGTTAAAACAGACATGTACAGCCGATCAGTAAAGGTAGGTGAAATTTTGGATAGAAAAGATACTCCTGCTATCGAAAAAGGTTTGCAATTATTCGGACAAGGTGCAGGGATGGCCGCCAACGCACTTGAGACTGCCACAAGCGAAATCCCGGGCGTAAAAAAAGTAATGGAGAGGATTGGAGCAGGCCTTAATTGGCTCGCTACATCAAACTGGTCTCCAATCAAACACCTGGGGGACGTGATTGGTCAAAGCAAGAGCCTGCAAGAACTTGTAACACTATACGAAGATGATCCAAATTTCAGAGATACAGTGGACGCAGTTGCAAATAGTGTTCGCCTTGCAACAGATATAAAGGGTGCAGTCGATATGGGAGTATCGGCAGTAAATACAACCCAGAAAGCTGTAACGGTTATGAAAGACACCGCACTTGCCACAAAAAACGCGGCCGGCGACGCTCTAAATACGGCGAAAAATAAGGTTATTCCGCCACGTCAGGAATTTTACTCATCTGTGGAAGAAGCAAAACAGATAATGAACCCTGATAACTACTATACACCAACAGAAAGAGGAAACGCATACTTGAAAGGAAATGTCGAGGTAAAAGGTAAAGGAATGTTTGAACGAGAGAGTATAAAGCAATCCACGACACCTCAGGTTGAAACTCTTGCTGAACTTGTGGATGAAGGGAAAATATCTGCAAAGAATTTACCAAGTCAGAATATTAAAGTCATTGAGCAGGAAGCGCGCATTATTGATGGTTCAATCGACGAATTCGTTAATCGTGCCGATCTAAATAAACCATTCAATCAAAATACTATAAACAAAACACTTAACAATCTAGAAAAAACTGCAGCCGACAACCTTACATTCGTCTCTGATACTGTTGAGCAGAAAGCCTATCAACAAGTAGTAAGACTGGCAAAACAAGAAATTGCAAAAAATCCATACAATATGTCGGGCCTCAGAAAGAGTATCAAGGCATTCAATGCTAGAATGGAGAAGATACTAGGTAATGATATTTATTCTGGGTCAGCAGAAAGTGTTGGAAACGCCAGACTACAAGCCGCAAAAGACGTTCGCTCCACTCTTAACGGTTTTCTAGCAGACAATCTTGAATCACCACCAGTGGGAGGTAGGCTTCCTGCAAATACCACAATGGACGGAAAGGCGGTTGGTGGTCAAATCTCAGCGAAAACAAAGGTGCAGGGAGGCGGCGTCTATAGGACACAACTTCAAAAAGAAGCCCAATTACTAAATGCAAAGAATGAGATTGCTTTCAGGGCTAGGGGTACACTTGGAAAAACAAGAGCGCAGAAATTCCTCAAAAGGCATCCAATCATTAACAGGGTTGTAAATGTAATCCCTGGAGCAACTGGAATTAGTGCAGGTGTTGGAATAATAAAATAAAACTCAATCAAGACGGCGAGGCGGTTTATCATCACGATCCATTCCATCATATAAACCACCGGCAGTTAGTGCACATGATACAACAAACAGAATTATAAGAATTATCCAGCCCATATTATTTGATTTCTCCAATATCCTTAAATCCAAATTTCGGCATGTGTTTTTCGTCTTCCATATTATTAATTACATGGCTCAAGATACAGTTCCTCGCCTCCAACTCCAATTACATTATCACTCCTGTCAAATACGCGAATTGAGGTTTTAATTAGGCCTACATCTTTTGTCTTGTACGTATAGGGAAAGTCGGCATAGAGAACATTTGAGCCGTGACTAAAAAACGTATCATCAGGCCGAGTTCCGTAGAAACTAAGGTGTGCTCCTTTCCACGAAGTAATGCCTCCCTTAGCACTAACGATGACAGTTCGCTCACTACCTGAGCAACTAAGAGGGTCGAATGTAAAGGAGGGAAAATCACTGCCAAGACCAATTGTTTTGATAGCAGATTTTGGCCTGTTCGGTTTTGGTTCTTCTGGCAAAACGACAGGAGTCGAGCTGGCTGGTTTTGAGACTGTGGTTGTTGGTGATGATGTGTTTACCGCAACAGTCGCTTGAACTGGCCGAGGGGTTACCACCTTAATCGGAGCGGGTTTCGTCACTATTTTCGTAGCTACCTTCTTTGTCGTAGTCGCCACAGGCGCGGTTACTCCTTGTGCAGTTTCATTAGTAGACGTGGCAGTCTCTACTTTTACCGGAATTGACCCTATGACGGCCGCTGGCTGAACGTATACAGTCTTTGGCTTATCATAAAGAAAACTGAACCAACTCAAAGGATTCCACCACGCCGCCGAGGCGATTGAAGGGAGGAGTAACACCGAAAAAAGACCGACAAATATAGCTTTTTTCATACTATTCAATTAGCTAACATACCGTCAATGTAACATTACCTCTAATAGCTGGGGTCGTCAAGGAATAGTGTATGTTAATAACTCCATTGCTTGACAGTTGTGTATAGGGGTATAATATGACTGTTCATAGAAAAACACCCCAAGAGGGACAGTATTGCGACCCCGTTCGGATTCGAACCGAAATCATTTGACTTAGCGGTCTACGGTTTACAAAACCGTCGGTTTTATCCATTAAACTACGGGGCCACATGCTATCACCCTTCGGGGTGTTTTTTGTTGCAATAGAAGAACGCTACTGAGACGGCAACACGTGGGTTTCAAGATTTACCAAGAAACCCCACAACCCATATTTCTACGGGGGCAAATGCAGGGTTTTATCCCCACATGCTGTCCTCTCAAAAGCGTTTTGAACTATCGCCGTCGTCTCTTTTTGCCGAGAGACAAATTACCTATCTGTAATTATACCAAGTACACTTGAGCCTGCAACACCAGACTATGCACAGCCTGTGGACTACTTCGCACCATTACTCTGTGCATAACTCAATTTGCCAAGTCTATAAAGCAGAGCTATAATTAGACAAACTTAATAGCGCTACGGAAAGACCGGGCGATAAGGATAATACCTTGTCGCCCTTTTGTTTATGGAACTTAGCGAAAAACAAAAGCACAAACTAGAAAAGCTGGCCAAGTTTCTTGAAAACAAGGACCTGACGACTTTTGACCAGCTCTTTGAGCTAGATGAAAAGATCGAAAACATAGAAAAGAAGGTTGATGAGAAGCTTACAGAGCTTTCTGAAAATCTAAAAAAAAAGTTAGAGCAAGAATTTCTTGTCGAGATAGCCAAAAATGAACTCAAGGGCGACAAAGGGGATAAGGGCGATCGTGGCGAGGCTGGTCCAATGGGGCCGCAAGGTCCGGCTGGACCCAAAGGAGAAAAAGGTGATAAGGGCGATACTGGAGATATTGGTCCACGAGGCGAAGCCGGAAAAGATGGCAAGGACGGCTCACCGGACACCCCAGCAGGAGTTAAGGCCAAACTCCTTGAGGCGGGAATTGAAATTGAGGACATTACAAAACTCCGACCAGAACTTGAAAAACTCCAAAAGGAAATCGCAGAGATTCCAAGAGCGCGAGGCGGCATGAGAAAAGTACCAATCATCAAGCGATATAACCTCTCAAGTCAAGTAGATGGCAACACAAAGACATTTACATTGCCTACCGACACGGTTGATGTCATTGGCGTATTCGGTACTCAATTTCCAATCAACTTCAATCCCGGCACCGACTGGACGTTTTCAGGGCGGACATTAACCCTAACCGGTGAGGTTTCTGCACCGCAAGCTGGGCAGACTTTATACGCAATAATCGAAACACTATTTTATGGATAAAAAACGCCTCGTCATCGCTCTTATCATTGTCTTTTCAGTCATCTCAAGTGTGCAGGTCGTCTTCGGTGCGCCGGGTTATACCATCATGCGCTCTATCATCCCTGAGCAAACAGGCATCTTCGACATCGGCACCTCATCTCTCCGCTATAACGGCGCGTTTAAGGATGTAAATATATCTGGTACTTGTACAGGCTGTGGCGGATCGTCTCAATGGGCGACATCAACAGAAAACCCATCAGCAATCCATCCGGCCGGAGCCACAAGAGTCGGTATTGGCACGACATCCCCATGGCGGGCATTTTCAGTAAGCGGCACGTCTGACCTCGGCACAAATGCCCTTGCGGGCACATTTACCGCCACATCGTCAGGCATAAGCACATTTGCTGGAAGTCTATTTGTCGGTAACAACCTAAATATTGGCGGTAGCTCTATTCACTCAGATACGGGTAATTTAACAGTATCGGCTGACGGCGAAGTGCATTTTGGCTCAGGAAACGGTATTGTCAATTTTAACGGAAATTCTGCAATCAACCTCAGCCTCATCCAAACTCAGCCCGGTGTTGACTTTCATGTTTCAACTGCGGCCGCTACACAGCGACTTACCATTCTCAATAGCTCTGGCAACGTCGGTATTGGGACAACTTCGCCATACACACGACTGGCCGTATTTGGCACAACGACCTCCTCGACATTCCACGCAACGTCAACGACAGGAGTCAATCTCTTTGATGGAAAGGTCGGTATCGGCAACATCATACCGCGGCAATCGTTGGAAGTTGTCGGTGGTACACGACTTGGCGAGAGTACGGGTTCTAACGGAAACACTGACCCAACAGGTGGTGGATTTGAACGGTCACTTTATTTGCGCCAAAGCAATATTGTCCTTGATGTGTTGCAGGGCATTTACATTGATTACGGCTTATTAGGCGACACAACACGGCCGATGTTCACAGAAAACGCGGGCGACGTGAGTTTCGGCAACGAAATCGTCGGCTCGATGGGCTTTAGCACGTCGGGCGGTACGGTTATGGACTTCTCCGGCTCAACGGCACGTGTGCGTAATAACCTTGTTGTCGGCGCAACTGCCGGTATTGAGACTGGCCACACACTAAATGCTTACGCCGCAAACGGTTCTACGCTTGCATTTAGCATTGCAGGCTCCGGCAGAATTGGCGTCGGCTCGACCACACCATTTGCAACACTCTCAGTATCAAGCACAACGCAAAATATCGGCATGCTACCCCTCTTTACAGTAGCATCAACGACTCACTCAACACTCTTTACGGTGCTTGGAAGCGGCAACGTGGGCATTGGAACTACTACACCCATTGAGCGATTTCAGGTTCAGGGCGACTCGGCGGGGTCAGCCACAAAAGGCACGTGTTTTCGGGCAAAAGCTGTTGGTGCTAACTCCTATGTCTACTGGTGGTTTAAAGCTGACGCAACACAAGTCACTCAGACCACATCATGCTCAGGAGTAGGGACGACCACAATTACCTATGACTAAACCAAAGCGAAAAAAGAAAGAACTGTGCTGGCTCTGTACCAAACATCACTCAATGGGAAATACCGAAGTCTGCGCTCTCTGTTATCAGGAATTTCTGGATAACTGGAAACATTATCCGTGGGTAAAAATTCAGAAACGATGAATCGAGACGATGTTGAAAAAATGATGGACGAAAAACTAGATGCATACACTCTGCGGCTCTCTGCACACCTTACTGAAACGGTACAGGGCGCAGTCAAAGCTACCGTCAATGGAAAAATTGACGATTTGCACAGAAAGGTTGACCCGATTGTAGAGATTTTCAACAACCTTACCTCGACTCAGAAAGTCCTGCTCTCAATTTTCAAAGGCATCCTAATGCTTTCCGCAGTCATTGTGGCCATTATTGCCCTAATTAAGTTTGTATTTTTTCTAGGAACATATGATAAATAACCACGGCTTTCAGCCTTCGATAATTAAAGAAGATGAACACTACATCCTCGGCGACGGGCTTTTAGGCGCGGCAGTAGAGATGAACGACGGCCACGGCTGGGGATTGTATTTGCCGAAAGCAGAACTTCAGCGCAAGAACGGACTCGAAACCATGAACTGCACGGCCTATGGAACACTCAATGCCATTGAAATATTAGGCAGGAAAAAGTACGGGGCGAGATTCCAAAACAATCTCTCTGAGAGGTTTCTGGGAAGGGTGTCGGGCACGTCAAGACAGGGGAACGATCCGCACAAGGTCTGTGAGGCGATGCGCCACCTCGGAGCAGTGCCGGAGGCCTTCTTGCCGTTTAGTGATGAGATCAAGACATGGGAAGACTACTATATAAAAATCATTCCCTTTTGGATCTGGCGGACCGGCCAGCAGTGGCGCACAACATACTCTTTTGGTCACGACTGGGTATTTCTGCCGACTGACTCCATCAAGCAAAAGCAGGTCAGGATGAAAGAGGCTCTAAAGTACTCGCCGCTTGGCGTGTCCGGATATGCGTGGGCAGTACGTTCTGACGGACTGTATGAGAAGCGCGGCACAGACAATCACTGGTTTATTGTTTACGACTACGTTGACGGGGTGAAGTGGCTTGCCTATGACTCCTATGACAACACAAAAAAGGAATTGGTGTGGGACTACGACTTTGGACAGGCAAAGCGATTTACGCTTACGAAGAACACGACTAAGGCTGAGGTGTCGTCGCTTGGTTACGTGCCATTTTACTTAAAATCAGTATTTTCATGACTTGGCTAATTACATTAATAAAGAACTTGTTTATGAAAAAAGAAACTATAACCGAGGTGGAGTATATTCCTGTTTCTCTGACGCCACCAGACCCGCAACCTGAAATTCCCGCAAAGACTCCACGGGACGCACTATATGAAACGGCAAAGGTTTGTATTGGCATCGATGTCTCACCTAAAGACATTGCGCCGGACGAATTGGGCTGTGCTGAGTCGGTCTGGAATATCCTCAACCGGGCTTTTCCCAATAATGTCGGATTTCCGCTGACTGTATCCACCATTGTGTTGTTTAGAGAGCTTTCAAAGTCACCGCTATATAAGAGAGTGGAAACGCCGCTGGCTGGCGACATTATTATTTCCGTAACGGGGACAGGTAACGGCAGGATTAAGCACGGTCACACCGGCATTGTCGGGAAGTACCAAGTCATGAGCAATGACTCAAACACGGGCAAGTGGGCGGCCAACTACACTCTGCGGGCTTGGAAAAACTACTTTGAAAACCTCGGCGGCATGAAGGTTTATTATTTCCGACGCTGTGCATAACTAAATTCTAGGCTCATCAATATTGTGATATACTACAGCTACAACCGAATAAAAGAACTCCTAGACCACCGTGTTCGTGGTCTTTTTTATTTAATAACCCACATATATGTATAGTGATTTTTTCAGTTTGAATGTTCGGGATCTGTTAAAGGGTTTTGTTGTCGCCGTCATCGGCGCAGCTCTCGCATGGCTTGCCGCCGCAGTCAACAAGCCGGGCTTTGAACTTGGTGACTTTCTGACGATTGATTGGGTGGTTTTGGGGAAGTATGCGCTTACAGCCGGTCTTGCTTATCTGAGCAAAAATCTGTTTTCCACAAAGGACGGGAAGTTTCTCGGATCGGTCTAGTCTGCCGGTTGGCAGATCTGGGAATGGCACACACGCACCACCCTTCGGCCATTTCCTGACCTGCCCGATGGCAGGATTGTACATTGAAAACATAAGATCGGATCTTTTACTGAAAGGAGTCAAAGGTGGACAAGCCTTTTGACAAGCTCACGCCGCAGGAGCGAAAGCTCGTTCTTGCCGGACTTCGGGGCGGGCAAAGGACTGTCCGCCATTACAAGCATCATTTCTCTAACAACCATGTGCGGTTTGGGTATTTCTCGGACCCGCATATTGGCTCTAAGTACTTCGATTGGAAGCTGTGGGAATGGATGAGCGCAGTTTTCAAGCACGAAGGCGTCGAGAAGGTTTACTCTCCCGGAGACATCGTCGAGGGCATGTCGGGGCGTCCCGGCTCTCTCTACGAACTCGAAGCCATTGGCTTTCGCGCTCAGCGCGATTTGGCGGTAAGAGCCATCAACATGCTTTCGGGCATGGAGGTCTACTCAATCGGCGGCAACCACGACCTGTTCTTTAAGGACAAGTCCGGTGTTGACGCGTCGATTGGTGAGTCCGTTGCCGAGAAGTGCAAACACTTTCACTATCTCGGTGACTGGGAGGCTGATGTCGAGTTGGCTAAGGGCGTCGTCTTGAAGCTCTTTCATGCCAACGACGGAACCGCATACGCCACAAGCTACAAA
>Ga0196964_10001426_pt1 | contig 12158 bp, 11 predicted proteins | sample S1_10metaG_FD_148615 | JGI IMG/M metagenome (GOLD analysis project Ga0196964, IMG submission 148615) | Soil microbial communities from Anza Borrego desert, Southern California, United States - S1_10 | ecosystem: Environmental > Terrestrial > Soil > Desert | place: USA: California | collected...
ACTACGGCATCGATATGCTCGGCGACGCCGTGTGCTTCAACGTGTTCCGTCGCACTTCCGAGGCGCCGCTCTATCGCATCGAGAAGCGGCCGGCGCTGGCGCGAAAGCAGGGCGCCTGGGCGATCCTGGGCGCCGGAGGCCTCGTGCTCAAGCGCGGCCGGGATCTGGCGACGGTGCTGAAGTTCTTCGACCGCAAGCGGCTGTCGGTCGTCGACTAGAAAAAGGGCGGCGTGTCGCCACGCCGCCCGAGTTTCAGGACGGAGGAAGTCGGAAGGCTGCGGCTTACGCGGCCTTCTTGTCCTTGCCTTCGATCAGGCCGGACGCCTGGCCGGTCGCGATCTCGATGCGGCGCGGCTTCATCGCTTCCGGCAGCTCGCGCTTCAGGGCGATGGTCAGCAGGCCGTTCTCTAGGCCGGCGTCGGTGACGATCACATAGTCGGCGAGCTGGAACCGGCGCTCGAAGTCGCGTTCGGCGAGGCCGCGGTGCAGGTAGCGGCGCTGCTCCTGGCCGTCCTCGTTGGCCGCCTTGCGGCCGGTGACGGTCAGCAGGTTCTCCTTCACCTCGATGTTCAGTTCGTCGGCCTTGAAGCCGGCGACCGCCAGCTCGATGCGCCAGGCGTCTTCGCCCAGGCTCTCGATGTTGTAGGGCGGCCAGTTGGTCGTGCTCTCGGTCTTGGCCGCGGCTTCCATGAGCTGGGCCAGGCGGTCGAAGCCGACCATGGAGCGGTAGAGGGGGGTGAAATCGGTACGCATCTACGAACCTCCTGCAGTAGCAAGGTTGCGGCGCTCCGCGCTTTGGACCCGGAGCGCTGTGGGTTTGAACCGGGCGACCCCGAAGGGCGTCGCGCGATCCGAAGGCCCGGACATCCAGCGCCTTCGCCATATGAGGTAGGGAGCCTTCTTGCGGCCGCAAGGGGCGGTTGACCGTCTCGCGTGCGACCCGATTCCGCTTGCCTGAAAGCGCTTGCCGCATAGGGTGTCGCAGCGTCCAAGTCCGGGGAGTCCGATGACCGTTTCCAAGCCGCTCGCCATCGCCGCCGCCATCGGCGCGCTCGCCGCCTTCTCTGCAGCGGGCGCCACCGAGCTGTTCCCTCAGGCAAAGCGCGCGGGAGCGCCCCAGTTCGACGAGAACGCCGCGCTGAAGGCCGCGGTCGAGTCCGCCGGCCGCAAGCCGGAGAACAAGGCCCGCGACGTCTACCGCCGCCCGTTCGAGAGCCTGACCTTCTGGGGCCTGCAGCCGGGCATGACCGTCATTGAGATCCAGCCGGGCGGCGAGGCCTGGTGGAGCGAGATCCTGGTCCCCTACGCGAAGGCCACGGGCGGGACCTACCTGGCCGGCTACAACGACTCCACGAACCCGAACTACAGCGACGCCGCCCGCAAGTCGCGCGCCGACTTCGAGGCGCGGTTCGGGGTCAGGGCGATCGATTTTGGCATGCGCGCGGGCGTCGGCGCGCCCGACGGCTCGGCCGACTTCGTGCTGGTCGCGCGCGCCTTCCACAACTGGGCCCGCACCGAGGGCGCGACCGAGCGATTCATGGGCGAGTTCTTCCGCGTGCTGAAGCCGGGCGGCGTGCTGGCCATCGAACAGCATCGGGCCGCGGAAGGCCGCCCGGTGCTCGAGACCGCCGAGCAGGGCTATGTGCCCGAGAGCTACGTCATCGAGGCGGCGAAGAAGGCCGGCTTCGTGCTCGAGGCGCGCAGCGAGCTGAACGCCAACCCGAAGGACACGAAGGACCACCCGTTCGGCGTCTGGACCCTGCCGCCGGTGCGCCGCAGCGCCGCCCAGGGGCAGCCCGCGGACCCGAACTTCGATCACAGCCGCTACGACGCGATCGGCGAGAGCGATCGCATGACGCTGCGGTTCCGCAAGCCGGCCTGAGGTCTTTGACGGTGACGGCGGCGCGGTCTACAGGCGGGTGGCTGGACGGCCAGGGCGGGGGTCCGAGGGACAGTCGATGAAGCGCATGTCGCCCTGGATTTCCAGGCGAACCCTGCTGGCGAGTGCGGGCGCAGTCGCGCTCGCAGGCTGCGATCGCAAGACCCCGGCGGAGGAGGCCCCCTCGGCCGCCGACGCCACGCCGCCCGCCGATGGCCCGCCGGAGGGAACGCTGGAGTGGGCCGTCGCCGGCCCCTGGCGCGCGTCCGACCGGATCCGCGACAAGCACCGCCACCCCGTCGAGACGCTCAAGTTCCTCGGCCTCGAGGCGGACATGGCCGTGCTCGAGCTGTGGCCGGGCGCCGGCTACTACACCGAGATCGTGGCGCCCTTCCTGGCGCGGAACCGCGGGCGCTACATCGCCGCCCAGTTCGCCGTCGGCGAGTCCACCAACGAGGCCATGGCCCAGACCGTGGCCCGCTACAAGGAGCACTTCGGCAAGGACCGGACGCTCTATGGCGATATCCGCTTCACCGAGTTCCCGCCCTCGCCCGACCGCCCCACCGCGCCGGCCGACAGCGTCGACCTGGTGCTGGCGATGAACAACTTCCATAGCTGGATGGCCGCAGGTCTGGCCGAGATCGCCCTGCGCGAAGCCTTCGCTGCGCTCAAGCCGGGCGGCTTTCTCGGCGTCGAACAGCACCGCGAACCGATCGGCGACACCCAGGACCCGGCCGCCACCTCCGGCTATGTGCAGGAGGCCTATATCAAGCAACTGGCGGCCGAGGCCGGCTTCGCCTTCGCCGCCTCCAGCGAGATCAACGCCAACCCCAAGGACACGCGCGATCACCCGTTCGGCGTGTGGACGCTGCCGCCCACGCGTTTGTCAGCGCCGCGCGGGGAACCGGCGAACCCCAATTTCAATCATGCCAAGTACGATCTTATCGGCGAGAGTGATCGTATGACGCTGAAGTTCAGGAAGCCTTCGTGAACCGGATCGCCGCCTTCGCCGCCAACGCGCCCCTGATGTCGGTGCCCGGCGCGCCCGCGCCGGCAAACGGCGTGGGCGAATGGTACCGCGGCGCCGGCGGCCTGCGCCTGCGCGCCGCCTTCTGGCAGCCGCAGCTCTCCATGGGCCAGGAGGCGCGCGGGACCGTGATCCTCTCGCCTGGCCGCACCGAACCGATCGAGAAGTACTACGAGACCATCGGCGACTTCCTGAAGCGCGGCTTCTGCGTCCTGGCGCACGACTGGCGGGGCCAGGGCCTGTCGGCGCGCCTGACGCCGGACCGGCTGAAGGGCCACGCCCGCGCGGTGGAGGAATTCCTCGACGACTTCTCGCGCCTGCTCGACACCTACGAGGACCGCGCGCCCAAGCCGTGGATTATGGTCGGCCACTCCATGGGCGCGGCGCTGAACCTGCTGTCTCTTCAGACCGGCGAGGGCCGGGTCGTCGGCGCGGTGCTGTCGAGCCCGATGCTGAAGATCAAGACCGGCAAGCGCTCGCTCTGGTCGGCGCGCTTCGCCGCGCGCTGGAACGTGAACCACGGCAAGGCCGCCGAATACGTGCTCGACGATCCGGACGATCCTTTCGACCACAGCTTCGAGAAGGACGCCCTGACCACCGATCGCGACCGTTACGAGCGCTGGCGCGAGCAGCTCTACGCCTGTCCGCACCTGGCGGTCGGCGGCGTGACCTGGGGGTGGCTGGCCTTCGGCATCGAGGTGGGCGAGCGCGCGCTGAAGCCCAAGGCACTGAAGAAGGTCCGCGTGCCCGTCGCCATCGTCCAGGCGGGCGAGGACAGCCGCATCTGGAAGACCACGAACCGGTGGGCCGCCAAGCGCCTGCTGGGCGGGCGCTACATCGAGATTCCCGGCGCCGAACACGAGGTGCTGATGGAGACCGACGACAAGCGTCAGGTCTTCTTCATGGAGTTCGACAGCCTTGCGGACGCCGTCGCCCCGCGCGCCGGCCACGCGCCCCAGGCGGCCGACAGCTTCGCGCCCGAGCCTGCCGCCGCGCCGCCGCCCATGCCTGCGGTGGAGCCGGTTGCCGCCGCCGCTGCGGCCCCTGCGGCGGCGGAAGGCGCCGGCCAGTTCGCTGCCGAACCGGCTTTCGAGCCTGCGCCCGCGCCGGAAGGCGAACCCGCGCCGCACTTCGCGGAGCCGGGCATGCCGGAGCTTCCGGGCGCCGCGGAGCCCGCGCCTCAGGCGGAAGAGCTCTCGATCCCCGAGCCTCCGGCTCCGGATCGCGCCAGCAACGGCTAGGCCACGCCGTCACCCTTTCGGGCGTCCAGCTTCCGCGCGTGGCCGGCGGTCAGCGCGAAGGTCAGGTCGTCGGGCAGCGCCTTCAGCATGGCCGCCGCAGTCTTGTAGGCCAGTCCCGGCACGGCGATGGCGCGGTTCGCCTCGACGGCCGCATAGCCGGCCTCGGCCGTGTCGGCTGCGCTCATCCACATCCAGGGCGGCACGGCGCGGGTGACGGCCTCGCGCGCGCCGTTGGCGTCGTGGAACTCCGACAAGGTGTAGCCGGGGCACAGGGCGGTCACGTGCACGCCCCGGCCCGTCATCTCCCGGCGCAGGCCGCGCGAGAACTTGATCAGGAAGCTCTTGGCCGGGCCGTAGAGGATATCCCCCGCCGTCGAAGGCAGCATGCCCGCAAGCGAGGCGACATTGACGATGCGCCCGAAACCCCGCTCGTCCATGCGGGGGGCTACGCGGTGGGCGAGTTCGATGGGCGCGGTCAGCATCACCTGCAGGAAGGCGGCGTGGGCTCGCCACTCGCCGGAGGCGAAGCCCGGCCGCCCGCCGTAGCCCGCGTTGTTGACGAGCCCGTCGACCGCCCGCCCCGCCCCTTCGATTTCGGCAATCAGGGCGCCCGGCGCCGAAGGTTCGGCCAAGTCGGCGGGCAGGACCAGCGTCTCCACCCCGTGCGCCTCCCGGATCTCAGCGGCGAGCGCGTCCAGCCGCTCGCGGCGTCGCGCCGTGAGTGCGACGTCCCAGCCATGCCGGGCATAGGTGCGGGCGAAGGCGGCGCCGATGCCGGCGGACGCGCCGGTGATCAGGCATAGCCTCGGGCTCAAGCCGCGGCCTCGACCTCGATCTCGGCCAGCAGATCGGCGACGGTGATGCGTGACAGGCGCTCGGCCGCGGCGTCGTCGGCGGCCTTGATGGCGGCCGAGACGGCGCGGGGGATCTTTTCGCCCACGGGGCAGCCCTTTGCCCCCGGCGGGGGGCAACCGAGGTGGGCGCAGCCGCCGACCGCCCTGAGCACGACGTCGAGCTTGATTGCGGCGGGGTCCATCTTCAGCCAGGCGCCGCCGCCCGCGCCCGCACGGGCGCCGACGAGGCCGGCCCGGCCCAGCATGGCGGTGACCCGGCGCACCACGACGGGATTGGTCGGCATCGAGGCGGCCAGCGAAGCGCTGGAGACCGCCCGGTCCGCCGAACGCGCGCCCTTGTGCGCCAGATAGACCAGCGCATGGACGGCGACCGGAAATCGTTGGCTCTCGGACATGCCCCTGAAAAGTAAGGCTCCGGACGCCGGGTTGAAACCCCCAGCGTCGGACATGCTGAATAGCCGCGCTGTAAGCCCATTGAATGCGGCGACGAAAGGGCGTAACCGCGCCCAATTCAGATGGGACGGCGAAGGTGCGCCGGTCCCGGAGGTCGTGAATGTCAGGGGATGTCCCCGGCGCCGAGGACTCCGCCTCGAGTTCCGCGCCCGAGTCGGCCAACGCCGCTTCCGCCAGCAACGCCGACGATCAGCCTTCTCCCACCGCGGCGGTTTCCAGCCACGGCGGTCACGGCCACGACGGCCCGATGACCAAGAAGGCCTTCCTCGGCCTGGCCATCGGTTCGGTCGGGGTGGTCTTCGGCGACATCGGCACCAGCCCGCTCTACGCCATGCGCGAAGCGCTGCACCACGCGCGCGGCGGGCTGTCCCACGAACTGGCCGTGCTGGGCGTGGTCTCGCTCGTGTTCTGGGCGCTGATCCTGATCGTCACGATCAAGTACGTCGTCTTCCTGATGCGCGCCGACAACAAGGGCGAGGGCGGGACGCTCGTGCTCATGGCCCTGGCCCAGCACGCGCTGGGCAAGCGAAGCGGCGTGGTCTTCTTCCTCGGCATCATCGGCGCCGCCCTGTTCTATGGCGACGGGGTGGTCACGCCTGCGGTCTCGGTCGTGGGCGCCATCGAGGGCCTCAAGGACGCGCCAGGCGTGGGCAAGTCCATCGCGCCCCTGGTCATCCCGATCTCGGCGGGTGTTCTGATCGCCCTGTTCCTGGTGCAGTCGCGGGGCACCGCCAGCGTCGCGAAGTGGTTCGGGCCGATCACCATCGCCTGGTTCCTGACCCTCGCGGGGCTCGGCCTCTACCACCTGTTCGACGACCTGTCGGTGTTCCGGGCCCTGTCGCCGCACTACGGCGTCATGTTCCTCCTCGAGAACGGCTTCATCGGCTTCGTCATCCTCGGCAGCGTGTTCCTGGCGGTGACGGGGGCGGAGGCGCTCTACGCCGACATGGGCCACTTCGGAAAAGCGCCCATCCGCGCCGCCTGGGTGTTCTTCGTCCTGCCCGCGCTGACCTTGAACTACCTGGGCCAGGGCGCCCTGGTGCTGTCCGACCCCACGGCGCGAGAGAACCCGTTCTTCCGCATGATCCCTGAGGTCATCTACTGGCCGGTGATCCTGCTGGGCACCGTCGCCGCCTGCATCGCCGCCCAGGCGGTGATCACCGGCGCCTTCTCGCTCACCCAGCAGGCGGTCCAGCTCGGCATCCTGCCGCGCATCGAGATCCGCCGCACCAGCGAGACCCAGGCGGGCCAGATCTTCGTGCCCCAGGTGAACACCTTCCTGCTGTTCGGCGTGCTGGTGTTGCTGGTGCTGTTCCCGACCTCGTCCCAGCTCACCGCCGCCTACGGCATCGCGGTGACCGGCGCGATGTTCATCGACACCCTGCTGGCCTTCGTGATCGTCCGCTACCTGTGGAAGCGTCCGATGTGGCAGGCCCTGCTGGCGGTGGGCGCCTTCGCCCTGATCGACCTGGTGTTCATCACCTCCAACCTGCTGAAGGTGCCGGACGGAGCCTGGCTGCCGCTGGCGCTGGGCGCGGTCCTGATCATCATCATGTGGACCTGGACGCGCGGCGCCGAGATTCTCACCGAGAAGACCCGCAAGGACGCCATCCCGCTCGAGGACCTGATCGCCATGCTCAAGGCCCGCCCGCCTCACCGCGCGCCGGGCACGGCCATCTTCCTCACCTCGGACAACGACACCGCGCCCGTGGCGCTGATGCACAACCTCAAGCACAACAAGGTGCTGCACGAGAAGAACGTGATCCTCACCGTGCGCACGGCCGACGTGCCGCGCGTGGCGGAAAGTGAGCGGGTGTCGATGGAGACCATCAGCCCCGACTTCAAAAAGGTCACGATCCACTACGGCTTCATGGAAAGCCCGCACGTGCCCAAGGCGCTGGGGGTCTGCCGCAAGCTGGGGCTGAAGTACGATATCATGTCGACCAGCTTCTTCCTCGGCCGCCGCTCGGTGGTGCCGTCGGCGAACTCAGGCATGCCCCTGTGGCAGGACAACCTGTTCATCTTCCTGATGAAGAACGCCGCCAACCCGACCGATTTCTACCACATCCCGCCGGGCCGCGTGGTCGAACTCGGGGCGCAGGTGACGGTCTGAGGCGACGGCAAGGCTCCTGAACGCGAGGAGCCCTGCGCCTTCCGGGGGAGCTTTCGCGGCGGAGGGCAGGCCCTGCCCGCCTAGATGTGCTCGTAGAAGGTCGTGTACGTCCTCAGCAGCCGGCCGAACCGGCGCACCTCGGAAAAGCTGAACGCCGTCGACGGGCTGACCTGGGTGTAGGTCGCCTGGGTGTGGGCCTTGAACAGCTTGCCGAGCCGGTCCGGCAGCTCGCTGTGGAAGGTCCAGCAGAAGTCGCGGCCGATAGCCTGGCCGCGCGCCTCCACCCCGGTCTTCAGGTCGCGGGCGTAGTAGTGGTTGTCGTCGTCGGTGAGGATGTCCCACTCGACCGAGTGGATGAGACCGCTGTCGAAGGTGAAGGTCTGCTCCGCCGAGGCCGAGCGCGAGCCGGTCTTGCCCTGGCCGCGGGCCTCGTAGCGGTCGATGCTGAGTCCCTTGGCGTTCCGCACCACGCCCCATCCCCGCCACGGCTTGAGGAAGAAGGCGTCGGGGCGGAAGAGCAGGGGGGGGTCGGTCGGGCTGGGCGCAATCATTCGTCGGGTGCCAATGTTCGTTCTTAGCCATGTCCACCGGACAGCCAAAGCAAAATGCCGCCGCAAAGCTCTGGCGTCATGACGGTTGTGATCGACCGCCGCACACTCGTTTTCGGGCTCGCGTCTGCAGGAATCCCTTGCGCGGCCTGGGCTGAGCGGGACTGGCCGGCGCGGCTGGCGGCGGCGGCGCAGGGGCAGGTGGGGCGGACGGTGGTCTATGACCCCGCCTATGTGAGGCTGGCCTATCCGGGCGGGGACGTGCCCCGGGAGCGGGGGGTGTGCACCGATGTGGTCGTGAGGGCCTATCGCGACGCGTTCGGGGTCGACCTGCAGAAGCTGGTGCACGAGGACATGCGGGCGAATTTCGCCGCCTATCCAAAGACTTGGGGCTTGAGGAAGCCCGACCGGAACATCGACCACCGGCGCGTGCCTAACCTCGAGACCTTCTTCCGGCGGAAGGGCGCGGCGCTGCGGTTCCGGTCGCCTGCGGACTTCCAGCCGGGGGACCTGGCGACGCAGCGGCTGCCGGGGAACCTGCCGCACATCGTGGTCGTAACGGGGCGCCGGGCGACATCAGGACGGTATCTGTGCGTCCACAACGTGGGTCGCGGGGCGCAGTTGGAGGATGTTCTGGCGTCGTGGCCTCTGGTGGGGCGTTTCCGCTACGCTCCGCCGGGCGGCTGAGCCGCTCATTCCGGGTTCAGCTTGAACCGGCGAGGCTTGGGCCTTAACGGACGCGCGTCCGCTCCTCCCCCTAAGGACTCCCCGACTTGGCCGACACCCGCTCCGTGAAGAAAGTCGTGCTCGCCTACTCCGGCGGCCTCGACACCTCGATCATCCTGAAATGGCTGCAGACCGAGTACGGCGCGGAGGTCGTGACCTTCACCGCCGACCTGGGCCAGGGCGAGGAGCTGGAGCCGGCGCGGCGCAAGGCCGAGCTGCTGGGCATCAAGGCCGAGAACATCTTCATCGACGACCTGCGCGAGGAGTTCGTGCGGGACTACGTCTTCCCGATGTTCCGGGCCAATGCGCTGTACGAGGGGCTCTACCTGCTCGGCACCTCCATCGCCCGGCCGCTGATCGCCAAGCGCCAGATCGAGATCGCGCGGCAGGTCGGCGCCGACGCCGTCTGTCACGGCGCCACCGGCAAGGGCAACGACCAGGTCCGCTTCGAGCTCGGCTACTATGCGCTGGAGCCCGACATCACCGTCATCGCCCCCTGGCGCGAGTGGGACTTCAAGAGCCGCGAGGCGCTGCTGGCCTTCGCCGAGCAGCACCAGATCCCGATCTCCAAGGACAAGCGCGGCGAAGCCCCGTTCAGCGTCGACGCCAACCTGCTGCACTCCTCCTCCGAGGGTAAGGTGCTGGAGGACCCCGACGTCGAGGCGCCCGAGTTCGTCTACCAGCGCACCATCTCGCCCGAGGAGGCGCCGGACCGCGCGACCACCATCGAGATCGAGTTCGAAAACGGCGACCCGGTCGCCATCGACGGCGAGCGCCTGAGCCCCGCCGAGCTCCTGACCCGCCTGAACCAGCTCGGCCACGACAACGGCATCGGCCGTCTCGACCTGGTCGAAGGCCGCTTCGTCGGCATGAAGTCCCGCGGCGTCTACGAGACGCCCGGCGGGACCATCCTGCTGGCCGCCCACCGCGGCATGGAATCGATCACGCTCGACCGCGGCGCCGCACACCTGAAGGACGAGCTGATGCCGCGCTACGCGGAGCTGATCTACAACGGCTTCTGGTTCTCGCCGGAGCGCGAGATGCTCCAGGCCCTGATCGACAAGAGCCAGGAGCACGTCACCGGCCGGGTGCGGGTGAAGCTCTACAAGGGCAACACCACGGTCATCGGCCGCTCCAGCCCCTACAGTCTCTACGACCAGGAGCTGGTCACCTTCGAGGAAGGCAAGGTCGCCTACGACCAGCGCGACGCGGCCGGCTTCATCAAGCTCAACGCGCTCAGGCTCCGGGTGCAGGCGAAGCGGGACCGCCGCGGCTAGCGCCGCTCCGCCGCGATCCTCAGGATCACCCCGTTTTTGTCCTCGGCGACCCAGATCGCCCCGTCCTCCGCCACGGCCATGCCGACCGGCGTGCCCATGGGGCGCACGCCGGGCTTCATGTCCCAGCCGGGGGTGAGCACGCGGAACTCCGCCGCCGGGGCGGGATAGCCCCGCAGGTCGACCCGGCCGCCGGCGGCGTAGACGGGATATTTCGCGCCGGGCTTCACCACCGGCAGGCCCTGTGCGTCCACGTCGAAGGCGATGATGCGCGCGCCCGCCTCGCGATAGCCGTGCAGGCTGATCAGCAGCCGGCCCTTCAGCTGCGGGAACATCCGGCCGTCGTAGTAGAGCATGCCGAGCGGGGCCGAGTGCGGCGGCAGCAGGGTCGCGGGCTTCGTGTGGGCGGGCGAGCCGCAGGGCATGAACCGCTGCGCCTTCCAGGCGGGTGCGGCCCTGTCCATGTCGAAGCAGTAGGGCCAGCCGTAGTGGGCGCCTTCGACCAGCTCGTTCAGCTCCTCGAAGGGCCGGGTCGCCTCCGGATAATCGATGGAGTTCTCCGCCTGCAGCAGGGTCCCTGACGGGTGCCAGGCGAGCGCCAGCGAGTTGCGCAGGCCGCGGGCGAACATCCGGTACTCCGGGCTCCAGCGGCCGTTCCCCAGGTAACGGTAGCGGCGCAGGCCTGCGGTCAGCTCCTGCCCTTCCGACTCCGCGCAGCGGCCCGAGCCGGGCAGGGCGTTCGGCTTGCCGGCCTTCAGGCACTGGTCCGACGGCGCGCCCACATTGACCAGCAGGTCGCCGTTCCCGTCGAACACGAAGTGGGACAGCGGATGGCGGTTCAGGTGCAGCTTGTTGTCCGGCAGGCCCTGGACGACGTAGGCCACGGTCGCCTTCGGATCGGCGGCCAGCGGATCGAAGCGGAAGATGCGGCTCATCTCGCCGACGTAGACGGCCCCGTCCGGCCCGCGGCCGAGCCCGTGCGGCATGGTCAGGCCGGACAAGAGGCGCTTCAGCTGCGGGGCCTTGCCCTTCTCGGCGGTCGGCTTCCAATTCGAACCCTGGCCGTCGCCCCAGCCGCCCATGTCGATCACGACCCAGTCCCTCCCTCCCGGGAGCGGCAGCAGGGTGCGCGGCATCTTCAGCGGCCGCTTGGCGAACTCCCCTGCCTTGGGCGTGATCACGATGCCGGCGCACATACCCGGCGCCATCTCGATCGGCGCGCGCGGATAGCCGTCGCACAGGGCCGCCCCGGTCGCGTAGGTGCGCTGGGCGGCGGCCGGAGCGGATCCGGCGGCGACGGCGCAGGTGAGGACCGCCAGGGCGGCGAGGGCGGGTCGGATCAGTCGCATGGGAGCCCCTCCGGCCCCCGAGCTTAGCCGCTCCGCCGGCCGAGACCAGCGTTACCGAAGCTTAAGGTGCGACGCCTCCGCCGCTGGGTCATGCTCGCCCTGTCCTGGGGGGACACTCGGGAGAGACACCATGAAGATGCACAAGATCGCCCTCGTGGCGACGGCCGCCGCCACCCTCACCGCCGGAACCGCCCTGGCCTGCGCCAGGCCGCCGGCCCCGCCCAAACCGCCGAAGCCGCCCGCCGCAGTCATGGCCGTACCGCCCGCGCCGCCGGCTCCGCCGACCCCGCCCGCCCCGCCGCCGCCGCCGGCCCCGCCCGCGCCGCCGGTGAAGATCTCGGCCGCCCGTTCGGCCGAACTGGCCGCCGCCGAGGCCCGCCTGGCCGTCGCCGTCGCCGAGCTCGAAGCCGCCGTCGAAGCCCGCACGGCCCAGATCGAGGCCGAGGTCGCCGCCCGCACCGCCGCCATCGAGGCCCGCATCGCCCGCGACGTGGAGGCGAAGCTGTCGCGCATCTCCGCCCGTGTTCCCAGCGCCGCGGAGTTGGCCGCCATCGAGCAGTCGGCCCGCGCCGCCGCCGAGGAAGGCGCCCGCGCCGCCGCGACCGCCCGCGCCGTCATGGCCGACATCGAGCCGCGCATCGCCGCCATCCGGGCGGAGGCCGAGGCCCTGCGCCAGGCGTGCCTCGCCGGCGAG
>Ga0196964_10001427_pt1 | contig 12149 bp, 12 predicted proteins | sample S1_10metaG_FD_148615 | JGI IMG/M metagenome (GOLD analysis project Ga0196964, IMG submission 148615) | Soil microbial communities from Anza Borrego desert, Southern California, United States - S1_10 | ecosystem: Environmental > Terrestrial > Soil > Desert | place: USA: California | collected...
CCAGCTAAAGCAACACGCCCTAAAGGTAGCATTATCGCTGACCTATTAACTGAACAATACCAAGACCGTTTAGCTTACAATGCTGCTACTAAGATGTGGTTCTTCTACTGCAATAATAAATGGGAAGTCTTAGAACAAGAAATAGTTAGAAAACAGGTACAGAAAGATGTTAAGCATCATTATGAAAACACTTTTGGTTATTATGGCGGGTTTGAGGACAAAGATATCACTAGTATTATGTCTCTCTTAAAGTCAAATGTAACAGTAGCTAAATGGGAAGAAAAGCTAGACGTGTTACCGCTTAAAAATGGGGTTTTAGACCTAAAAACAATGGAGTTAAAACCGCATAGCCCGCGACACCAATTAACTTGGCAACTTCCTTATTCTTATGACCCAAATGCTAAATGCCAGCCAATTATCGAATGGTTACTAGAAATAACTCAAGGCGACTTTCAAATACTACAGTTTTTACGGGCTTACTTAAGAGCCGTCTTGCTAGGTAGAACAGACCTACAAGTTTACTTAGAAATGATAGGCTTTGGCGGCAGTGGAAAAGGCACGTTTATCAGACTAGTTACGGCCTTGATAGGTGTAGTCAACACTGCCGTAACAGACCTAGAAAACCTAGAAACTAACCGTTTTGAAACTTCAAAACTTTATGGCAAACGACTAGCTATCATTACTGATGCCGACCATTACAGCAAAAGTCTTAGAGTACTAAAACAAATAACTGGACAGGATAGGGTTAGAGCAGAGAAGAAAGGTAAGGACTCTTTTGACTTTACTCCTGAGTGTATGGTCATAGTTGCTGCTAATGAAGCTATTCAAAGTGCGGACAGTACCAGTGGTGTAGCACGCAGAAAGCGCACAGTTATATTTAACAGAAACATTGAAGCACTCCAAAGACGCAACTTAGTAGAAGAAACTAGAGGCGCCTTTATTGGTGAGTTTATCCCTTACCTGCCAGGTTTATTAAACTGGGCTTTAGAAATGACTGATCAACAAATGGTCGAAGCCATACATAACAGCTATGAAATGTCACCATTGATGCAACAAACCAAAATTGAAAACCTGCTTAAGACACACCCATTAGCAGAGTGGTTTAATGAGAAAGTTGCTATTGACCCAAACGGAAAAGCAAAAGTCGGTTTAGCTAGTGGTAATGAGGCAGAACAGCTTTACGCAAACTATGTTGCTTTTACTATTGATAGTGGCAACAAGCCTCTTTCAGTTAGGAGCTTTAGCGAAAAGTTAGAAGACCTTTCCATAGCCCAATTAAAATTGAAGGTAAGCAAGAAGCGCATAACCGAAGGTACTTTCTTTTTCGGTGTCAGACTAAAAACAGAAAATGACAAACCTTATTCCATTAGTGGCAATATTCCTTCTCAACCCTTCATAAATGAAGAGTCAATGAAGGATACTATGAAGGGTTTATTATATGAAAATGCAAAATTTAACGAAAATGAAGGGTTATTTAATAATTCCCCTTTAGCAGATAATGAAAATAAAGAAATTATTGTTGGTGATAATAGTACCCCCCAAAGTAACAACAGTATCGGTAGTGATAATAATTTTGAGTCGCACTATAGAGAGGAAGTAGAAAAAGATAGTGCAACCCTTCATAATTTTATAAGTCCTGTATCTACAATAATAAACTCTTCATTAACCCTTCATAAACCCTTCATAAATGAAGAGTCAACCCTTCATTGTGGCGAAGGTGGCAACCAAGAAACCGAAAATACTACCCCATCTGATAACGACCAACAGCAAGAAGTACCAACAGCCGTCAACAGTGTGCCTTTTTCTCCTGCCGTATCAAGGGAAGTAATGCAATGGGTAATGCACCAAAAAGATAAAGTAGAAAAGTCAATAGTTGACGAAGGAACTAGCTTAGTTAGCCGCGAGTATATGCTTGCTAACCATCCAGACCGTCAAACCTATCCAGGCGAGCTAACAGAAATTAGAAGCAAGTTAGTAGGTTTTCATCACCAGCAACGCATAGGGCAGTTAACGAATTAAGAGGAGGGAAATATATGTTATCACCAATAAGTTTAGATAAATTTGTTACTTATGACCCCGAAGAAGTAGCCCCAAGGCTATTCCTAACAGCATATGGTCAACCCCTGTCACGAGCCGAGCATTACAGTCTAGCAAAAAGTCTTTATCCTTGCAGGTATGTTGATGGTGACACAGGCCACGAGTGGCAACTAGCTAACGCCCATTGTGACCACGGCTTTGCAGCCAAAGCAGACGACATGATACTGACCGAGAAACCACCCAACCAAGACTATATCTATCATTGGGCGTTTGCTAGAAACTGGTATAGTGAGGAACTTTGGGCGTTTGATGAGGAGATGCTATTTGCTGGCACAGAAAAGGAAGGTATTTAATGAATTACGACAGGATCAAGCAACTAGCAAAAGAACAAAAGAAAACGGTTTATGACTTACTAGCATTAGCCCCAGGAAATGACCCGTTCTATGTTGGCCAACCTATGCAAAAGGAATGGGCGTACTGGCTTCACGAGTTATGGCAAAAACTAGGACTAAGAGAAGGCGTGCATTTACGCCGCATCCACTATCAATTAGTTAGCCAAGACCCGCCCCTTCTAACACCTAGCGGCAAGCTATACGAAAATACAGATACTTGTTGGGATCAGTTATGTAAGGCTAGCAAGTGGGCGAGATACCTTGACTTAATTCCAATAGATGCATTTGTTGACCGTCGCAACCCTGACCCTATTGTAAGTGCTTCGTTCGTACCAGATACAAAACCAAAGTTTTATGTAAATGGCTACTATGACGAATACGGGTATTCTTTGCCGCAGGTGCCAACACTTTCATTATTGCCTGATAGCTTGCCGTCATTGCCATATTTCCACACTGAAGGTTATCAAGAAATTCAGCAACCCTTTCTTATAGAAATTTGGGCAGAGAAAACCACCATGAACGATGTACTTGAGCCGCTTTGCCGAAAGTATCAAGCAAACTTGATAACAGGAATGGGAGAATTAAGTATAACGGCTGTAGGCAAAGACTTTTTAGCTAGGGTACGGCAAGCAGATAGACCAGCACGAATACTCTATATTTCAGACTTTGACCCAGCAGGTATGGGTATGCCTGTGTCAGTGGCTAGAAAAATTGAGTTTGAATTATATAAGCCAAACTTAAGCAAGAAACTAGATATTAAACTACAACCTATCGTTTTAAGTGTTGAGCAAATAACCAAGTACCGCTTGCCTAAAGTACCCGTCAAAGACTCAGACAAGAGAAAAAGTAATTTCCAGGCCGCTTATGGAGAAGGACAAGTAGAACTAGATGCGCTGGAAGCCCTTTACCCAGGTGAATTAGCGAAGATAGTAGAAACCGAAATTCTAAAATATTATGACCCCTCATTAAGACTTAGAGCTATAGCTGTAGAGTCTCAGCTATTAGAGGCGCTAGAAGAGCAACAAGACGAAGTACTATCAAGCTTTGACACAGAGCTAGCAGAAATAGACAACGACTACAGGCAGTTATTGGAAGAGTTTGAAGGCACTCGAAAAGAATTCGACGAGCTAGTAAAACCATTTCAGGACAAGATAAATGCTTATCAAGGCAGGTTACAGCAAATTTTGACACGTAGACAAAGCGTGCATTATCAATTGGTTGATGAAATGAATAGCACGGATGTAGATACAACTAGCTTTCCTTTGCCAGTACCAAAGTTGCTATCAGAGTCTAATAGCGTGCTGTACGACTCCAAGCGGGACTATTTAGCGCAGTTAGCCGCTTATATAAGGCGCAAAGGAAACGCCGCTTAGTTACTAAAACTTAGCCGAAGCATAGCACTAAGAAACGGTTTGGAGTCAGCTTGGGCTTTCTTAGCGGCTCGAATTACTTACAAGTCTTGCTGCGAAATTAGCTCTAGCCTTTTTCTATAGGCGAATTGCTAGAGCTTTTCGTTAAACTTATCTAAAGCCGTTGCAGCGCGTTTTGCAGCCTCAACAGTTAGGTTGATATACCTAAAAGTTGTTTGCGCTTGGCTGTGACCTAAAACTCTTCCCACTTGTTGCAAGGGAATGCCCGCCTCTATCATGCGAGTAGCGGCGGTGTGGCGTAGGTCATGAAAGCGCACGTCGTCAAGGCCGACCGCGCGGCGTAAGTTAATAAAGCTATGCTTGCAGTCAGTGGTAATGCCAAAAACGAGCACGTCTGGTTTATTATTCTTAAGTGACGACAAAGCCCACAATTCCCATAGTTCTTTTTCCAGTCTTTTGGTCATAGCAACTTGTCTTTCCTGAAAAGTTTTTGTGTGAAATGCTTGTATGGTTATCAGGCCAGTTTGCCAATTTATGTCTTTCCACTTTAGTTTAAATATTTCACCAGCACGCATCCCCGTATCTAATGCGCATATGATAATTAAGCGTAAATGTGCTTTTCTATCAGTGCAGGCTTCTAATAGTCGCGTTTCTTCTTCTTTAGTAAGTATTCGTTCGCGCTTCTTCTCGTCAGCTATAGATATGAGTGTATCGCCTTGGGTGAAAGGGTTTTGTTTTATCCAACCTTGTTGCTTGGCTATCTGCAAAGCGCGTCTGAGTTGCGCAAGTTCACGGTTAACGGTGGCTATAGCTCTTGGTGTGCCCCTTTGAGTAGCTGTTTTTAGTCGAGTAGTTCTGTAAGCAGCAATATCTGCCCACCTAATAGACTGTAGAGTTTTATGTCCGAAGTACTCTACTACGGGCTTGAAATGTCCGCGGTTAGACTTATGGCCGCGGTGACCGCTTACTTTTATATCGCCTGCGTACTCGGCTTCTTTGAAGTAGTGCTTTAGGCAGTAGTCAGCTAGGTCTTTGAAGGTCATTTTTGAACCGTCTAGGATATTAGCACCGTAGCCTTCCAGGTCTCCAAGTATTTGTTTATTTATTTTCTTAGCTTGCGCTATAGTGTCCGCTATCTTTTGCACTTCTCGCTTTTTCCCGGTTTCGTCGAAATAAACCACTCGTGCGTAAATTTTGCCATCTCTAATTCTTACTGACCCTGTTCTTTCCCGTCCCATATGCCCTTCCTTACGAATAATTAAAAAGTTAAATACTAGGACAGTCGCCAAGTAACTTCTAGCCATTGCCCACTTAGAGCCATGTGTAATTCACATAACCCTTGCCAAGCAGTGACGGACTAAAGCGGGCTTGAAGTATATTGCTAAGTATTCTTCCTCGGACATGTCCTGTACACGTCCACTGGACAAACAAAGGAGTAAAATAAAAAGTATGTATAATATACTTAAGAAAACCTTGCTGGATGTGTCCCGTCTAGTGTCCACTGGACATGTTACCGACTACTTACACGGCTGTATTAACTAACCTATTCCTGTAAAGACGACCGAATAAAAGGCTTATTACTTTTATAAATATATTTTACGGCAAAACACCTATATGTGCTATAGCATAATATTCTATGGATCTAATAGTAGTTTAATGCTAAACTAAGTAATACTTACCCTTTGTTAAGTCATTTTTATTTTAGGAGCAGGTCATGAAAGTTTATTCACCGTCTGAAGTAGCCAAAGCGGAAGGAATGACCAGACACGGCTTGCTTTGGTGGATAAAGCAGCACGGTGTTGAATGCTGTGAAACTGGCAACGGTCGAAAGTTTTTCACTCAAGAGCAACTAGAGCAGTTCAAGCAAAGACGTGCTAGCAGCAAAAGTACTAGACATAAAAATAAATAATTGGGCTAGGCAGTTTATCTTAATTCAAGTAGGAGCATTTTATGTATTTACTACCACGTAACCAAACACCTATGGAAGCTATGGTTGATAATTTGCAGCAACAAAAATTAGCAAAGCAAGCGGCTTGGGAAAGGATACAAAGCCAAAAGTCACCAGAGCCACGAGTACCAACAAAAACTAGTTACTTAGGGGGAGGACGGCCACAACCAGCGCAGTCAATACCACAACCACAGCCTATGCCAAACGAGATACAAGCCCAAACGGGTTTTATTCCTCAACCAATGTCGGATATAACACCGCAGCCTCCCAGGCTATCGCGTTATCTTGGTACAAGACCGCAACCCGCAAGTTTGCCTAATGTAGCAAGCCTAACGGTTGACGTTATGCCTAACCAAGCGGCTAGTGTACCCTTGCCTAACCCTAATATGGACGTAGAACCAACAGCACCATTAGGGCTAACGGATAGACGTAATGCTAGCGGTATTACACCACCCGCGCCAGTACCAAAACAAAGCAACAATATAGACGAACTATCTAATATTCCTAAAGTTGTGCGTGGTTCAGAGCCGCAAGACGGTTACCTTGGTACACGGCCAACACTCGATCCAATGAGCCAAGCACGTAACGAAGTAGGCGACCTTAAAAAATTAGGGTTTTGGGGTAGACTCGGCCAAATTGGTAAAGGTGCATTGCTAGGCTTGGCGAATTCTGGTGGTGGCGATCTTGGACAAGTGTTAGGTAGCGCTTTAGGTGGTGCCATTGGCGGCGGCACAGATATGCTAAGAAGGGCACAGCGACAACAGCAAATAAACCAGCGAGCTAATGAGCTAACGCAGCAACGCGCTTATGAGAGGCAATTGCAGCAAGACGAATTAGCTAGGCGAGTAACAGAGAGCAATTTAGAGAATGTCCGAATAGATAACGACCGGCAATTACAAGACCTTGCAGAGAGAAAACGACGCAATAGAGTCAACGAGGATCAAGGTCAACAAAAAATAGATAACGCTAAAACACTAAACACCGGCAAGTTTAATTTAGGACAACTTAGGGTGGCTAACGATATAGCCAAGAACTTTAAGAATACAGGCAAGCCTATACCTGACGCGGCAGCAGACTTGTTAGGCTTAGAGCCCGGTACAGTAATAGAAGACGATCCTAAAGAGCCGAACAAGTTTAGTATCTTAAAACTCCGCAATGGCGAAATATACCGTTTTGATAAAAGTAGTGGCCAAATAACAATTGCCGACATTCAAGACACTCCACTACCAAACCCGGCTCAAGACGATGCACGAGCAAAAGCGGCAGCACTTGCTGGTATACAGCAAGATCCAAATGCGCCAGCAGGGTACACGCTTACACCAGAAGCCCGACAATTTATGGAAAAGAATGGGTATAAGCCGGATGATCCCAACTTGCAATACTATTTCCAAGCAGCAGGCATTAATAGCCCTTATATTGATATAACCAAAACCCCGCAATTTAACCAAGGTCTTATTAACGAGAAAGCTAAGGGCAGTACTTACTTAGGTGGTGGTAGACCCAACACACAGCCAACTACAACGCAAACTAACTCACAAAACCAAATACCAAAGCGAACTTACAAACCAACGGATATAGAACAGTACAAACGGCTTAAGAACCACCCACAAGCGCGCCAAGCTTTTATGAGTACATTTGGTGTTGATCCTGACACTCTGATAAGCAAATAGCACTATTTTATCTGTACGACATTATTGAAGATGTAGAAGACAGGGAAGAGTAAAGCTTCTGAGAACTTCTGAAAATTGCAGGTAACTAAGTAATGGCAGACCAAGAATTAACAGTTAAGCAAGAAAAAGCCCTATCGGCGTTACTATCTGAAGTAACCTTCACATCCGCAGCCGCTAAAGCGGGCGTTAGTGAGCGCACTCTATACACTTGGCTAAACGAACCCGCATTCAAGGAAGCTTACCGCGCCGCTTGCCGTGCTTCTGTTCAGCAAGCTATCGCCCAATTACAAAATGCTTCTAGCAATGCGTTATCTGTTTTGTTAGAGATAATGAACGATAAAGAAGAGAAAGCTAGCACTAGGGTAATAGCTGCCAAAACGGTGTTAGAAAGTGGAATGAAGGCTTTTGAGTTAGAAGACCTTGCCCAACGTATTGAAGCATTAGAAAAGCAGAGCCAAGGAGGTAAAAATGAGGCTGCTAAATAGGGTGGCAAAACTAGAGCAAGCGCAGTCAAATAAGGATACTGTTAAGCCCACCGTAGACTATACAGAAAAACTTAAAGCCTTGCGCGAAAAACGTTCTATTAAGCTTGTAGCCGAAGCAGAAAAAATGCTAACGCAAGGTATAGGAAACCTACAAAGTGCTTTAACAAACTTAAAACATATAACTACCCAAATAGAAGATGACCCGGCACCAGCAAATATTTCTCGTCTCAAGCAGGCAGAAGCTTTACTAACCATAGCCCTAGACCGTACTAGTCAAGACTGGCGACCTTTGTATGAGCAAGAGCTTGAAAAACACAGAGCCGACAGAGAAAACCGCATTAAATAAGACTCCACACTTTATTAGGCTAACTTGGGCGAACATAAAAAAGGAGTTTGTAACCATATGAGCCAGCAACCAAACCAACTACCAAGCCCAGAGAAAGCCGCAGAGCTATATCGCTTGTGGTGTCATAGGAATATTAAGGACTATATCCCGCCAGACCTTGGCAAGACTGAAAAAGGAATGCATAAAGGCAAGCCAACGCTTATACTACGGGCAGCGAAGGGTTACAAGTTGGCTATTATTGGCTTTAGCAGGAAAGGGCTAAGCGTGTTATGGGGTAACTCATTTCCGACACGGCGAGCAGTAAGCCGAAGAAATACACGCTTGTTAAATGACGAATGGGTGCTAGCGGTTAATTAGAATTGTACGTAGTACCCCAGTTCAGGCCGAGTTGCCCTGACGCCCTTGTCGCAAACGCCCTGCCCCTAGTGCTAAGCCCACGCCAACCAGGAAAAGCTGGATAAGGGCGGCTGGGGCACCTCCGGTCAAGCCAGTGCCGAGCAGTGGTATCCTAAGCAGGATAAGCAGTGAGACGGCCAGCATACCAACAAGCAGTGCCCACCAAGCCCACACGTCTCCTCGACGATAGGGGCCAAGAATGATAAAGAGGAAGAGTGTAGCAAAACCAGTGCTGTATGCTGCGGCTGTTGCCCGCCGCGCTCGCAGGGCTGTTTCCACCTCTGGCCTTCCAGCCGACAACTCGCTCATACTCACCCCACCAATGCGGTCGGGGGAAGTTCCGTACGCATTTGCTATTGAAACAAGACTTAAGACCAGAGTTGCTACACCAACTAATGCAAGTATTACCCAACTTGCGGTTTTCATTGTTTCCCGCCTCCGCTCATTTCCCGTTCAGTAAAACTTATAAACTACCTTGGTTTTAATTCTGAGTGTATCAGAAGCCCTACCCCTACAAAAAATAGAGCAACCCCTACGTGGGCTACTTGGAAGCTTTGTCTAACCCCTGATAAGCACTCACTAACAAAATGTTGGCAGTTATTTAGAAGTAAATTATAGTTGCCCTTACCTAAACCTTTTCTAATATGCTCGGCAATTTCTTCATCAGAGAAAGGTGTAACATATGGAACCGCTTTAATATTAGTTGACCTAGAAGCAAAACTTTCCCAAGTTTCTTCAATTACTGAGGCTTGAAGTTTGTTTTGTCCATCAAAATGATAAACTTTCCCGGTGTACGTATCTAAGATAGTTTCGTGAGTCCCTATTCCCCATCTTGTAGAACATTGAATTTTTACGAACCTACTTGGTAATTGTCTTACTTGCATAAATATTACAAAACTCCTAAAAACAGAAAAATTGCCAGAAGCATACCATTGCTTCTTTGTAGAAACGCTATTACGTTAGGATAGTTTTCTAACTGTGCCATTACGAAACGTGCTTTTACTATTACATGTTACTCTTCCATTCGACCCATCCACAAGCGATAATTTGTCCGGTTTGTAAATTTTATATTTTGCTTCTATTGAATAAAATTGCGATATAGTACCGAAACCCAGCCTATAACCCAGCCCAGCAAGACCTATTAAAAATTATGTGAATAAATACCGAAAAAATGCAAATTAGGTACTTTTTTGCTTTACAACCGCCCTGCTATAATGTCGCCCCATTATGGAGAGAAACAAACCCAGAAAAGCCCAGCGCATTCCAGAGGTACTTACTAAGGAAGAAATAGCCGCATTACTCGCACAGCCTAACCCGCGTTACCCTACTGGGTTGCGCAACCTATGCTTGATGAAGGTAATGCTAGACGCTGGGCTAAGAGCTAGCGAGCTACTCAAGCTATCCACTCATGATATTGACTGGCGTAGTGGTAAGCTTAAGGTTGTAGAAGGTAAAGGAAGAAAAGACCGCGTATTGTGGATAAATGAGGACTGTCTGTTGTTGTTGCGACGCTGGCGAGAAGTCAAGCCAGACAGCACAACAACACTCTTCACCACCCTAAACGGCAAACCACTCATTGACCGCTATCTACGCGCCATGGTCAAGAGGTATAGTCAGAAAGCAGCTATAGCAAAAGATGTACACCCGCATATGCTTAGGCACACATTTGCTACTGACCTTTACAGCCAAACTAAAAATATTAGAATGGTACAAAAAGCACTGGGGCATAGTGACTTAAGCACAACAATGATATACACGCACGTTGTTGATGATGAGATGGAGCAGGCTATGAGGAATTTTAGAAAGGCGTAAAGGGTACAAACTTTTCTTGTACCCTTTTATGTTGCAATTCAACACGGCAACTTTACTACTACTTTTCGCCCGTCACGCAAATTATCACGCCATAACTAAATAAAAAATATTTTTGAGTGACATTTATTTTCAATTATTTACAAGGTAGGCTAGTGCGCGTCACTATGGCCACACTTCCCAACAAGCTACGCTACCCTTTGCCATAGTGACGCACTTATTAGGTAGTAATGTTATAATGAAGCTTGCTATGCTGTTATTCATTATTATAATTTATAAATAGGTCAACCCTTTGGCTACTGGCATAACTACTGTTTTTAGCCAAACTACTAAGTTAGAAAAGGTCGTAAAACCATGTAATTTAGTGCTTTTCTATTAATTTGGTGTAACTATTGTTTTTGCCGAGATAGCCAAGCTATAAGCATTTACTTATGGTGGGGTTCGACTTCCATATTTATTTTGTGAACTAAAACAAACTTGTTTTTGGCTAGCCCGATATACTTATAATTCCATTACAAATATAAATTTATCCAATTTATTCAGACAATAAACTATTAATTGTTTTCCTAAAAGTTTCTACATCTCCCATTTTTAGCAAGCAAGCGTTTGCTCCAAAAGCAAACGCTTGCTTGCTAACTTCTGGCTCATAACAAAGTACTGAATAAACAACAATTTTTGTTTTATCGTTAATTGCGCGCAAATGTGATATTAGTTCTATAGCTTTAGATGGTGTAGGAAAGAAACCCTCTGAGTTAGGAACCATAAGGTCTGCAATAACCAACTCTGGTTTATGCATTCTGAGTAACTTCAAAGCGCTATCAGTGTCTTTTGCTTCTATAATATTATGACTTTCACCCAGCATTGCTTTGCATAAGCTGAGCGCTACCTCATGGTCTTCTATAATAAGTATTGTTGCCATAATATTATTAAGCGTAAACTGGTTAGCAAGTTAAGAAATATATTATATGGCAACATATTTTTTCTAGGTGTTTTGCCTATTAGCTGCTTTCCCAGTAGAAACCTTTAATAGTTTTTCGATGACGGACGAAGTTATTCTATAACATTAGTTTTATGAAACAGCATGTTGATAATTAAAACTTGGCAAACAGCCCATCGATGTATAGCTTCAAGTCTTCTTTACGTATCTTTAAACCCTTGCCCAGTTTGACAGCGTGAAGTTTACCCGCCGCGTGCGCTTTCCTTAATTCGCCTTCTGGGTGGCCAGATAGCGCCGCCGCTTCTGCAACGGTCAGTATCATTTTGTCGGCAACTGGTACAACAGGCTTTTGTTTTACATTGCTTGCTGGACTTAAAGCCAACAAACCGCGCTTTTGTGCTTGGTCTAGCACACCTGCAATTAAGCTAGCCATAATTTTTTCGGGGCTAAATTTACCTTGGACAACTGCTTTTTTGTCCGGCTTGGCCACCGTGTCTTGTGTGTCTGTTGTGCTGTCGCCTTCTGCATTCGCGTTAGCTGGCTTAGGCGCAGTACCGCGCTGCTGAAAGTATTTAACGTCATCAGCACGGTAGTAAGCGCGTTGATAACTACCTTCCTTGACGTACACAGCCAATAATTGCCCGCTTGCGGTTAGGCGTTGTATTCCTTTATCGCTTTTGCCGAGTATTTCCCCTACTTCCTGCTTATTCAACCATTCATATTGTGGGTCTAAGCTTTCAACAACTTCCTTATTTTCTT
>Ga0196964_10001428_pt1 | contig 12139 bp, 5 predicted proteins | sample S1_10metaG_FD_148615 | JGI IMG/M metagenome (GOLD analysis project Ga0196964, IMG submission 148615) | Soil microbial communities from Anza Borrego desert, Southern California, United States - S1_10 | ecosystem: Environmental > Terrestrial > Soil > Desert | place: USA: California | collected...
AGTGACTGGGCGCAAATCCGTGATGTACGAGAAGTGCTGCGTGATGTCGATGATCGCCTGCTTGTTGTTGATTGCCAGGATCTGCGGTTCGGAGAGCACCTTCGTGAAGCGGCTCTGCAGCAGCGCCGTGAGGGTCACCTGAAAAAGCGGATCGGTGCGGCGGCCGGTGACAGTCAGGACATTGCCGGTGCCGAGAATGGCCTGCGTCGCGCCTGTGAAGCTGAACGAGCGGAATGGATTGCGGCCGGCTGTCGGGTCGGTATCGGTGTCGGTGCCCGTCCCACCCCCAGTCCCTCCGCCCGCACTGGTGCCCACAGTACCCAGGCGGGTCTTGATATTATCGATGTTGACGCCCAGTTCCTTTTCGTTCAGTCCCGAAACGTCCAGGAAGCGCGCTTTTATCAGCACCTGGATTGCCGGCTGATCGAATGCGTCCATGAACTCGCGAATTCGCTCGTGCCCTGTCGCGGTTGTATAGACGATCAGGTTGTTCGACTGGCGGTCGACCATGTAGTCCGAACCTTCCGGGAACACCTGTGGGTCCTTGTTTTCTTTCATCCACTTAAGCACTGTTTCCAGGTAGCTGGGCTCCAGGTCGGTTGCTCCGCCCCCGCCACCTCCGCCATTACCGCCGCCCCGGCGTCCACCGCCGCCACCGCCGCCGGCGCGGCCGGTGCCGCTGGAACGCTGGCCCGTGCTGGCGCCCGAGCCTTCGGTGGTGCTCACCAGGCCGAAGTGAATCGGGTAGATGCGCGGGTACATGATTTTCTTGAGGTCGTTCGATTCGCTGGCGGTAATCCACACCGCGTCTTCAGTGATGTTGTACTGAATCGCCTCATTGTTGCGGACGATGAAGTTCAGCACTTCGCGCACGGGCAGATCCAGCACGCGCATCGTCACCGTCTTGCCTTCGATCGCCGCTTCGTCCGCGATGATGTTGATTCCCGTAAGTACGAACAGGGTGTTGAGTACGAAATCGAGCTCGGCCTTGTTGAAGTCAACCGTTACGCGTTCATTAAGCTTGTCAGCGATTTTCTGGCGGCGCGCAGAGGAGACATCGTCTTCGCGGCGCGCAAAGCGCGGGCGCAGTTCTTTCAGGCGCGGCGGCGGCGGGACGGAATGCTCGTCCACTTCCAGCATGCGCTCACGATCGCGGCGGTCGCCGGCGACGCCAACCACGCTCTCGTCGGCATCCAGCATCTTGCCCTGGGCCTTGCGGAGCCACTCCGCGGCAGCGACGTTGCGGGGATCCATCGACATGATGTTGCGGGCGATGTTGACCACCATCTGGTAATCGCCGCGCTTGAAGGCCAGCTTGGCGTCCAGCAGGCGGCATTTGATTTCGTGGTCCATCTTGGCGCGTCGCTGGGCTCGCTCAGCAGCGCTTTCGGTGATTTCATCCTCGTCAACGACCGGTTCGGTAATCGGCGGCAGCACAGGTTCAGGCCCGGCAGGAACAACCACCACCGGATCGGCCGCGGCGCGAGCAGTGTTCTGCGACTGGGGCTCTTCAAGCCACTTGCGGATCTTCGGACGTTCGGATGCGGCAGGCGGAGGAGTCGCCGGCCTCTTCTCACCGGGCAACGCCGGTGCAGTCGGATCTTTCTCTTCCGCGCTCAACACGGACGAACTGAATGCCAGCAGCGCCGCAAGCGTCGCGGCACAGCACATTCCTGAATAACGAACCGGAAAACCGCGCATTAAAACCGTCCCCCCGACCGTGACGCGTACTGCCGGCAGCCCTGGCAACATCAACACAGCGGCGCAGTATTTCTCTGCACCCGCCGGCTCTCCGCCATTGCGTTAGAGCTCAGCGTTCTGGTGATTTGCTGCCTCGCCTTCCCTGCTGCCCGCGACTTCATGCTCTACACGCACGCCGTTCCTTAAGTCACGGCAATTTACGACGATACAACACTCGCCGCCGGCGAGGTTCTTCTCTCCGGCGGTACATTTTGTGATCGGTATCAGCTCTTAGATTAGCGTTTAAATGTGCCGTGGCAAGCCGTGGAATGCTTAATTCTGCACAGGGGCTTTCGCCCCCTCTCCCTTCTCGGCCGCTGGCGAATGTGACGCTTTCGGGAACGCCACACAAATTACGCTGCCTTCCCCCGGGTTCTGCGCCCACACGCGCCCGCCCATCAGCTCAGCTGCGCGCCGCACAATGGCTAGCCCGATGCCCGTCCCGGGATACTCCTTCTCGTCATGTATGCGCCGGAATACATCGAAGATGCGATCGAGGTACTCGGGAGGAATGCCGATGCCGTTATCCTTTATGCACAGCACGTCTTCGGTCTCGCCGCTTCGCATGCTGATGTCGATGACCAGCGGCCGGTCCTTGCTTCGGTACTTCACTGCGTTGTCGAGGATGTTTGCCAAGATCTGCTGAGCCAGCGTGCGGTCGGCGTAAATTGCTGGAATCTCGCCATGAAAGTTGATCTTCGCGTCCGCACCAATCGGCGGCTGCTGCGACGCGATGAGGCTGTCAATGAGCTGGCGCACCTCAACCTGCTGCATGCGCAGCCCCGACTGGCCCAGGCGCGCATACCGGAGCAGGTCGTCGATCAGCTGCCCCATGCGCACGCTTGCGTCGGCAATGACATCAAGGTAATGCTGCCCCTCGGAATCGAGTTTGCTGCGATGCGAAGTGATCAAAAGATCCGCAAAGCCCGCGATCGCGCGCAGCGGCGCTTTCAGGTCGTGCGACACGGAAAAGGAGAACGATTCGAGCGCCTTGTTGGCGCGCTCCAGCTGTTCGGTACGCTGCTGCACGCGCCGTTCCAGATCCGCGTTCAGCCGCGCAATCTCCGCCGTGCGTTCAAGAATACGGTTCTGAAGCGCCTCTTGCGACTTGAGGAGTTCGGCCTCAGCCGCGCGTCGCTCGCCCATCTCGGAGCGCAGCTCAATTTCCGAAATTACCGAACGCGTGAGCTGCTGCAGAATGTAAACGTCATCCGGCGTCCAGACGCGCGGGACCGAATCGATCACGCAAAATGAGCCGAGCACCTGGTTGTCGCCGGTCTGAATGGGAATCCCGAGGTAGGCGATAATGCCCATGTCGCGGATACCCGGATGGTTCTTGAAGGTTTCATCCCTGCGCGCATCGCTGATGATCAGGGGTTCGCCTGTATGAACCACATGTTTACAGAAAGATGGTTCCAGACCTGTCTGGCGACGCGTTGCATGGGGCTCCGGAAGTCCGATGCAGCTTTTAAAGAATTGACGCTCGTCATCCACAAGCGAAACCAGCGCGACGGGCGCTTTCAGGATCCGGCTGGCCAACAGCGACAGACGGTCAAAGGCCGGGTCAGAGCCGGTGTCCATCAGAGCGGTGCGCTGCAGTGCCGCCAGACGGGCACGATTGCGAAGCACCTCCATCATGTTCTCTGGCATTGAGGTAACTCCTTGTTCGATATTTTTGCACGCCGCTGCATACAAGGCCATTCGTGCTCAATTTACATTTTAAGTGTAGCAATCTCCGCATCCGGAGAAACGGAATTCCTTCAAAGATCAGCTTCAGCGCAGCGGGCGTACCCGCGCGATGATGCGCGTCAGGCGCCCCTTGCAGTCAAAGTTGGCCTGAACCTGTTCGCCCGCCGCCGAAGTGCCCACAATCGCGGCGTCGGTCGCCTGCGCGCTGTAGCCTTTGTAATGCAGATAATACTGAAACGCGCTCCGGTGATGAAGCGGCGTTCCTGAGATCAGTTCAGTAAACACCCGCGCCACGCGCTGGGGGGCGCTGGTGGAAAATTCGCGCACCAGCGGCGCATTGAGCAGCAGGAAGACGGCACCGCCATCGTACGTGCCTCGGTAGAAGCAATCGGCCTTGCACAAGCCGCTGGCGATCATCGCCAGGCGCGTTCCATCGACCCGTTTGAGCGGCAGTTCCGGCTGCGTGAGCTCTTGAATATCATGCTTCACGCCGAAGCTTCTGACTTCGCCGGCGCCCTTGAGCAGTTCCGGGCGGAAGGCGCTCTGGGTATTGGCCCAGCTCCACAGGAAGGTGCCGTCGCTGAATGATTCGGTGCCCAGGATCTGCACATTGAACGTGTTCTTGCCGCCGAAGCAGATCGTTCCTTCGTGCGGATCGAAACGCCAGCTCCTGCAGTCGCCCAGCATGTCGCTGAGCGCCATCTGCTTGTCGAGAGAAAAGGCGGCGTGGACTTCAAACAGTTTGTCGAGCGTAATCATGCCTGTTGCCGCGGCCGATCAGTCCTGTTTTTTCTTACTCTTCTCGATCATGAACATGATCTGGCGTATTACGCCCGAGCCGAGAAACAGAACGGCGACGACATAGAGCGCATTTCCCTCGGCGAAAAAGAAGCCGCGGAACATATAGATTATTCCCGCCATCAGCGCGATGCCGCCCACGAGCATGATGCAGCCCCAGGCAATGTGTTCCTCGCCCGATTTAAGCTCTTCCACTTTTTTGGGCGGTTGTATGGGCGGTTTCTGCGGTCCAGCCATCAGCGCTCATCTCCTGAGTCCGCGCAGATTCTACCCCAAGCGATTTCAGCCGCACGGGAAAAAGCTTCTATGCTCATCAATGAGGTTACGAGTGGCAGCGCCCTATCATTTCAGGCAGCAACGGCGTTGGCTCTTTGAATGGGCGCCGGGGCCTTCCTCAAGCGCCATACTTCACGTAACATGGCCGCCAGAAGAATCAGGCACAGCCAGCACTCCGGCAGCCAGAAGTAGCCCCACCACCATTCGGGACGGACACGCCGCCAGACGGCATTGGGGAGAAGCAGGAGGTTTCCGTCTTTCGAGAACTGGGGAGAACTATTAGGCGAACCGCTATCCATGGGGCTGACTATAGGCCGTTGCTCGGGCGGTAAGAGCCATTCCTTTAATTGCAAAACTGGATGAAGGCGCGTTTTACGTGGAGAGAAAGCAGTTAAAAACGTTCCGCTCTTCGCATCGTAAATCCAGGCACCATCAAAAAAACTGACTCTACAAAGCCGATCATTGGATGGTGAAAAGCAATATGGACCACCATACAGCTTGCTCAAACTTCTACCGGTATCGGTATCGATTAAAGCATCGCCTGATAATCGGCTTCCATCAGAAGAGAATGGATAGGGATCGAAACAGTAGCCTTCCATCATCCGGAACACCCCAGTTCTGCAATCAAGCATTCCAGTTTTACTAAGTACAACAAGGTCCGCTCCCGGCCCAAGCGCACTTAACTGCAGTTCCTGACTCTCAGGAGTCCACGTGACGGTGCGCTCAACTTGACCTGTCTTCGTGTTCCAGATTGTCAGTTGATTAACGGCCGAAAGGCGCGCGAAGAATTTTGAATCTTGAGAGAAAACAAGATCGTCCAGTTTCAGTGTTTCGCCGTACTCGGAAATCATGCGGCCGCTATCGATATCCAACAAACGCAAGCTGGTAGGTCTACCAGCGAACTCAGCTAGCAGTAGTTTTCCGTTTGGGCTAAGTGTCCACGCTTGGATATCACCGGTAAGAGTCCATAGTGAGCGATTCGCAGCTAAATCGAAAATTTCAAATTTGCGTTCCGTGTCAATCAACAAAAGCAGACCGCGCTGAGTCTGTATCACCTTGCCATTCTGTTCTATCTTAAACGATTCAAGCGGTGCATACGATTTGGCACTCCATCTTCGGACAGTATTGGCCGGTACGTCATATTGGATGATTTCTGAACCATCATTGGAGAATGCCGAGTAGACGTTCGGAAACGGCTCCTCACTCATTCTAAGTTCCAGGCGCCAAGGCTCACTATTTAGCCATAGCAAGTTGAGCGCGCCGATAAAGAGCACAGTGTACAGGAGCAAGGCCAGCGAGACGCGGGGCACCCGTATTTGCCAGTCACGGCGAGACTTGACGGACTGATCTTCGGACATTTCAATACCCGGGTCGCAAAAATATATAGAAACGAAGCGACGCCTGTTTACGTCGCTTCGTCTAATTCCTATTTAATCTAAAGTCTACTAATATTAAAACCGAGCGGATTTCTACTCCCCGCCGACCGCCTGTTCCTGCCGCGTTTCGACCGGCGCATCGGCTTCGGCTTCGATCAGCGTTACGCCTTCGACATTCTCCACCGGCTTGGCGGCTTCGGCCTGGGCTTGGGCGCTCTTGCGCGCTTCTTCTGCGGCGCGGTTGATCTCGTCCATCGGCAGGTGCTTTTCGATTTCAGAGAACTTGATCGCGATGCGCTTGCTGACGCCCGGCTCGGGCATCGTGATGCCGTAGAGCACGTCGGCGTAGCTCATCGTCTTCTTGTTGTGCGTGATCACCACGAACTGGCTCTGGTCCATGAACTCGCGCACGATCACGTTGAAGCGGTCCACGTTGGCTTCGTCGAGCGGCGCGTCGACTTCGTCGAGGATACAGAACGGCGCCGGGCGCGAGCGGAAAATCGCAAAGAGCAGCGCGATCATCGTCATCGTCTTTTCACCGCCGGAGAGGAGCATCACGCTGCGCGGTTCCTTGCCCGGAGGCCGCGCGATGATCTCGATGCCGGCTTCGAGAATGTCTTCGCCTTCCTCGAGAACGATGTCGGCTTTGCCGCCGCCGAACAGCTTGCGGAAGATTTCGTTGAAGTGAACTTTGACCGCGTCGAAGGTCTCCTGAAAGAGGCTGCGGCTGCGGCGGTTGATGCGCGCGATGACGTCGCGCAGGCTGGCGCGCGCCGATTCGAGATCCTCGAACTGAACTTTCAGGAAGCCGAAGCGCTTTTCGAGTTCCTGCTGCTCCTCGAGCGCGTACATGTTCACCGCGCCCAGACGCGCCAGCTTTTCTTCGAGCTCGCGCACCGCTTCGAGCGCCTCGGCCGGAACTTCAGGCGGGCCGCCGCGCGCGGTGAGCTCGCTCATCGCGTCGATCTGGAACTCGCTGCGCGCCTGCTCGACCTTGCCTTCCAGGCGCACGCGCAGATTAACTTCCTTCTCACGCACGAGCGACAACTCTTCGCGCGCCTTCTCAAGTTCCGTGGCAATTTCGCGCTCGCGGCCGCGCGCGTTTTCGAATTCCAGGCGCGCCGCTTCTTTCTGCTCCTGCAGCCCCGTCGTCTGCATTTCGTAGATCGCAAGCAAGTCCACCAGTTCGTTGCGCGCGCGATCTTTCTCGGACAGGTTCGTGACCGCCATCGCACAGCGTTCCTGCAGCGCTTCGCCGCGCATGCGCTCGCGCTCCGATTCGTCACGCCGTTCTGCGAACTGCGCCGAGAGCGACTGCGCCTCGCGGTCGAGCGCACTCACGCGTTCGCGCCACGTTGCACATTCGCGTTCGATGTCGGCAAGCTGCTGGCGCATGGCCGTGAGCGCCGCTTCGCGCTCGGCCAGCGCTGCTTCGTGATTTGAAACGACCGCCGCAGATTCGGCCTCGGCTGTCTTGCAGACTTCGAGCTGGCTGCGCATTTCCAGCACGCGCTCGACGTGCGCCGTGCGCTCGGCCTCGAGTTCGTGAATTTCGCGCACAGCGAGGTCTTTCTCTTCCGCGCTGCGTGACTCCTCGCGCTCAATCGCCGCGAGCATACTCTTGAGTTCCGTGTGCGTGTGCGACAGGGCGCTCACGTCGCTGCGCAGGCGCTCTTCGTCGCGGGCGATCTTCTGCGCGCGCTTTTCCAGGAACGCATTGCGCTCGGCGAGCCCTTCAATGCGAAGCTGCAGTTCGTCCATCTGCACATGCAACCGGGCGATCTCGTTCTTCCGTCCGATGAGGCCCAGGCGCTGCGGCTTGTAGCGGCCGCCGCTGATGCAGCCGGTGCTCTCAAACACTTCGCCCGTCAGGCTCACGCGCGTCCAGCCGCTCGAACCTTTGTCATTCTCGAACGACTCCGCCGCGTTCTGCGCCGAGTCGAAGATCAGCACATCGCCGAGCAGCGCGTGTGCGATCGGCTTGTACTTTTCGTCGCAGGAGATCAGATCCGCCGCGCAGCCCAGGCAGCCGGTGGCGCCCAGCACACCGCGCTCGCGCTTGAGCGACATCGCGCGCGCAAAAACCACAGCTTCGGCGCGGTCGAGCGGCAGGAAGGTCGCGCGACCCTGCTCGGTTTCGGCCAGCTTCGCCGACAGCACCTGCGCCGCGTGCGCCGATTCGACGACGATCGTTTCAATGTGGCTGCCGAGCGCCGCTTCGATGGCATGCTCCAGCCGCGGATCGACGCCAAGGCAATCAGCGACGAGGCCGTGAATATCATTGGCGAGGCCGAGCTCGACGCGCAGATGCGTCAGCACCGCGCGCGCGCCGGGCGAGAGGCCTTCGCCGCTTTCGCGCAGGCCTTCAAGCGCCGTTAAACGCGAGCGGCGATTCTCGAGCTCGCGCTGCAGTTCCTGCGTCGTGCGCGTAATGCGGCTGATGTCTTCTTCGGTGCGCGCCTGCAGCGTGCGCAGGCCGCTCTGCTCGGTTTCGAGCAGCTCGCGGCGGTTGGTCACCTCCTTGATGCGGCCGCGCACTTCTTCGGATTCAGCCTGCGCGAAGCGGAGCTGGTCCTCAGCCTTGGTCATCTGCGCGTGACTCTTGCGCACGCGGTATTCAAGCGAATTCAGTTCCGCTTCGGCGCGCACGAGCGTGTCCTGCAGCTGCGAACGGCGGCCGAGCGCATCGATTGCAGCCTTGCGTGCCGCTTCGAGCTGGCGCACGAGCTCCTCGCGCGCGTTCTGTTCGGTCGAAACGTTCTGCGACAGAGCCGCAGCCTGCTCGCCGCTGGCTTTCAAATTGTCCTGAGCGCGCGAGCCATCCAGCTCCACGCGTTCGCGTTCCTGCGCGATCGCCGCCGCGCGGTCTCCGGCTGCCGCCGACGCTGCGCGGGCACGCTCGGCTTCCGCGGTCAGCTCATCGATGGAGCGCCGTTCGGCTTCGATCTCGGCTTCGATACGCTGCAGTCTGCCGCGCGCTTCGGAGAGTTCGTTCTGTGCATTGCCGAGCTGAACGTCGAGCTCGCCCATGCGCGTCTGCGTGTCGGCGGTCGTCGCCTGCGCTTTTGCAATTTCTTCACTCAGCGCGGTGGCACGCTCAGTGGCCAGGTTCAAGCTGGCGACGACTTCGCGCAGTGACGCTTCGCTCACGAAGGCTTCATGCAGAAGGATGTCGAGCTTGGTCTGGCGCAGCTTGTCGGAGATGTCCTTTGCCTTGCGCGCTTTTTCGGCCTGGCGCGTGACGGTCTTCAGGTTGCGCTCGACTTCGCCGAGCAGATCGTTCAGGCGCGCGAGATTCTGTTCGACACGCTCGAGCTTGCGCATTGCGATTTTCTTGCGCTCTTTGTACTTGTGAATGCCGGCCGCTTCTTCAAACAGGATGCGGCGGTCTTTGCTATTCGCTTCCAGCAGCGCGGCGATGCGGCCCTGCTCGATCACCGAGTAGCTCGACGTGCCGATGCCCGTATCCCAGAAGAGCTCCCGGACATCACGCAGGCGGCAGAGCGCCTTGTTGATCAGGTATTCGCTTTCGCCCGAGCGGAACAGGCGGCGCGTGACGGAGACTTCCGGCGCGGCCAGCGGCAGTTTTCCGGAAGTATTGTCAAACGTCAGCGTCACTTCGGCGACATTGAGCTGCTTGCGGTTGCCCGAGCCGTTGAAGATGACGTCGAGCATTTCGCCGCCACGCAGCGACTTGGCGGATTGCTCGCCGAGCACCCATTTCACGGCATCGACGACGTTCGACTTTCCGCAGCCGTTGGGGCCGACGAAACACGTGACGCCGGGCTCAAAATCGAAGATGACCTTGTCAGCGAAAGATTTGAAGCCGAAGGCTTCCAGACGTTTGAGATGCATTTCAACTGCTCCGGGACGGGCTCCCCCCCACCCCGGGGACACATGGATTAAAGTTTCCGGAATCTCTGGCCGAAGTAGATAACGGCTCAGTCCGGCTACTCGCGCTGCACGCTGCGGCGCTCCACGTGTCTCCACCTGCTAAGGAGACCCATTGTCGTCTTTTATATCGAGCAAGGCAAGGGGGTAACTGAAGCGAAATTTGACCTTAAAGTGGTGGAAAAATAACAGCCGGGCTGGCTCACGCAAAGGCGCGGATGAGCTCACGCAAAGGCGCAAAGACGCGAAGGTTCTATGCACCGCGGAGACGCGGAGATTTTATGAAGGCGGGTTTAGGCGAGTGTTATTTTTCGGTGAGCGAAGACGGGCCTGCTCATAAGGTGGCTTCTTAACTTATAATAGTAGCTTCTCCAGCTCCTCAAATGTGTCCACAATAACTTTTCGACGCTCTGCATTAAATTCTTCAGAACCATTAGCAGTGTGGAATGTTGCATCGAAAACCTTTAAATATTTTTGTTTCCACCGCTGTACGGTCTCCGAGGTTACTCCTGACGCACTAAAGCCAAGCCGTCGGGCCAAAATTGTAAGAACCTCAACGGCGGGCATTAAGACCGCTTCACCATCTTCATCCCATTCGCAGGCTACTGGATCTGCAAGTATTGCCTCGATTCGCTGAGCCATTGGATTTAAGACCTCATGTTGCACCCAATTCAATGCGTAATCAGAATCGAAATTCCCTGGACCCCACGTTCCCATCCGGCCTCCCACAGCGGAACAAGAAGCGAATCATTTCCGCTCAATCGACTGAGACTTTCTAAAAAGAACGCCAGCCAAACAGTAGTCCCAAGAAATATGTGCGGCGAAGAGTACGTTTACGGCTAACACTCCTAGTCCTATCCAAATCTCAATTATTGTGCGGCGAGTCCCTCGATTCCAAACGTCCAACGCATCAGGGAAAAACAAGTACGCCCCAATAAGTAAGAGGAGAACACACAAGCACATCCATGCTGCTTTAGCTAGCTTCATTTCTCTAGCTTATCATACCGACTCTGCCACAAAGACCGTTCGGCTTTTCTTCGAAATTTATTAGGTTTCCATTTGCCAATGCTGAGCCCGCATGGTAGGGTTGAGTACGGTATGTACTTCCGGGCCTGATTGAGATCCTATACTCCGGTCCGCCCGTTCGCGGCGGCGGGGAAAACCAATCGGGTTCCGCGCTCCGAAACGGCCATTTTTCACCACAGAGATCACAGAGCTCACAGAGAACTGCTTTTGGGGTTCACTGTTGAGCATGGTTTTTCGCCTGTTCAAGCTCCTCTGTGTTCTCTGTGATCTCTGTGGTGAGAAAATCCGTTCGGACAGTCCGAAAGGATCGTATGAACACTCACCCTCTTCAGGAGGCCGCGCTTTCGGCGGGGCTCGAGAACTTCTTTCAGACGCGCGTGCAGATGGCGCAGGAATTCAAGCTGCGCATGGCCGCCGAAGACGACATCTGCCGCAAGATCCAGAACAATCCCGAGGCCCTCCGCAGCAACGAACGCAAGCGCCAGGAGATCGCGGAGAACCTCTGGGTTCTGCCCGTGCCCGTGTGGCAGCAGATGAGCGGGCTCTATAAGGGCTGTCAGGATGTCGATTCGCCCAATGAGCGCGCCGCCTTGCTTCGCAAGTTTATGGAGAGCGTCGAGAGGCTGATCCGGTACGAACTGAAGCATGCAAACAGTGGTGGCGGGGACACTCCTGTCCCCGGGAGGGCTGCATCGCCTGCAGAGGAGACAACCTGCGCACAGGATCGTTCTCACCCCGACAGGAGTGTCGGGGCCACCTGCACGAGCGAGTGTGACTCCGGCTCACAGCCGGGCACGAGTATGAAGTCCATCTTTACCAGCGGCCGCCGCTCGGTTCAGTGGACGCCCATTCCGGCAATCTGCGTTTATCTGGAGATCTCGCAGCGGCACCTGTCGGCGCTATGCAAGGAAATCAATGGGCTGGCCATCGAGCAGCTCGTCGATCGCATCAAGGCCGAGAGCCTGCGCACCTCCTTTAAGGAGAGGCTCAAGGAATTTGTGCTGAAGTGGTTTACGTTCAGGCGCGAGCGCCGGCGGGACGCCGGCGGGCCCAGTGAGAACGCCCGGCGCGACGGTGATCCGAGTGCGACGACGGCACAGGAGATTTATACAGCTCTGAAAAAGAGCCGCCGCGAAGGATTCTTCCACCGGGCGACGTGGGCTCTCGAACTCGGCTTCAGCTCATACCAGAGACTCTTCCGCGCCAGTTTGCTTGAAGAGCGCAGGACGCCGCATGAGCTCGAGCTGGCCATCATCGAAAGCCTCATCCCCAACGACGCACCGTGCGTTCATGGACAGAATCGCGACGACGGAGAGCGCTCACGCAAAGACCCAGAGACGCAA
>Ga0196964_10001429_pt1 | contig 12135 bp, 7 predicted proteins | sample S1_10metaG_FD_148615 | JGI IMG/M metagenome (GOLD analysis project Ga0196964, IMG submission 148615) | Soil microbial communities from Anza Borrego desert, Southern California, United States - S1_10 | ecosystem: Environmental > Terrestrial > Soil > Desert | place: USA: California | collected...
GATAGCGCGCAAGAGGCCCTCCCTGAACGTCGCGCGTCTGAAATGCAGCGTTTAGGGACGGCCTCTTGCGCCTTCGGCGCCCGCCCCAACCGCTTCGCTCTGGGACGGGCCACCCTCCGATAGCAGATTCGCTCGTCCGACGAAGGCGATTCAGCATTGGGATGCTGACTGGTCGCCGCCTCTTGCGCCTTCGGCGCCCACCCTTCAGGTGGGTCATTCTCTTTTCTTGCGCGCGCATCTATTGCTTCGCGCGGCCCGTTGATTGTCCCAGCTTCAGCGTCCCCGGCAGCAAAAGGTTGCGCGCGGACAGGTCTGGATTCTTCAGCCGCTCCAGCAGACAGCGCACCGCGGTCCGTCCCAGTTCCGCGGTATCGAATTCGACCATCGTAAGTTCCGGCATGCCTATCGTCAGCGGCGGATTCGCGCCGCTGAAGCCGACGACGCTGATCTCTTCAGGGACGCGCAGCCCGAACCGTAAGATCGCCTGCATCGCGCCGATCGCGACGAGATCAGAAAACGCCAGGATCGCAGTCGGTCTCCGCGCTTCGGGAAGTGCGAGCAGACGCAGGGCGGCATCGGCGCCACCCGCGAGCTTGTCGCCGCTGACAATGAGTTCATCACGAACATGAATGCCGCGCGCTTCAAGCGACGCACGGTATCCGGCAAAACGCGCGCGGTTCATCGAGCGATCCACAGCGTCGATGTACGCGATACGCCGGTGCCTCAGCGCGAGCAGATGTTCCATCGCCAGCCGCGAGCCGCCTTCGGAGTCGACGCGCACGCAATCCACGCCAGCGGCGGTGGAGAAATGATCGACCAGGCAGAGCGGCTTTTTTCGCGCGGCAAGCTCCGCCAGCAGCGTCTGATCGGTGAGCGCGAGCACGACCAGGCCGGCGATGCGGTGATCGTCGAGCAGCCGCCAGCAGGCCTCGGTGCGCTCGGTGTCGCTGGGCCCGCCGGAGAGCGCGAGCTGGCACTCCTGCCGCATGGCTTCGTGCGCGGCCGCGTTGACGATGGAGCTGTAGAACTCGCCCTCGCCCCAGGAGACAATCCCGATTTCCGTGACAGGCGTGCGGAACATGCCCCGCGCAGTCGCGCCGGACGTGGGGAATGTTCCCTTTCCCTTTACGCGGCGGATCACGCCTTTCAGTTCGAGCTGGCGCATGGCCGCGCGAACGGTCTTACGGCTGACGCCGAATTTTTCCGCGAGTTCCGGCTCGGGCAGCAGGCACGCGCCATTGTCGAGCGCCCGCAGTTCGTCCTGAAGAAATCCGAGCACGCGGCTGCTCAAATGCGAGGGCCGGCCGCGTTTGCGTCTGGCAGAGCCTGGGCCTTCGATCACAGTTTGCTCCGGGCTTTCAGGATTTCGCGAATGACCGCCGCGCGGATGCGCGAGAAATCTTCCTGCCGCATGTTTTCGTACTCCGTCTGCTGTACGTCTTCCGGCGGGCGATCGGTCGTTGACGCTTTCAGCGGCAGCGCGGCGTTCAGCGCGCGCGCGACGCGCCAGCGGTCCCAGCCTTTTTCGGCCGCAAGGAGCAGATAGAGTTCGCAGTCCTGCTGTGCGCGCCGCAGCGCTTTCAGTTTCAGCGTCGGCGTCCATGTGTCGTAACCGTGCGCGCCGGGCAGCGCGAGGGCGAGTCCCTTGTCAGCGTCCCATCCGGCCGCGCCGTCTTCGAACGCCGTCCACGCGGGAAGAACGCCGATCTGTCCCAGACACCACGCGTCGAGCACGCCGGCCTGTAGCATCGCGACGTCCTTCGTGACCGACAAGCCGCCGCCGTAGGTCCAATACGTGTCGCCGCGTTCGAGCATGCGCCGCCGGATCAGCGGGTAATAATCGCGCATCGGACCGCCGGCGATGTCGCTGAACTCGGAGACCGCATCGAGGCGGTCGCCCTGCCATTCGGGCCGCGAGACGCCGTTGCGGCCAACGACTTCGATCTTCTGTTTGCCATCAATGCGATTCCACTCGCGCGCCGCGGCGACAAATGTCTTGTAGAACAGCGCGAGCGCGCGGAAGTCGCGCCCCCACGCCGGCTCGTCGAGCGTCCACGCCGTCAGCGTGCCTTTGAACGGCACGTTGTTGCACATCACATGAAATTTCGTGCGGTTGAAATTCTTCTCCGCGAAATGCTGCATGTACTGCGCCGTCACCGCGCGGTTGCCGTCGAACCATTCGGGAATGAAGGCGCTCTCGATCAGCGGTTCTTCGCGGCTGAGTTTATCGAGCCACTCGTTGTAGCCGTGTGCGTTCGGCGCCGGTCGCGGGTTGATGAGTTCCGCAGGGCGATACCCCTTATAAAGGGGCATCGGGTAGTTCTCGTAGAAGGGCAGGTACGACCAGCGCAGCGGCTCCCCCGCGCGCGGAAGGTCTTTGAACGCGCTGCCGTCGAGCAGCGGACCCATGTACGCATCGAACTTCGACCAGTCTTTCACGGCCGCATCGCCGCCGAAGCCTTCGACCGGCGGCACATAAGCGACCGTCGGCGTACCGTTGTGGCTGTAGGGCAGCACGTTGTAGCCCACACGATGCAGATGCGCGAGCCGGTGCAGTTCGTGAAATTTCTCGAGCGGCTGGCGGTCCACGTACTGGTTGAGCTCGATCTCGAAGTTCAGCCGCCTGGGCAGCGTAATATCGAGGACAGTCAGATTGAGCGGCATGGTGATCTCGCCGCTGGAAGATTCGATCTTGATCTGGCCTGCATAGTCACCCGGCGCGGCATCGAAAGGAATGAAGAGGTTCACATACAGGCTCTGCAACCGCTGCCCGTCGATCCCGTTGTCCGCGGCGGGAAGCGCGAGGCCCTCGTCTGCTTTCAGCGGGGGCAGCGCGTTGATGTACCACTCGTCGCCAGATTTCAGATACCACGCGCGCGCGATGGAGAAGTTCGCCGCGAGAATGCGCTGCTCACCCGAACGCAAGTCGCCAGCCGCGAGACGGATATCCTTGACCGGGTTGTCGCTCGTCTCAAGAAAGATCTGGAAATCGAGCTGCTCGCCTTTGCAGCCGCGCAGGTTGGCGCAACGCGCCGCGCCGTCCCAGATCTCCGAACCTTCGCGCAGTTCGTTTGCGCCAATGTCGCGCGCGAGCACCTTCTTTCTGACCGGGGAGATCTGCAGCAGCGCGTCCGCGGCCCACACACTCAGATCGCCAGCGCGGAGCGGCCCACCGATCCTGATCTTTGGCTGCTGCAGTTCCAGGCGATCGATCGTGTCGGGTCGCGCTTTTACCAGAGCGCTTGAAGCGACGGGCGAGCGGTTGCCGCACTCGTCGTAGGCAATGAGTGCGAAGCCGTACTCAGTGCCTGGTTCAAGTTGCTCTATAAAGGTGCGAATGCGAGTTCCAGCCGCTCCTGGGCGCGGCGTCAGAACGCGCGGCAGCGCCGTCGCGCGGTCCCAGGTCTCAGGCGTGACAGTGGCCCCCTTCAGGAATCGGGCCTCGAAGCCGAGCGCCGTGCCCGTTTCGCGGTCGTTGCCGCTACAGACGACATCAAGGAACAACGATCCCGCGTCGGGGCCGGGCTCGACCGAAACTTTCGGAGCGGCTGGTGGAAGCTTGTCTTCGCCTTCCACGCGCACGAGAAGCTGCGGCGGGTTCGCGCCTTCGCGCGAGCTGACGTAGATGTTGACGAACTTTCCCGCGAAGAGCCCGCTTTCATCCATCACGGCGAGGCCGAACGAATCGCGCAACGCATGGACGACGCGCGGCGCAACGTCGATCTCCCACCACCCGCCGCCGGCATTCTTGGCGCGCGTTAGCGACGTCACCGTGCCAAAGTTGCCAAACACCACGCCGGGAAAGCGCAGACGCCCAGGTCCCCATTCGCGGCCATCGGCAGGCTGAAGGAAGTTCGCTTTCGTCTCGTCCCACTCCGTCGGGACCGTGCTGACGCAAACATGGTTGAGCGCGTAGCCGTCTCCACCTTCGAGAAAGAGACGCAGCTTCGCTGCCGCGACCTTCTTCAGTGGAAGCGCAGTGAGATCGAAGCGCAGCAGAAGCTGATCTTCGCGATGCTTGATCTTGATGCGCTTATAGCGACCCGAGCAGACGGTCCATTCGTTGGCTTCGTTGCCGTCGCCGGGGAAGGAATGAATGGACGTGTCGGCGATGCATGGCAGCACGATTTCACCGTCCGTTGCAGCGAAGCATGTCATCGCCGCGACAAGAAGGAGGAGAGCCAGCAGGGTTCGCATAGTATGTATCCTTTGATCTCTATACACCGAGCCGGACCACATAGCTATCAAGAAGGTAGAGATCTGTGTCTCAGAAAGAAATGTAATGTCGGCGACGGCATGGATTTGCAGGATTCAACAAAATTATGTCTCTTTTGTATCTAAATAAGTGTAATCCTAATGGTAGATCATACAGGAAATGGAGAGCCCGCCATGCGCTTATGCCTTCTCGCCGTCCTGCTCGCCGCACCCCTCTTTGCGCAGAACGATGTCGAACCGTGGCCGCCTGAAGCGCTCGCGAAGGCGCTCGCCGCCGAGCCCGCCTCGGAACTCGACAAGCACATCAAATCGCTGATCGAGTCCTACGAAGCGCGGATTGCGAAGCTGAAGGCCGAGGATGCCTTCGTGCGCGCGTCCATGCCGAGCCTGCGCGACAATCTCACGCTGCTCTACCGCGAATACAACCAGGACAAGAAGCGCTATCCCCAGGACCACTTTCCGGTCAAGAGCTGCATTGAAAGCATTGAGATGGACATGAAACGGTTCCTCGATGATGCGCTGGAACAGAACATCGACCCGCTGAAAGGTTTCTCGGGACGCTGGGCGCGCAAAGTCTGCTGGATTCCGGAGACCGCGCTGCTCGCGCATTACGATTTGATCGTGCCGAACGGCTACGATCCGGCGAAGAAGTATCCCGTGATCTACTCCTTCCAGTCCGACCCGGACGACAAGTTCACGCGCAGCGCTGGATACTTCCTGATCCGCTCCATCCAGGTCGGGTATCCGAAGAGCTTCGTGGGACTCGAGTACAGGACGCGCGCGATCCTTGAAGACGCGTCGCTCGACTTCAACATCGATCCGCTGCGCATCTACGGGACCGGCTTTTCATACGGCGGGCATACGGACCTCGTCTTCGCGTGGCGCTTTCCCGACATCTTCGCCGCGATCGTTCCGATCTGTAACGACCTGCGCGACGAACGCGCGCCGTTTGTGAAGTACATCCGCACGCCTACATTCCTGCTTTACGGAAACAGCGATTCGTTTCTCGGGACGGGAAAGAAACTCTACGACTGGATGGTCGAAGCCAAGTGCCCGGTGAAGTGGGAGACATACGAAGGTGGCCACGACGCGACGTTTCCGTTCCAGAAGAATCCGAAGATGCTGACCGACTTTTTCGAGCAGCACAAGCTTGATCCGAATCCGAAGACGATCACGAAGATCGTCGAGCATCCGCGGTACTCCAGGGCGTTCTGGGTGAACGCGAAACTCGTCAAGAACGCGCCGGCAAAGGCCACGTTCAGCGTGCGCGTGCTGGAGAATAACCGCATTGAAGTCGACGCGAACGATGAGATCGCCGCATTGGACCTGTACCTCAATTCCAATCTCGTCGACATGGAAAAGCCTGTGACCGTGGCCAGCGGCGAGAAGGTGCTCTTCGAAGGGCCTGCGGCCGCGAAAGTCACGATCAAGATCCGCGATGGTGAAGAGTACCGTCTGGCGGAGAACAAACCCCTCTACGAGCGCCTCGATGCTGTTCGCCGCAGAGCGGGCTTTGAAAAGTAGCGCTTACTTTGCGTCGAAGACGTACGCCTTTACTTCCATGCCTTTGCGCACGGAAAGATAGCCGCGCAGCAGGTAGCTGCCTTTGGCCAGGTTCTCTTCGGTCGGCGGACCATTGGCCGCGTGGGCGTTGAGATGCACGCCGTCGGGAATCAATTCGAGCAGCTTGTCGCCGGCGCGCGTCTTCATTTCAGTGTAGAGATCGATCAGCGGAAGAGACTTCTTCTTCGCCAGTTCGCGCAGCGCTTTGTTGTACGCGTCGCAGGCCTCTTCGCGGCCTTTGAACGGCGGCAGCGTTGACAGAATCGGCACGGTTCCGTTCGCGATGATCATGTCCATCGCTTTCTCCACGTCGGCGATGTACTTCTCCACAGGCGTCGGGCCGCGCAAGTCGTTCGTGCCGAGCATGTACACGACCATCTGCGGGTTGTACTTCTTCAGAAGCTCTTCGAGTTTCGGCAATCCATTGTGGCCGCCGGCGAGATACTTGCCCGCAGTGATCCCTCCCGCGGCCGTTTCGCTGCGGCCGCCGGGAGCGTCGACAGAAGCCAGGTGGTAGCCGTCTTTCTGCTTCTCGCCGCCGCAGTGCGACCACTTCAGGAACGCTTTCTCTTCTTCAGACTTGCCTCCACCGTGACGCGCCCAAGCGGTATATGGGTTGGCGTGAGTGATCGAATCGCCGAGATGCAGAAACACGCCGGGCGTGCCGGTGAACTTCTTTGCGACGGCTTTCATCGCCGCGGCGTAGTCCCTGGCGTCCTGCGGCGCTTTAAAGACTGAATCTGCGGCGAACGATGTGATGCCGAGAACGGCCAGCAGCGAGACAACTTGGCGGCGCATAGCAAGTCCCTCCGCCCTCATATACACTGCAGCTTTGAGATCGTTAGATAATAATAGTAAATGTTACTATTAGTGGTTCACACGCGTTTAGGCGGCCCCACAGAGTCGTGCAGGGCGAGCGATACTGGGATCACCTCGCGCTTGGCGTTCCAGCCATCATGCTGCTGCAGTGCGTGGGTGACGAGGCGGGCCGCTGCGGCGCCCATCAGTGGGAAATCGATCTTCACCGAAGCCAGCACGCGTCCCGGTGCGAACTCGACCGCGAAATCTCCGAAGCCGATGATGCTGATCTCGTCCGGAATTTTCGCGTTGAGCGTGGTGACGTTTCGTGAAAGCAGCATCGCCATGTGGTCGCTCGGACATACCGCAGCCGTCCGGGGATTTCGATACAGCAGGTCGACGGTGGTCGAGCGCAAGGCTTCGTCGTTGACTTCGAGTTCGACGATGTCGACCGGCAGTCCAGCATCCTGCATCGCGATGCAGTAGCCGATGCGCCGGATGTCTTCGACGGCATCGAGCGACTGGTTGTTGTTCAGGCTGTTGCGCAGCAGCGGCCGTAGAAACGCGATGCGGCGGTGGCCCTGCTCCAGCAGATGCTTCGTCGCCTGGAACATGCCGTACGCGTTGTCGAACACCACAGAGGAAATTCCATGCCGGCACGCGTCGTAGTCGACCGAGACCATCGGCAGCCGCAGCCGCTGAAAATCGAAGATCAGCGCCTCGTTGTCGATCTCGAAAAGCGCGAGCGCGCTGAAGGATGCTTTCGCCACCGCTTCGATCAGGGCCATGCGGTCGGTGATGCAGAACGGCACCAGCGTCAAACCTTCGCGCTCGAGATCCTTCGCCATCCGCTCGACGATCGGCGCGGGATACACTTTTCCTTTGAGGTACTCCGGCGAATTGGGATGAATCAGCCCGATGCGGCGGCCGCGGCTGCGCTTGAGCTCCAGCGGGCGAATGAACAATCCCACGCCGCGCTTGGACGCGATGATGCCTTCTTCGCGCAGCGCATTAACCGCTTTCTGCACGGTCTTCGAGCTGACGTTGAACTCCACGGCCATCTCATTGATGGTCGGCAGCAATTGGTTCGGCGCGAGCCGCCCTTCCAGGATGTGTTGATGAATGCGGCGCTTGACCTCATCAGCCAGCAGCAAACCCATGCAGATCTCCCCTGTTATGGAATTGAAACTTACAGCACTTCCAGCGATTTAGAATGACAAACAGTAAATTTTACCATTTTGGATCAGTAATGGTGTACGTTAGAGAAAGCTCTGGAGGAGTTTCCCATGCGTCTGCTCGTTTTCCCAGGCATCTTCCTCGCACTCGCTTCATTCGCCGGAGACGTCGTCCGCCTCCCCGCGACCGCGGACATCTGGCTCTCCGAGGTCGGCCACGAGCGCACGACCAGCATGGGCCTGGCGACGCAGTTCAAACTCAAATCGATCCAGGAACTCGCGATCATTCGCTTCGACGCGAGCGCCGCGAAAGGGCGCACCGTGCTGAAAGCCAATCTCATGATGCGCAAAGCCGGCCAGGACATGCTGCGTTACATCCGCGTCTCTACCGTCGCGTCGAGTTGGGAAGAGGGCAAGTCCGCGCGCTCGTACGGTCCCGGCAGCGGCGCTTGCTACGACTTCGCCGACTTTGAATCCAAGCGAGCGTGGACGTTCCCCGGCTCGCAGGTCTGCGATGCGATCATGACCTCCGGAAATACCATCGCGACATGGGCCGAACGCAAAGAGCTGAAGGACGGCTGGATCTCAGTTCCGATCAAGCCTGAACTCATTTACGCGATCTGCGCCGATGACACCGACGGCCTCGCCGTTATGGATGGCGGCACGATCAGCTTCTTCAATAATTTTCTCCACAGCATGCAGTCGAAGGGCAGCGAGCCGTACCTGGAAGTGGAACTCGGAGCGCCGCTGGAGAAAGCTCCCGCCACGCCAGTCGTCAAAACCGAACCAGCGCCCGAATGGTCGCGCATGGGCTCGGGCGCGCTGCGCGTGACAATCAAAGAAGCACCCGACGTCTTCTGCTGGCGCATTTCCTTGAGCGGCAAGCCGCTGGAACGCTGGCGCGTGCCGCACCCGGCGAAGAAGGGCGACACGGTCTTCATCATCGATGAGCTGCCTTCGGAGAAGTGCGATCTCGAGATCGTCGCGGTCGCGCCTTCGGGAAAGACCTCGGCTCCGGCGAAAGTCTCCGCGCAAGCGTCACCTCCGCTGACAGAAAAACTTCAGTTTCCGCCGTTCGTCGCTCCCAAAGGCGGCAAAGCGCCGCCGGAGAGCGACGGAAAGATGCGCGTCTGGGCGCTGCCCGGCGTCGTGAAGCTGCATCCTGAAACCGCCGAACCGATCTTCAAAGACGAGTCCACCGAAAACATCCGCAATGTGAACGCCGTGTGGAACGGCGCGGAGATCAGCCTCTTCGGCTGCCGCGGCGAATACGTGTCTTATCAGCTCTGCATCGAGAAACTTGGCGAAAGCTTGAGCAAAGTCGCGGTAAAGCCGCAACCGTTCAGCGGCCCTGGCGGCTTCAAGATCGGCGGCGCAGAGATCGAGCTCTTCAAGAATTTCTGCGCGAAGAACAGCAAGAAGGAGTGGCAGCCCGCGTACTGCGTTCCGCTGAACGCCGATGCGACGTTCGACATTCCCGACCGCGACCGCGTCGCGACGCAGCAGAATCAGACCGTGTATGTGGATGTGTACATCCCGAAGGACGCCAAGCCCGGCGACTACAGCGGTTCTGTCTCCGTCGAAGCCGACGGCGTGAAGGCCATCAGTCTTCCGATCAAGCTGACGGTTCTCGATTTTCTTCTGCCAGACAAGCTCAGCTTCTGGCCCGAGTTGAACACGTACAGCGCGCCCGCGAACTTCTACGAGTACTACAAGCTTGCGCACCAGCATCGCTGCGTGGTGAACGCGAACACCGGCGTCTGGGCGCCGAAGCTGCAGGGCAAGGGCAAGGAGATCAAGGCCGATTGGGACGAGTTCGACAGGCGCGTCGGGCCGCTGCTGTCGGGGGAACTCTTCAAGAACAACCGCCGCGCGGGCGTTCCCATCGAATGCATGTACCTGCCGTACGCCGACAGTTGGCCCACGCCTCTGAGCAAAGAGACTTACAAGTACGAAGGCCACTGGCCGGGCCGCGGCGAGAAGAACGATCACATCAACGAGCACTACTTGAAGGCGCCGTACATCGGCGATGCGCTCTCGCAGGATTACAAGGATGCGTTCCTCGAAATCGAGCGGCAGTACATCCAGCACTTCAAAGAGAAGGGCTGGAACAAAACGGAGATGCAGTGCTTCTTCGGCGGCAAGAACACACATCGCACGCAGTACGGCTCGAACATGTGGTGGACGACCGACGAGCCCTATCACTGGGACGACTGGCTCGCGCTGCACTTCTTCAACGACCTTTTCACGAAGGGGCGCGGCGATGCCGATCCGAAACTGTGGGCCACGCGCGCGGATATTTCGCGCCCCAACTGGCAGGGCCGCGTTATGGAAGGCGTGCTCACCACCCAGTATGGCGGCATGGGCACACCCGCCAACGACCAGCGGCTGCGTGCGATCGCACGCGACTGCGGGATCAAGGTCAACAACTACGGCAGCCTGAACCCAGACGCGGCGAGCAACACCGGCAGCGTCAGTCTGCTGCTCGGCGTCTGGTGCGCGGGCGGCAAAGCTCATCTTCCCTGGCAGACGCTCGGCGGAAACAACGCGCTCGACAACGGCGATCCGCAGGGCGGCGGAGCCGCGATCCTCGTCCCCGGTGACCGCTTCAAGCTCCCAGTCGTCGCGGACATGCGTCTGAAAGCCGCGCGCGACGCACAGCAACTCATCGAGTACCTCGTGCTGCTATGCGAGCGCCAGAAGCTGCATCGCGAACAGGCCGCCGCGATGATCCAGAAAGCAATGAGCTTCAAAGCCGGCCGCAAGGCCAACGCGAACGCAGATAACGCGGACGCGGTGGAGTTCTCCACGCTACAGGCGTGGCAGATCTCGGAGCTGCGACGGCACGTAGCGGAGCTGATTCTGAAAGCGAAGTAACTACTCGCCGCGCCTGTACGCCCGGGGGCTGCAGCCGAAGACCTTCTTGAACTGCCGCGAGAAGAGGAAGATGTCCTGGTAGCCAAAGTGAGCCGCAACGTCGGTGACGCTCTCCGACGTGCGCGTCAGGCGCTGCGCCGCGCGCCGGACGCGTTCCCGCAGGATCCATTCGCGCGGCGCCATTCCGAAGGTGCGGTGGAACAGCAGCGTGAAGTAATCGCGCGTCAGTCCGATCCCAGCAGCAAGCTGGGACGGGCTGATGCGTTTTTCGATGTTCTCCTCGATCAGCCGAATGACTTTCTGCCGCTGTGCGCCTGAGAACGTGCGGCCGCGCTGCACCGGGCGTGACTGCAGCGTGAACACGGTGGAATGCATCAGCGCCAGGATCGCCCGCACGCGATCGCGGTGAAACTCGCCCGGAAAACTCATCTCACGCACGATCTCGTCGAAGTACGGCCGGGCTACCAGAGCATCCTTGATGATCACAAGGTCCTGCTTGTACCTCAACCGTTGGCCCGACTGTGAAAGGATGAAGCGGAGATGGTACACCGCACACGGCAGCAGCGATCGGACCATCCGCAGGTCGTGCTCCACGCCGCCTGACAGCCAGAAGACGCTGCCGGATTCGAAACGCACGCGCTCTTTAGCAACAGTGCCTTCAAACCCGCCGTGCACAATCAGCCACATCAAATCTTCGTCCAGCGTGCGCCGCTCGGTGTCCCACGCGCTGCGATACTGGTTGTATCCCCAGCGCTGAATCTCGAGGCAAGCATCTTCAGATCGCAATGCCTGCAACCATTCTTTGGGCGTCAGTCGCCTGGAAGTCATCACGGATTCAGTACAAATCAGGCCAGTGTCAATCTATGGGAGATGCCAGAATTGCATTGTACAGTAAGTGCAAATACGGAGAAGGTCAAAATGTCACACGCGCGCAGTATCGTCATCATCTGCACGGACCAGCAGCGGTACGACAGCCTGGGCTGTACCGGCAATCCGCACGCGTTAAGTCAGAATATTGATGCGTTGTCGCGGGAGAGCTCGGTCTTTCACCGGCATATCACGACCAGCCCCGTTTGCATGCCCTCGCGTGCGTCGTTCTTCACCGGGCGCTACCCGAATGGTCATGGCGTGTGGCTGAACGGCGTCGAACTGCCGCGCCGGCGTGAGGTTGAGGACGCAAACTGCAGCAGCCACGTCCCCACACTCGCTGATGTATTCCTCGCGGCCGGCTATCACACGCGCTCGGTGGGCAAACTTCACTTCTCGCCGTACCTCTCGCCCGCGCGCCTGGACGGGCGTGAAAGCTTGTCACGCTCCGCCGCAGAGATGGAGAGCTGGCGCGGGCCATACTACGGGTTCGAACACGTTTCGCTCACCCTCGGACACGGCGAATTTCATCGCGCCGGCCACTACCGTACGTGGCTGCGTCGGAACTTTCCGGAGATCGACAAGCGTCTCGACAATATGGCGCTATCCGGAACATTCCCCGAAGCGCGCGATGTACACC
>Ga0196964_10001430_pt1 | contig 12135 bp, 16 predicted proteins | sample S1_10metaG_FD_148615 | JGI IMG/M metagenome (GOLD analysis project Ga0196964, IMG submission 148615) | Soil microbial communities from Anza Borrego desert, Southern California, United States - S1_10 | ecosystem: Environmental > Terrestrial > Soil > Desert | place: USA: California | collected...
GCCGGTCATCACCGCCGGGAACGCGCGCGCCGGGGCCAGAGCTGCGCCACGCGCACCAGCCTGCTGACCGGGGATGATCATCAGGACGGTGTCGTTGAAGAAGCGCTGCTTCTGCTCCTCCGTCCATCCCGACACGTCCACCGTCACCGGATCGGCACCGAACATGATGCCGTTGCGACGGTGCGGCAGGCCGTTGCGACAGACGGCGGTGTAGACGCCGCTCGTCTGTGCGCGCTCGCCCATTGCGCGAGCTGCCGCCTGCTCGGTGCGCTCCTGCGCCTCTTCCTTCTCCGCACGGACCTCGCGCTGCTGCGCGAGACGCTCCTGCGTCGTCAGCTCCTGCGCGGAGGGCGTGTCCGCCGCCGCAGGCGCGCCACCCGCCGTCACGGTCGTATCGACCGCCCCGCGCGTCACGGCCTCACCACGAGCCGTGCGGCTGCGCGTGGTGCGGTTGGCGGTTCCGATGTCTCTGCTACGAGTGCGTGATGCCATTGGTGCCTCCTGTGCCCTGCGCTGTCGCTTACGGAGCCGCCGTGGTTCCGGTGGAACCGAACGCCAGTTCCCACAGACCGTAGCCCGCGTTGTCGATCGAATCGATGCCGTAGACGTACTCTTTGTGGTTGAACACGTTCCAGTCGTCCGGCTTGTCCAGCGCCACGAAATCCACGCCCTTCACAATCATGAGAGCGAACGGCTTGATCGGCTTCGACAGGTCGAAGAAGGCGAAGCCCTCGCCGAGCCCGGCCAGCTCCGGAACGATGTGGCGACGTTCCGCCGGGATGTTGTTGTAGTGCGGGTTGGTCACGCCGGGGTTGAGGTACTGCAACGAGAACACGTCCTCGAACGCGCTCTCGACGTCCGGCCCGCCGAAAGCATCGGTGTAGCGGATGCCGAGGTAGCGCTTGCGATCGTCCGGATTTACGACCGGCTCGACGAGCTTCGCAGGCTGGCGGCGGATCTGCCGCCATGCGTTCGCGTTGAACTTATACGTCGCGCCGTTGGCGTACGTGGTGCCGTCGCCCGCGTCGTGATCGCCGTCGAAGTAGAACTGGTTGTCGTACGCGAGCGACGTGAAGCCGCCGACAATCAGATCCACCGCCATGTCACCGTAGTGACGCGGGAACGACTGCCCGAGCTGCTGGATGTACAGCCGGACCTGCGCGAGCTTGTCGAAGATGATCTGCGTGCGGAGGACGGAAATGGTCGCCTCCCATTCCTTCGCGCGGATCTTGAAGCTCGCCTGCGAGACGTGCTTGATTCGGCGGTCGCCGATCCACTCACGCATGGACGGCAGGCCGACCATCCAGTTGAAGATTTCCTCCTCGTTGTCGGAGGGGACGATGGTGAACAGGTCGCGCCACCAGTTGTCGGCGGCGAGGCGCAGTTCGTTGAAGAAGATCGCGCGGAAGTTGCGGCTCGCGGCGCGCCCGTTTTCAGAGTTCAAGATCATGATTGCCTCCGTGTGTCCGCGCTCGCGCGCGTCTTCATTCGCTGAGTTCTGCTCCCCGTGTTACGCGGCCAGCGGGCCGAAGCTCACATCGACGCTGGCAGCGTGAATCGCCCACACACGACCGACCGCAGGACCATCTGCCGGGTCACGGCTGATGGTGTGGTTGTCCGACGCATAGGCGATCGATCCGACAACCAGCGGCGGGTTGACGCCGTGCTTGTCGAAGTTGAAAACGCCCGTCTCCAGCTCGACCTTCACGGCGTCGTTTCCGCCGAGCGTGTTGTCCACGGTCAGCTTGATCACGCCAGCACGCGCGCCTGCGAGCGCCGCGTTGCCAGCGCCCGGGTTCACGACGCGCTGGTTGTCGTCGATGATTCCGATCAGACCGGCGTAATACTTCGTCGCCGCGAGCGCGTTGCCGACCAACTGCTCCCGGAGCGTTGCCAGAGCGTTCTTCGTCGTGGCCCGTTCTTTTGCAAGGTTCGCCATTGCCGCCTCCGTACTCTGCGTTGATGATGACTACCGGGCCTGCTGCTGCCGCTGCTGGCGGTACGCCTTCTCCAGCGCCGTCTCCGGCACCGCCTGACCGAACAGGATCGAAAGCGCCTCAGAGGACGACATGGTCGCCATCTGCGCCATGCGATCGACGGCCTTCATGACCACCTTCCCGCTCTTGTCACGCTCGTCGCGGAAGTAGGCGAGCGTCTGGCACCACGCCTCGTCTTCCGGGGTGACCTCTTCGTCCATCGTGTCGCCTCCCTGTGTCTGGGGCGGCACACCAGCGCCCGCCCCGGTGATCGGACGCGTGTTGATGGCGGGCAGCGACTGATACCAGGTGTCGAAGAGCTTGCGGCCCGGGGCGTCCTTGCCCACGATCCCCTGCTCCAGTCCCTGAGTGAGCAGGGTTTTCGCGAACTCCTTCTGCCCCTCGGGGATGTTCTTCGACTCGGCGATGATCTTGTCCACCTCCGCCGCCTGCGTCTGCTGCACGAGCTTGTCGTACTCAGACTTCGCGACGAAGTTCGCCGGACTGCGGATTTCGGCGATCTTCGCCTTCACCGTCTCGAACGATGCCGACTGTTCGAGCCCGATTGCGGAGAGAACGTGCGCGGCCTTGCTGCCGATCGATGCGTCCTGCGTCATGCGCTGGACGGCGGCGAGGATTTCCGCGTCGTTCGCGTCGTCTTTCAGCGACTGCCCCGACATGTTCAGCAACTGAATGAGAAGTTTGCGATCCACTGTATTGCCTCCCTGCTGATGCGGCGGAGCGCCGCTGTCGTCTTGCCACTCAAATCCGTACGCGGACGCGGCCATCAATTCGTAGGTGGCCTCCGCGTCCATGCCAACCGCGACGATCGAGATTTCCCCGAGCATCGTTTCCTGCACGTCGAGATACGCGCCGGACTGCTCTTTGCCGATTTCCATCTTGATCGGCAAGTGTCCAACACTTACATCTGTGAGACGATGCGCCTGAATGTCCTGCACCACGGCGGCGCGCGGGTCCGGCTCCTCGAAATGATCAACCGTTCCCTCGGCAATCATCCCTACGCCCTTCTGCACCTCGAACTTGTCCCACCGACCAAGCGGCAGGGAACCTACTCGCGGATCTTTTCCGTGCTGGAAAAGCATCGGCGCGCCTTGCTTGCGGAAGCGCCAGCCCTCTGCACGGATGTGAATGCGCCCGGTGTTGATGCGATCCGAAGCTGCGAGGCAGCGGATGCGCATGCCTTTCTTCGGGTCATTCTGATCGAGAAGGGAGAGGGATTGGATCTGAAGGTGGGCGTAAAAAGGGGACACTTGTCCCGGCTTACGATTCTGCTCTGTGCCCCGCTTCCACGGCATCGACCTCTACGAACGGGATTGAGAGTAAAGCGATTCCCGTGCCGTTGTCAATCGTGAAAGAGGAAAGCCGCCCGCAGGCGGCTTTCCGGGGTGCGACCCTAGTACGACTCCCCAAAGCTGTCATCGAGTCGCTGAACTGGAAAGAGCGACGACGAGCGCGCTACGCGCGGCCCGTGTGACGATTGTACATCCTCACTGCGCCGTCTCTTCTGCGTACCGCACTGCCTGCGTGCCTCCATCCGGCGGTCCCATGATGGCGAACACGTACACCGGAGAGACCGTACCGGGCGCGCCGACTCCGCAGGCGTTGATACAGACGCGGACGGAGCCGCCGTCCTTCATCTCGTGCTGAATGCCGTAGAGCGAAATGCCTGCGGGCACTGTCGTGTACTCCTCTCCGATCACCTCACGTGTAGGACCGAAGAGACGATTCGCCATCAACATTCCGCCGGAACTTGTGTTCATGACCAGAATGAACGTTCCCATCGGTGGATCGTATGACGTGGCGATGCGCGCGAAGTCGAGTCCCGGCCCCACCTGCGTGAGATGCGCGTTGACGTTGCTGACTTCGAAGCGTGTCGTGCCGGGGATGAACTTGAGAAACACGGACGCTTCCAGCCCGTCCTGAATGGGCAGAATGTAGTTCCGCCCCCGATCGAATCGCTGCTGCATGTCCACGATGCGGCGTGTTTCTCCCGGTGCGAGCGTAATGGTCGGCTCGACGATGATTGGATCGAAGCCGGGGTAAGGGTGGGTGAACGTCAGGTAGCCGACCTTCTGTGTGATTGGGTGGTCGGATACGTTTCTGAAAATGCCGTCCGTCGTCCAGTTGGCGTCGGCACCGATCGGAACCACTCCGCCGGTCGGGTTGCCAGCGAAGAGCGACGTGGCGAGGAGAGAGATGATCAACAGGCGAAGCGCGAGTTTCATGCGGCGGTTCCTTTCTTCTTTCCCTCGTGAACAGTCTATCGTCGCTGTCAATTGCACCAAATAAAAAGGCCGACCGGGGAGTTCCGGTCGGCCTCAGCCTCCACCAGCGCTGCGGGCGCGTCACTCCAGAAGCACGTACCTCGTACAGTGCGTCCCGTTGCGCCACAGCGTCTTCACCGATCTGTCGGCATGGTAGCGCTGGACGCGTTCAGGCGGCGCGACAGCGGCGTTGTGACCCGCCTGCATGACGGCATGCGCGTCGTGCAGCGGGATCGGCGCGCAGATGTGCGCGTCCGTCGCCGCACTGACGACACCGGCATCGACCGGCTCGGCAACGGCGACGGTGCCGATACACAGGAAAGCCATGAGCACGAGAACGAGTAACTTTCGCATCAACTCCTCCATGCCGCATAGCATGCGTCCGGTGCTCGGCGGTGTCAACCTCGAAGCGGCTTGCCGGAGCGCAGCTCGTCCAGAAGTTGCGCCTTGTGGATCGCTCGCAGCGACAGCGTCATGCGCTCCGCTATCTGCTCCGGCCTCGCTCCGCCTGACAACAGCTCCAGCAGTTGCCCCGGCCCGGTGAAGTTGTTCTCCACCTCCGGCCCGTCGTCGGTCCAGATTCGATCGTCCGGCCCGACCTGTTCCGGCAGGAGAGGAATCACGTCGCACCGGCAGTTGAAATCCCAGGGCGGATAGTGCAAGCGCCAGAACGGGTGATTCGCCGGATAGATCCGCCCGTGCAACGCGCGATGCGTCTGTCGTACACGGCTGTCGTTGATCGCCACGTATTTCCAGAATGGAAACTCGTTCGCGACACGGACAGACGTTTCGAGCTGCCCGACTCCGTACGCCATCTGCGTGTTCGTGCGCAGGATGGTCTCAATGTGCCACGCCGTTGCGCCGCTCCAGCCGTGCTTCGCCATGAGCCCCGGCACGACGTTTTTCTGGAAGTCTTCGTAGGTGAGTCCGCCCGTGATGATCTGGTTCAGGATCTCGTTCTGAAAGTCTTCGAGTAGGTGAATGCTCGTGACGTGCGCGATGGTGAATGCGTACACGCGGGACTGCTCGGCGATGTCGTCGAGCGAGTCCTTGATGACTGACACGCGGTCGCCGAAGAAGCGCTCGGCCTCTCGGAACCGCAGGTCCAACGACCTCGGAAGGTGCGGGCGGAGCCTACTCGTCTTCCTCGTCGCCACGCGGCCTGCCTGTCGTGCGGAACTCCGCGACGGCAGCACCGAACAGGCGTGACGTGTACCACGCCTGCTGCATCAGCCGTTCGAGTTCCGCTTCGTTCATTTCCGGGTAGATCACGGACAGCCGCTGCATGATCTCCTCGAACGACTGTGACGCCGCAATTGCGGCCAACACCGGCGCAGCGAGTTGCCGCATCGCTGCCGCAGCACGGGGCACGAGAGCAGCCGTTCGCTCGTCGAGTTCGACCTGCGCCGGGTCCATTACGTCACCGGGCAGCGCCTGCTGCTGCGGCCCCTGCATCGCCGCCAGCATGCTGAACGCCGCGAGCATGCTCTGCTCCGCCGCCGCCCTGCCGCCACGGAGCCCACGGAGGCGCGGTGGGCCTCCCTGCGGCTGTTCGTCGTCCTGTCCCTCACCCTGAGCCGCCAGCAGCTCTTTCCGGCGCTCCTCGCGCTGCTGCTGGCTCATGCCGGTGACGCCGCCGCTCGTGATGATGACGTGCGGCTTGCTCTCGAAGCCGGGCGGGATGTACTCGTTGAAGAACACGATCGTTTCCGGGTCCATGCCTTTCGGCAACTGCCGCCCGTACCGCTCGGCCAGCGCCCCCCACGTGGTCGGCAACCCGAACTTCGTGTGCACGCGCTCGTCAACCTCGGACATGCCCTTGTAGTCGTCAGGCGGTTCGAAGTAGAGCTTGAAGATCGGCGTGAGACGGTCCGCGACGCCCCAATCAAAATGCCAGCCCGTGATCGGGTACAGAAGGTCGGTTGCGAGCGTCTGCATGATGTCTTGGCAGTCCGCTTCGAGCAGGTCTTGACGGATCGGCGCACCGCCGAATTCAACCTGCGTGCGTCCGCCAGCATCGTTGTGTGTGCTGGTCTGGTCCTGACCGAGAATGGAGATCTGGTACTGCCGCCCCATCGCGTTGTAAATCGCCTCGCCCGGATGAACGCCGCGATTGACGGCATCGACGTACTCCATGACGACGCGGCTATCGATGATCGCGTATGCGTCAGTCGCGAGCTGCTCCATTGCTTCGCGCAGCTCTTGTTTGTCCGGCTCCTTCGAGCCCGGCGGGTACTTCGCGAGACGCAGCGGCATGCCGTAGATCTCGCTGAACGTGACCCAATCGCTCAGCGAGTAGTTGCGGAAGAGCCACGCGAATACGAGAGTGCGGAACACGCCGCCGCGCGCAGGATGCGTCGCGCGTAGTTGCGGCTTGTGGATGATGAACTTGTATTCGTCCTTCCGGATCGGGATCGGCTCCAGTTCCTTCATGGGATCGTCCGGAACGATCATGAAGGTGTCCGTTTCCCAATCGAACCTGTAGCGCTTCGCGTGAATCCAGCGGATGCCGGAGATCGTCTTGTCTTCACGCCAATCGATTTCGAGTGCCGAGATCCCCTTCAAGATGCCGTCTGCCATCTTGAGGAGCACGCCGCGCATGTTCGGGATGCCGTCGATGATTTCCTTCACCCGGTCAGCGACCGCCTTCGCCTCGGGTGTGTCGTTGCGCGGGAGGATTGCCCACCGCAACTTCGACGGTGCGATGGTGCGCGTCCCGGCGTGCCCCGCAAGGTCGCCGTCGCGCTCCATCATGTGTTCCATGAGATCACTCTGTCCGGAGAGATCCCCTTCCTCCGCTTGGCGGAGCACGCGCCCGATGTCTTCCGGCTTCCACTTCTTGACGGAATCCGACAGCCGGTCCTTGGGGCGGGATGTGAAGATCGTGCGCGTAATCGGGCGCGGCGGAGGACTCATGCGCCGCCCTTGTTCATCGCGCGTGTCGAGGTACATAACCATCGTCAGCCCTCCCGGAACCAGCAGCGCTTACAGCGCGGCCCGTTCGGTCGCACCGTGGAGTGAGACACCCACACGAACACTTTCAGGATCATTCCGCAGCGAACACATTTCTCGCGCGGAACACTCCGCGTGTCGTGCCGCGACGCCATTGCGCTTACGAGAATAGCACTGGCTGTTCAGGAATGGAGCGGACCGCCTGCGAGAGCCTGCGAGCGATCAGCTCGCAGTACCGCTCTTCGAGCTCGATTCCAATTGCGCGGCGTCCCGTGAGCTGCGCCGCGCGAAGGGTCGTGCCGGAACCGGCGAACGGGTCGAGCACGAGACCGCCGGGCCGACACAGCGCGTTCATGAGCAGCGTCATCGCCTCCAGCGGTTTCTCCGCAGGGTGCTCGCTGTGCTCACCGCGCGTTGCTGGTATGCCGATCCAAAAATTCGGCGTCGCACCTCCGCCGTACCACTCACGCTTGTACACGCCGCTGGCGGACTTCCATGCGATCACGCACTCCTGCACGCCAGACATGAACGTTGGTCTGGGAGTCGGCGGCGGAGCTGGATTGATCAGATAAAACCGGCGCCACAGCGACATGTACTTGCCGTGGTCATCGTCAGTGTCCCAATCGCAAATCGCATTCTCAGTCTCCCTGATCCGTCGCGTGTCAGCGAACGCTGCGAAATATCCGCCGAAGCGCAAGAGCCGCAGCGCCTGCGGAATCCACTCGCGTTCCGGCACGAGCACGTTCCATCCCTCTTCGGAGTCATCGGTGACTGTCTGCCCGCCGTTTCTCACGAACGCCGCGCCCTTCATGATCCCGTACGGCGGATCTGTGAGCACACAATCAACAGGCGGCAGCCACTCTTTCATCGTGTGGGCATAGAGCGCTTTGAGATGCGGGAGCGCTTCGCGACAGTCGCCGTGAAACAAAACGATGCGATCGTGCCTGTAGTAGGGTGTCATGAGAGGAGCTTATCCGCTTCGCGTTCCCACCCCGCAGGAAGTTTGCGGAACTCGATCTCTATGCGCGCTCTCGCGGCGACGAGGATTCCCTTCTCCATGCCTGCGCTCAGGCCGAGATCGGTGTATACCGCGCAAATCTCCGCCACATCCATCCACGCGTGACCCGCAGCGATACCCGCGTTGCGTTCCTCCTTCACGTCGTCGCGCAGAATGCCAGGCTGAGTGAACAGAAGGTGAGACGCGATCGGAGCTTCACCCCGCAGCACAGAGTCACGAACGCATGCACGGGCGTACTTCACATTGCGTTCAATGTCTCCAGCGTACGGCGACTCTATGATTACCCGCTTCACTATTCCTCCTCCTCTTCATACGGATGGAGCAACTTACGCAACGTGCTGTCCATCTTTTGCAAGTGATCGCGCAACTCCTTGGCGTATCGCTCATCGTCATAGTCCAGTGGTGTGATGCGGCCACCAGAGATGTGATCATTCGCGAATTTTGCCAGAGCGCCACCAGCTTCGTACGCGTCGGCAAGCGCCTTCACAAGATGCATGTTCATTGAGTCTTCCTCCACGCGGTCCTGAGCGAAACGCCGTATTCGATCAGGCCGCGCCGGTGCATACCTTCCATCTTCGCAAGAATGAGCTTCGGTGGCCAGCGGTCCGCGAGACGTTCGTCAGGAGACAAGGGCGAGCCCGCGACACGCTCCTTCCTCTCGGCGTGTACGTAGTGGCCGAACCGCCACGTTTTCAACTCCGCGTGGTAGTGATCACACGCTTCGAGGATCACTTCGTCCGGGATGTCTTTGCATTGAGGGCGGTTTTTCACTCGCCTTCACCCTCCGCATACGACTCCACCTTTGCAGACACGATTTGCTCATCGCGTTGGCCCTGCGATACCTCGAACCGCACCGAAGCATCTTTGGGCAGGTGCGGGTGTTTCTTTTTCACGTCGGCTAGCACGATCTTCTCTAGCTCACTCTGCGTCAACGTTACCGTGATCATCATTGCTCCCATCCTTCAGTCGTCCCCACTCCTCGCGCGAGGGCGGTTCCGTTACGTCCTCCGCCAGCCGCGCCGCAAGGTGGCGGATGCTGCGCAATGCATCCCTCAGCATCCCGTCCTGATCGCGCAGCCGCCGCACAGGATCTTCCAGCACTTTCTTCGCGACACTGGCGATGGCCTTTGACACGTCTCCGTCAGAGACGGTTGCATCGCCGACCTGCTCGCGCAGCTTGTTCAAGCGTTCCTCGATGCGGTCCTGCCGCGATAGGATCGCATCGAGCGTATTCATGATGCGCTCCTCGTTCGAGACCGCGTTTTCTTCGCGTATCTGCTGCGCGACATCGTCAACACGCTTCGACCGATTGCCCTTCTTAGTAGCCACGAGTCCTCCCTTTGCCGCGATCCCGCTTGTTCAGCTTCTTCTCCATTTCGTCGCGGCGTGACGCTGAAGCGTACCCCACACTGAACGGCTGCGCGGCTCCGAAATAACATAGCGCCAACGCCATCACCGCGTCGTCGAAGATCCCCTCACGGTCCGGAGCGCTGAACCTGATCACGCCGCTCTCCGTGAGCTTGTATTCGTACATGGTCAACTCGTTGATCAGTTGGTCGAGCGACTTCGGAATGCGTACGTCCTTGTTCTCGATGCCGATGGCGAGGTTGTCCACGATCCTCATCTTCGACGCGTTGTTGAACTGGTACGGCACAATCGGAACGCCGAGCAGCGTCAGTCGTTCATAGATCGGATCGCCCACTCCGGTGCTGTCCAACACCACCTGCGCACCGCCGTAGTACGAGCTGACCATCTCGATCCGCTGCATCTGCGACTCCCACAGCCGCAGGTTGAGCCGGTCGAAGTACACGATGTCTCGCGTGTCCGCATCGATGACGACGATCACCGTATAATCCGAATACTTCGCCAGATCGACGCCGACGACGTAATAGTGATCGTGTCGGTACTTCTGAATGATGGCGTCAGTCTTGTTCCAGTTCGGAGGGTCATCGACGACGACCTTGTAGACGTTCCGGAAGACGGTCAGCGCATCCTCCGGGAACACGGCCTCGACGAGTGACTGATACGCGGACGGCGGCAGCGTCGCGACGAGTTCCTTGAACGCCTCCGGCTTGACGTGTGGATTCTCGTAGGTCTTGATCGACCACGAGACAATCTCGGGATACTTCTTCGTGCCGTCAGGGTTGCGGGCGTACCCCTTCATGTACAGCGGGTAGAACCAGTTCGTTTTCCCCTGATCGGTGTTGGACGCGACGCGAATCGGTCCCATCGTCTGCGTCATTGTCGTCTGAAGGGCAATCCACGCCTGCTCCTTCATGCGTGACGCCTCGTCGACGATTGCTCCGTGCACCGCCGGACCGAAGAGAAGGTTGGGTTTCTCGCCCGTCTTGAACTCAGCGCGCGTGCCGGTGCCGCGCACTGTGATCGTGCGGTCCGACTCGTTGTACTTGACCCACCCTTCGGGGATCAGCGCTCTGACGCGATCCCACCCGATGCCTGCCTGATAGTGTGACGGAGCGATCCACCAGTACAGCTTTCCGGCGGACTCCTCGTTCAGCAGCCACTCGACGAGCAGTTCCGCGCATCCGATGGTTTTTCCGGTCTTCGTGCCGGTGGCGGCGATGGAGATGCGTTCCTTCGCCTTGATGAAACGATATTGGTCAGCGGCTGCTTGTGGGGATCTCCATAGCGGCGGAAGAACAAGCTCCCGTACTGGTAGGCCTTCGACGAGCATTCAACGCCGTTCCTCGTTCTCGGGGAAGCGCAGATCGCTGTCGCAACGACGATCCTCCAGTACGGAATGCATCTTGCCGCAGTCGTGCTGGTAAAACAGCGGCGGCATGAACGGCCCGCCTGCGTACATGCGAGGCAGCCCCACCGACCGCAGGATCTGACTTCCTCCGCCTGTTGTTCCGATGACGACAACGCATGGATACTCGCCGTGACTGTAACCGCACTGCCGACAGGCCGCAGGCAGGCCCGCAGCGGCGCGGTAGTCCGGCTCAGCGTACGTCGCACGGCAGTCGCACAGGAAACAGCCCACGGCGTATCCGTGGACCGACAGAGCGTGCTCGCAGCACCGCTCTGGCTCGGACGCATACTGAACGTCCTCGGCGACACGCGGCGTGCCGTCCTCTCTGAACGAGACGGCAATGGAGCGCCGCAGGACACCGGTTTCGCGTCTCACGCGCCCTTCACCGCCGTTGTCGCCAGCGGCGCACCGCAACGATCACATTTGCCGTCGTTACGAACCGGCAATCGAGCGGTGCGTGTTCCGGCTCGTCGGTATCGTGCAAGATCATTCCGTCGTATCCCAAGCCGTCAGCGCTGTAGCGCTCCCACTTCGTCTCCGGTCCCTCCGGCACCACGCATGGATCTTGTCCGCACGACTCACCACCGTATCCGAGAATGCAACGATGTATGACGAACGCGATCGGCGTGCCGTGTTTTTCTGCGAACCTTTTCCAGTCATCCGACGAATAGGAGATCGCGGGTCCGTACGCGTGCAGGCTGTCAGTCTTTTTCGTGATGTCCCACTCGAACGGCTGCCCGAGCGGACACTGTCTCGCGTGTTTGCCGGGGATGAACCTGCACGTGAAGTTGTGCGAGCACTGCGGCACTTCCTCGAACGGCACGAACGAGACACCCTTCACGATCTGCAATGTGAACGGTTTGTCCGACCTGCCGCGCAGCGCGCGCCACAAGCCCTTCACCACGGCCAGCGCCACGATCACTTTCAGGATGAAGTGCCTCATCGCCGCTCCTGTTTGATACGCACCGCTTCCTTGCCTCGCTTGATCGCATCCTCAACGTGCGCCCACCGCAAATGCTCTCCGTTCGAGCACTGCGTGCACAGGTCACCGTCTTCCGGAACAGTCGCGCGGCAATAGCAATCGTCACCGTCAAGGCAGGCGCACTCGTAGATCCGCTGCGAACGCTCTAC
>Ga0196964_10001431_pt1 | contig 12127 bp, 9 predicted proteins | sample S1_10metaG_FD_148615 | JGI IMG/M metagenome (GOLD analysis project Ga0196964, IMG submission 148615) | Soil microbial communities from Anza Borrego desert, Southern California, United States - S1_10 | ecosystem: Environmental > Terrestrial > Soil > Desert | place: USA: California | collected...
CTGATGCGCACCGTCGCCGAGATGCGCGGCACCGTGCCGAGCCGCAACTTCGCGCCCAGCCCGGTGGTGACCAAGGCGCTGGCGCTGGCGGCCGTGGCGCTCAGCGGCAAGGCCGGCGAGGACAACCTCGCGCGCCTGCAGCCGATTCTGTCGGACGCGCGGTCCAACAGCTGCCTGAAGATGGCGAAGCTGAACCTCTACCAGTGCCTGGCCGTCGCCGGCCCGCACTACGAGGACGTGTTCTGCCTGGGCCAGCACGTGCTGCTCGACACGGGCAAGTGCGTCACCGACGCCGCCGGCGCCTCGCGCGCCGTGCCGGTGCGCTCGCCCACACCCACGACCGTGGCCAGCGCCACGATCCCCGTGGCGGAAGACTAGCCTCCGCCACACCCCTCCTCGGCCCCGACTGGGCCCCGCAGCGATGCGGGGCCCTTTTTCTTCGTCCCTAGACGGTCATTCCGGAAGGCGCGAAGCGACTATCCGGAACCCAGCAATCGGGACGGCGCCGCTCGGCTTCCGCCAGCCGCCTCATCGAAAGTGAGCTTGCTGGGTTCCGGTTCTCCGCCTTCGGCTGCGGCCGGAATGACGGGAAGTGAGGGGTCGGTGGGAGGGTGAGCATCTGCTCACACCCTGCCTTCTGCTCTTGATGGCGGCGTTGCGCTTGGGGCCGGGCGTGTCAAGGCTGACCGCCCGCAGGGCGGTCACCGCGGAGCGGCTTCGGCCTTGAGACGCCCGGCCCCAAGCGCTGCAATCTCGACATGAGCCTGAAGGCTCATTCCATCACCGGGTGATGGCTTTCGGCTCCTTCCCTCCCGGGAGGGAAGGACTTCCCAGCCTGCCGGAGCGAAGCGCGGGCCAAGGCTGGAGGAAGAGTGGGAGCGCGCGAATGCGCGCTGTCTGGGCCGGTGGAATGCCGGCGCTGCGCGCCGCCCACTCTTTGGCTTCGCCGCCCTTCGGGTCTCCCGCGAATACCTCCGGCTTCGCCTCCGGTCCGCGGGCCCCTCCTTCCCTCCCGGGAGGGAAGGAGGTGAAAGCCCTACCGCTTGCTCGCGATGTAGGCGTCGACCTGCTCCTCGAGCACGCCCAGCGGGACGGCGCCGTTGGCCAGGACCACCTCGTGGAACTCGCGGATGTCGAACTTCGCGCCCAGCGCCTTCTGGGCCTTGGCGCGGAGCTCCAGGATCTTGAGCTGGCCGATCTTGTAGCTGGTGGCCTGGCCCGGGTTGGCGATGTACCGGTCGATCTCGCGCTGGATGTCGAGCTCGGAGTTCAGGGTGTTGTCGCGCATGTACTGGACCGCCTGTTCGCGGCTCCAGCGCTTGGCGTGCAGGCCCGTGTCGACCACCAGGCGCGCGGCGCGCCACAGCTCCAGCGAAAGCCGGCCGAAGTCGGAATAGGGGTCGGTGTAGAACCCGGCCTCCTTGCCCAGCAGCTCGCCGTAGAGGCCCCAGCCCTCGATGTAGGCGCCGTAGTAGGCGAAGCGGCGGAACATCGGCAGGTCGGCCTGCTCCAGCGAGCGGGCGAGCTGGAAGTGGTGGCCCGGCACGCCCTCGTGGAAGGCGATGGCTTCCATCTGGACCTTCTGCACCTGGGTCATGTCGGCCAGGTTCACGTAGTAGATGGCGGCGCGGCTGCCGTCCGGAGTGCCCGGGTTGTAGAAGGCGACCGAAGCGGTCTTCTCGCGCCACGGCTCGACAGCGCGCACCTCCATCGGACCTTTCGGCAGGACCGAGAACTGGCGGTTCGCGACCTTCATGTACTCGGACGCGACGCGGGTGGCGTCGGCCAGGTACTGCGCCTTGCCCTCCGGCGTGTTGGGGTATTTGAACTTCGCGTCGGTCTTCACATAGGTGAAGAAGTCGGCCAGCGAGCCCTGGAAGCCCACCTTCTGGCGGATCTTGTCCATCTCGCCGCGGATGCGGGCGACCTCGGACACGCCGATGTCGTGGATCTGGGCCGGGGTCAGGTCGGTGGTGGTGAAGAACTTCACCTGGCTGGCGTAGTAGGCGTCGCCGTCGGGCAGGCGCCACACGCCGTCCGACGAGGTCGCCTTGGCGCCCATGCGCTCGACCGCACCGATCACCTTCTCGAAGCCGCGGCGGTATTCGCCCTTCAGCGCCGCCTCGCCGGCGGCGATCAGGCGCTGCTTGGTCGCCGCGTCGGCGTCCTTCAGCGCGTCGACCTTCTTCTTGAAGTCGGCCCACACTGGATGGTCCGGCCCGCTGTCGAAGGGCGCGCCCTTGAGCTGCTCCCGGCTGTCCTCCAGCACGGGCTTGAACACGAAGCTCGGCGAGACCAGGCCCTTGCCGGTGCGCTCGTCGAGGTCCGCCGCGACCTCGCCGCCGACGCGCTCGACCGCGCGCAGGCGCGAGACATAGGCCTCGGCGTCCGCGACCGTGTCCACGCGGTGGCTGTTGATCAGCATCACCGGGATGCCGGACAGCGCCGTGCCGTTGTTGGTGACCGAGTAGCCGTGGAAACGCCAGGGCCACAGCGCCTGCTGCGTCTTCACCTGTTCTTCGAACAGGCGGTAGGACATGCGCGACTGCGGGCTGAGCTTGGCCGGGTCGAACTCGCGCTTCATGCGCGCCAGCTGGGCGGCGGCCATGTCGAGCGACTTCTTGCCGGCGGCGTCGGTGTAGTCGCCCAGCTCGTTGTAGCGCTGCTTCATGCCGAGCTGGGTGAGGGCCTCGGGGCTCTGCGCCAGCTGCTCCATGAACGCCTGCTGGAAGAAGGCGGCGAGGCGCTGGTCCTCGGACTGCGCCGAGGCGGCGGCGGGTGGCGGCGTGGCGCCCGTCGTGGACTGGGCCACGGCGGCCGGCGAGGCGAGCACGGCCAGCAAGGCCAGGGCGGACACGGCGGTCTTGTACATCGGAAGTTCCCCTGCAGGCGGCGACGCGCCTTCTGCAGGCACAGTCCCCCTATCGGGCGCGAACCTTACGGCCGGCCGGGCAGGGCGCCAGTGAATCTTTCGACAGGAAGGGCGCCTACCAGGTGCCGGTGTTGGGCATGCTCAGCCACGGCTCGGCAGGCTCCAGCCGGCCGCCCTTCTGCAGCAGCTCGACGGAGATGCCGTCCGGCGAGCGGACGAAGGCCATGCGGCCGTCGCGCGGCGGGCGGTTGATGGTCACGCCCCCGTCCATCAGCCTTCGGCAGGCCGCATAGATGTCGTCGACCTCATAGGCCAGGTGCCCGAAGTTGCGCCCACCGGTGTAGTCCTCGGGATCCCAGTTGTACGTCAGCTCGACCTGGGGCGACGCGGTCTCCTTCGACCGCTCGGCGTCTTCGGGCGCGGCCAGGAAGACCAGGGTGAAGCGGCCCTGCTCGTTCTCCATGCGGCGGATCTCGACCAGCCCGAGCTTGTCGCACCAGAAGTCCAGCGCGGCGTCGAGGTCCTTCACCCGCACCATGGTGTGCAGGTAGCGCATGGTCAGGCGATCTCGTCCGGCTCGTTGGCCGCCGGGTCGGCGAACTCGGTCTCGTGGCCGTGGCCGTCGGCGTCCGGCGCGAGCTGGAAGCGGCGGTCGCAGTAGCCGCACTCGACGAAGTCCCCGTCTCCCATCTCCATGTAGACGCGCGGGTGGCCCAGCGCCCCGCCGACGCCGTCGCAGGCCACGCGCTTGGAGCGGACGAGGATCACCTCGGGAGGCGGCGGCGCGGCGATGTCGGAGGCCATGGTCGGAACCGGTCGGTCTTGGCGGGAGGGGTCGGGCGGCATACCTAGGCGGGGCGCTCGCGCGCGTCAATTTGAGCCTAAGCCCGCATGGACATTCCCGAATACGCCCTCGAGGTCGAGGGCCTGGTCAAGACCTACGCCGCGGGCCCGAAGACGCCGCCGAAGACTGCGCTCAGGGGCGTGGACCTGAAGGTGAAGCGTGGCTCCATGTTCGGCCTGCTGGGCCCGAACGGGGCGGGCAAGTCGACCCTGATCAACATCCTCGCCGGCCTGACGGTGAAGACCGAAGGCAAGGTCTCGATCTGGGGCCGCGACATCGACGTGGAGCCGCGCGCCGCCCGCGCCGCGCTCGGCGTGGTGCCGCAGGAGCTGTCGGCGGACGTGTTCTTCACCCCGGCTGAGGCGCTGGAGGTCCAGGCCGGCTTCTACGGCGTGCCCAGGTCCGAGCGCCGCACGGCCGAGCTGCTCGACGCGGTGGGCCTGGGCGACAAGGCCAAGGCCTATGTGCGGATGCTGTCGGGCGGGATGAAGCGGCGGCTGATGGTGGCCAAGGCCATGGTGCACAATCCGCCGATCCTGATCCTCGACGAGCCGACGGCGGGCGTGGACGTCGAGCTGCGCCGCCAGCTCTGGGCCTATGTGCGACGCCTGAACGCCGAAGGCGTGACCATCCTCCTGACCACCCACTACCTCGAGGAGGCGCAGGAGCTCTGCGACACCATCGCCATCGTCAATCGCGGCGAGGTGGTGGCCTGCGAGCCGACCGGCCAGCTGCTGAAGCGGCTCGACACCCGCTCGGTGGTGGTGACGCCGGAGGAGCCGCTGACCGCGGCGCCGACGCTGTCGGGCTTCCAGACCCAGCTGCGCGGCGGCGGGTCCTTCGCCGTGACCTACAAGACGGGCGAGTCCAGCGTCGAGCAGGTGCTGGCGGCGGTGCGATCCGGCGGCCTGCACATCCGCGACATCGCCACCGAGGACCCGGACCTGGAGGACGTCTTCCTGGCGCTCACCTACGCCAACCCGGACCAGCCGGACCCGACCCGGGACTGATCCCTCGCCATCAGGTCGCCTCGCCGGCGAGGTCGTCTAGCGCCCCCGGCGCTGATCTCGCGCGAAGGCGGCGGAAGACAGCGCCAGCACGATCGCACCCAAGCCCACCACCGCCCCGACCACGGCCAGGACCAGCGGGACATGGCCGAGATCCTGGCGCTCGCGTAGCGCGACGCCGACGACCATCATGAGGCCGCAGACGACCGCGAGGACCACCCCGAACCGGATCCGGGCGAGCCAGAACTGCGGCTTCACCAGCACCTCCCCGGACAGGGCCGCCTGGAAGTGCGCCAGCACCTTGCGCGCCTCGTCGTTGGCCGTCGGCTCGATCGGCACGCGCACGACGCCGTGGCTGTAGCTGAGCCCTCCCGAGCGGCTCCGGCCCGCCACCGCGGTCTCGAAGGCCATGGCCAGCGGGTTGCCGGGCGTCACGGCCACGGAACGGATGTGGGCCATCCCGCTCGTGGCCAGCCCGCAGAACCAGTCGCCGACGATGACCGCATCCTCGGTGAAGATCACCTCGACGCCTTCGGCGGCGTCTCGCGCGGCAGGTCATAGGCGTTGCGAGACCGGTGCTTTTCGTCCGCGCGAAACGCCTCCATCGTCGGCGCCGTCACCGTCCAGCGTCCGATCACCGGCGCCTTGCCGCTGCGGATGTTCGCCATCAGCCGCGCGGCCCAGAGGAAGTTCAGCACCATCACGAAGCCGAACAGCGCCGCCAGCCCGCCCAGGGCGATGGCGATCGCCGTCCCCGCGGTCTCGCGGTCGTGGGCCAGCATGTCGCTCACGCCCCACGCCAGGGCCGCGGCCCCGGCCGCGAACACGCCCAACGCGATCCCCAGCGACCGCAGCGGCCGGCGCAGCCCAGCGCTCACCTGGCCCTCCCCGCGTTTCCGTCGGCCGAGCCTAGCAGCCCTCGCGACGAAAGGACCACCGGCGCCGCGCGGGATTGAGCCGCCAGGACCTTTCCGATAGAACCCGCGCTCGCTCCGAGCCGCACCCGTAGCTCAGCTGGATAGAGCGTTGCCCTCCGAAGGCAAAGGTCACACGTTCGAATCGTGTCGGGTGCGCCAGCGACTTCATCAGCCTGGCGGTGTTTGCGGCGTCGGCCGCACCGGCTCGTCACTATAGTCATCACCGCAGACAGGCTTTGGCCTCACACGTTCGTTGCGGCGGCGCGGCCGTGACCCCTGATCGGCGATGAAGCGTGGCTGCTCGGCCGCGGCGGGCGGCGTAGATCGCGCCCAAACCGTACCTCGAGACACCGGGCGGGACCCGCGCCCCATCGGCTGAGCCGCGTGCGCCGGCTGCTGCGTGTTCGTGATGGCCGCCGCCCTAACGAAGACCGCGGATCTTCGAAGCTGGACTCGCTGTTATGTTATCATATAACACTTCCTGCCGAAGCTCGGCAGGGGAGGTGTCATGGGTCGGGTGCTGTTCACCGCATTGGCGGGCGTCGCGTCGATTTCGGCTACTGAAGCGTTCGGTCAGTCCGATCCGGCCGCTGTCGTTGACGAGGTTGTGGTCACCGCATCCCGCACCGAGACGGCCTCCCTGGATGTCCCGGCCTCGGTCGCGTCGCAGGACCTGGAGGAGCTCAGGCTCCGTGGGTTCACCTACGGCACCGACGAGTTTCGGGGAGTGCCGGGCGTATTCTTCCGGCGCGGAGAAGGTGATGGCGACGAGTTCGCCTTCGTCTCGATCCGGGGTTCGTCCGGCACCGAGGGCTACCTCGCGATGGTGGACGGGGTCCCGTTCTTCGGACCGGACGAAGAGCCGCTGCTGGCGCAGGTCCCCTACGACGCGCTCGATCGCGTGGAGATCGTCAAGGGGCCGGTGTCGGCGCTCTATGGGCGTGGCGGTCTGTACGGCGCCGTCAACTACATCACCCGCTCGCCCCGGGACGGCGTCTCGTCTGCGGCGGTGAGCGTCGGCAGCGACGGCTACGCCCGAGGGGAGGTGGTCCTGTCGCGAGGCGGAGAGCGTGGCGCGGGCCTCCTGTCCATGGCCTACGAGGACTACGACGGCTGGCGCGAGAACAGTTCGAAACGCCTGTTCACGCTGTTCGGGAAGGGCGAGTTCGCCCTGACGGACCGGACGACCCTTGAGGGCTCCTTCACCTATCTGGACCGTCGTTCAGAGGTCCCGAACGCCGTCCCCGTCACGCCCGCCGGCCGCGTGGTGGACGTGGTGGGCGGGCCGGAGAACTTCCTCGGCTTCGGCAGACCCCTGAATGATACGGAAGGCCTTATCGGACAGCTGCGCCTTACCCACGAGGTCTCCGAAACCCTGAGCTTCTCCGCGGTGGTGCAGGGCAGGCGGTTCGACCAGGATCTGAGGCTGAACTTCTTCGACCCGTTCGGAGTGGACCTGACCCGCAACGTGGTGGCCTTCAACGGCTTCCGGGGTGAGAGCGAGCACCGGGTCGTGTTCGGCGAAGCAGCGCTGAACTGGCGAGGGGGCAATCACAATGTGATTGCGGGCATCAGCGCCGAGCGATCGCGCTCGCGTGGCCTGGACTCCTGGAGCGGGCAGAACGGCTTCACGCCCGGATGCGGCTTCACCTTCTATCTGATCGAGGTCGACTACACGACGGGCCAGGTCGTGAACGGCTCGCACCCGTGCTTCGTGATCGACGATCCGCTCACGCGGGACCGCTTCACGGACCGGTTCTGGGGCGCCTTCGTCCAGGACGAGATCGCCCTGGGGGATCGCTGGCGCCTGACTCTCGGCTTGCGGTACGACTCCTTCGAGCGATCCGCGCTGATCAGTTCGCCGGCGTCAGCGCCGCCGAACACTCTGGAGGGTGACGCCTCTGCAGTCTCGCCCAAGGCGAGCCTTTCCTACCGATACGGTGAAGGGCAGGTCTACTTCGCCTACGGCCGAGGCTTCTCCTCAAATTTCGGGCCCACGTTCGAATGGGACGCCGCCCAGTACGCGAGGCCGGAGAACAAGCCATCCACCCTCGACAGCTTCGAACTCGGCTGGAAGGGCCTGGCCTTCGACGGCAGGCTACGGTTCGAGGCGGCGGCCTTCTACACGATCCAGACAAACCGACGGCAGCTCATCCCCAACCCGGACGCGGCGACCGACCCCACGGCTCCAGGCACGCTGGTCACCTATGGATCGGAGTACCGCAGTCGCGGCGTCGAACTCTCGTTTGAGTACAGGCCCACGGCGGAGACGACGCTGCGGGCCCAGTTCAGCTGGCTCGATCCGCAATGGAACGACTACGTCGTGCAGACCTTCGGCGGGCCGGTTGATCTATCCGGCAAGACGCCGACCGGGGTTGCGGAACACATCGTCTACCTGGCCGGCGAGCACCGCTTCACGCCATGGCTGACCGGTCATGCCTCCTTCGAGGCGTACGGCGAGTATGCCGTCACCCAGAACAACTCCGTCGTCCAGGGCGGGTACCAGCTGCTGAGCGTGGGTGTGCGGGTCGCTCCGCCGGAGTGGACGGGCATGACGCTCGACCTGTCGGTGAACAACGCGCTCGATGAGGACTACTGGTTCTATTTCGGGGGCCGCGCCAACCCGACCTACGCCACGCCCGGGCCGCCCCGACAGGTCCGGCTGACCCTGCGCGCGGTATTCTGATGCGGCGCCTCTCCCGGCGGACGATCGTCGCCTCGGCCCTCGCGCTCGGCGCCTGTGGGCGCGTGCAACCCGCGGACGCGCGAACCGGCCCAGCAGGTGCGCGAGTCCTGCCGATGTCGCACGCCCGGACCTTCCGGGTGTATGAGCGCTCCGGCTACCGGATCGTGGACATCGAGGCCTCCGTCGTCGCATGGGGCGGATCAGCCGGCGGCCCGCCACAGCGCGCGCGCCTGGTCCTCTTGCCTCGCGGCGTCGAGGCGCCCTCCCTGACCGGCGACCTGGCCGGCGCGAGCGTCATCCGGACGCCGGTGAACCGCATCGCAGTCAATGATCAGTCGCACGAAGCGATCGTGCGGGCGCTGGAGGTGCAGGACCGCCTCGTCGCGGTAGGCGGGCACAACAGCTATGACGACGGGATCCGCGCGCGCGTGCGAAACGGGACCGTCCATCAGGTCGGATATGGTTGGCACCAGCCGCCGACGCTGGACGCCCTCGTCGCCGCCCGGCCGGAGGTCCTGGTCGCCCGCATGGCGGACCTGACCCACACCCAGCACATGGAGCGGGTCGAGGCGCTGGGGGTGCCTGTCGTACCGGCCTTTATCGACGCGGAACCGACCTACATGGGGCGGGTGGACTGGGTCCGGCTCGTGGGAATGCTCCTCGGCCGTGAACGAGAGGCTGACGCATTCGTAGCCCGGGTCGAAGCCGAGATCGCACGGTTGAAGGCGCGCGCCGCCACGCAACCGAAGCGATCACTTCTCTGGGCCTGGTACATGAGCGGAGGCGACCGCTGGTCCGTCACCCAGCGCAACGCCGACGCAGCACTGATCCGTGACGCCAACGCCGAGGTCGTGCTGGGCGCGCCCGACGACCCCAGGCTCGACACCTTCTCGCGATTATCGACCGAGCAACTCCTCGAACGCGGAAGCGGCGCCGACTGCTGGATGATCCGCGACCCCCTGTCGAGCATCTATGACAACCGCGCGGTCCTTCAGCGCTTCAAGGCCTATCGGGATCGGTGCGTCTTCTGGCAGCCGGGCCGGAAGAACCCCAACGCCGACGCCTGGGAGGTCTGGGAGATGGGGCTGATCCGCCCCGACTGGATGCTCGCCGACATCATCAAGATGGTCCACCCGCCGCTGCGCGACGGAAGCTGGCGCTACTTCGCGCCCGAAGACTGGAGGAGCGGCCATGCCGGCGCGGGTAACCACTAGCAGCCTGGCGCTCCTTGTGGCGCTGATCGGGCTGACCCTTTACGCCCTCACATACGGACAGGTCGCGCTGCCCTTCGGCCAGGCGGTCGCGAGCCTGTTCGGCTCGGGCGACGAGATGGCCGGACAGATCGTCCGCGAAATCCGGCTTCCGAGGGTGCTGGCGGCGGTGCTCGCCGGCGCCGCGCTGGGCGTGGGCGGCGTGCTGATGCAGGCCCTGTTCCGTAACCCGGTGGCCGACGCGTGGTCGCTGGGGCTGCTCGCAGGCGGGCAACTCGGGGTGGCGCTGACCGTCACCGCGGCCGCATTCGCGGGACCCGCCGCCGTAGCGTTCCTGACCTTGTTCGCCGGTCCCAGCATCACCCTCGCCGCCGCCGGCGGGGTGACGCTCGCAGCCGCCGCCATGCTCGCACTTGGCCGGCGGCTCTCGGCCATAACCCTGCTCGTCGTGGGTCTCATGCTGGGCTTCACCGCACAGGGCCTGACGAGTGTCCTGCTCCACTTCGCCGCGCGCGCCGGCGGCCGGGTCTACGGGGGCTGGAGCGACGCCAGCTTTGCGGGGGTGCAGCCCGAGACCCTGCCCGGGCTGGCCGTTCCCGTCCTGGCGGGCCTCGTGCTCGCGGTCGCAACGGCCAAGCCGCTGACGTCGCTGCTGCTGGGCGAGAGCTACGCCCAGAGCCTGGGCGTCCAGGTCGGCGCTCTGCGGCGATTGGCGTTGCTGACCACGGTCCTGCTGGTTGCCCCGGTGGTGGCGTTCTGCGGGCCGGTTTCATTCATAGGCCTGATCGTCCCCCACTTCGCTCGGGGGTTGGCGGGATCGGCAAGGATCCTGCCTCTGATCCCATTGGCGGCCCTCGGCGGCGCCCTGCTGGCCCTCGCCGGGGACGCCATCGTGCACGCGCCCTGGGAGCAGCACTTCCTGCACCTGAACGCGATCCTGGCGATCGTCGGCGCGCCGGTGGTCATCCTGCTGCTCGTGTTCTCGCCGGCGTTGAAGGGCTGGCGCTGATGCTGACGCTCGACAGCCTGTCGGTCGGCTACCGCGGCGGCCGCAAGCCGGTGCTCGGCGACGTATCGCTTCGGACGCCGGCCGGACGCTTCGTCTGCATTCTGGGGCGCAACGGCGCCGGCAAGTCGACGCTGATGCGCACCATCGCCGGGCTCCAACCGGCGCTGGCCGGGAAGGTCTCCCTCGACGGAGAGGATCTGGCGGCCATGCGTCCGGGGCTTCGGGCCCGGCGGGTCGCGGTGGTCCTGACCGAACGGCCCGCCATCCCTGCGCTGAAGGTCGATGACGTCGTCTCCCTCGGGCGACAGCCGTTCACGGGCTGGGAAGGCCGACTGTCGGCTGCGGACCGGGACATTGCGGCCGAAGCGCTGCACCGAGCCGGAGCGGCGCGGTTCATGGGGCGGTACTTCGATCATCTCAGCGACGGGGAGCGCCAGCGCGTGATGATCGCCCGCGCCATCGCCCAGACACCCCGGCTTATGGTGCTCGACGAGATCACCGGCTTCCTGGACCTGCCGGGCAGGGTCGAGGTGATGACTCTGCTGCGCCGCCACGCGCGGGAGGCGGGCGTGATCGTCCTCCTGTCGAGCCACGACCTCGACCTGTCGCTCCAGCTCGCGGACGAGGTCTGGCTGCTGGACGGGCATGGCGGGCTGAATGTGGGGCCGCCCCATCAGCTCGCCTCGGAGGGATTGATCGGCTCGGCCTTCGACACCCCCGACGTAGCGTTCGTGGCCGATCGCGGCCGCTTTGAACTTCGGGCTTGAGGAGGGCCAGCCGATGCGGCGCCGCGAGGCCAGCAGCAGAACCTGGGTTGTCCGTGAGCTCGGTTGGGCGACGCTGGTCGTCGCAATCGCCGCGCCGACCGCGGGCGCGGCCCAGAGCGACCCGTCGGCGCCTCCGTCGACCGTCGTCTACACGGCGGAGGAATTCTCGCAGTACGCGCCGAACACCGCGCTGGATATCGTCAACCGCACGCCAGGCTTCACGCTGGAAGTCGGCGACGACGTGCGGGGGTTCTCGGGCGCTTCCAGCAACGTGCTGATCGACGGCGTGCGCCCCTCCCTGAAGTCCGGGGGCATAGAGGATGTCCTGAGGCGTATCCCTGCCTCCGCCGTGGAGCGCGTGGAGATCATGCGCGACGCCGGCTCCGCCGAGGCTCAGGGGCAGACCCTGATCCTGAACGTGGTGCGACGCCAGACGGCCACGGAAGGCGCCTGGCGGGTGGAGGTGGAGCGGAACTCGGAAGGGCTCGTCTGTCCGCGGGCCGAGGTCAGCGTCTCGGGGAGCGCTCTGGGCTGGCGCGGGTCCGTGAAGGCGAACGCGTTCTGGGAGCAGTTCCCCTACCATACGCGCCGCCTCAACCTGAACGCCTCGCGCGGGCTCACCAGCAGCTGGCGCGACAACCGTCCGACAACCCTGGCCCAGGCTTTCGTGTCAGGGGAGGCGGGGCGCCCGTTCGCCGGCGGGACGCTGAACGTGAACGGTCGCGTCGGCTGGGAGCGGTTCTACTATAACCAGGACAGCCTCATCTTCCTTGGAGGGCTGCCGGACGGGACGCCCGACCAGACGAACTGGTTC